>Ga0256914_1001158_pt1 | contig 24864 bp, 23 predicted proteins | sample HulkmetaG_FD_191571 | JGI IMG/M metagenome (GOLD analysis project Ga0256914, IMG submission 191571) | Hydrothermal chimney microbial communities from Main Endeavour vent field at the Juan de Fuca Ridge, Pacific Ocean - Hulk | ecosystem: Environmental > Aquatic > Marine > Hydrothermal vents ... | reverse complement strand
AGGCTTGAGGCCTTAATAAGGCGTACATAGCGTATTTTTTGTGTGCTTCCCAGATTCTTTGTAAGGACGCAAGGAGGGAAAGCTATGAAAATTTTGGTTTACAGTGCAAGATCATACGATCAACAGTTTCTTGAAAAGGCAAACCAAGAAAACCTATGCATTTTTCATTTTACAGAGGCGCAACTTAAGCCCGATTCGGTGGTTATGGCCAAAAATTTTGACGCTGTTTGCTGTTTCGTCAACGATGACTTAAGCAAAACTGTGCTGGAAAGGCTAGCATCCTTTGGCATAAGGCTCGTGCTACTGCGTTGTACAGGTTTTAACAATGTGGATCTGGAATGTGCTGAAAAACTAAACATAACAGTAATGCGAGTGGCAAAGTATTCACCCTATTCGGTGGCAGAATTTACCGTTGGCCTTATGCTCAACCTTAACCGCAAGATCCACAGGGCCTATAACAGGGTCAAGGAGGAAAACTTTCTGCTAGACGGACTCCTGGGTTTTGACATGCATGGCAAAACTGTGGGGATATTGGGAACGGGCAAGATCGGCACCGTAGTAGGAAGAATCCTCTCACAGGGCTTTGGTATGCGGGTCCTAGCCCATGACATGGTAGAAAATCCAGAAGTAAAGGAATATGGAGGGACCTATGTCAAGCTTGATGAACTGCTCAAGCTATCCGATATAGTGACCCTGCACCTACCACTCACACCTGACACCTACCATCTTATTAACGAGGAAAGGCTTGCCATGATGAAGAAAGGGGCAATGCTTATCAATACCAGTAGAGGGGCCATTATAGATACACGGGCATTGATCGAAAGCCTTAGGTCTAAACACCTGGGTGCCGCTGGTCTTGACGTTTACGAAGAAGAGGGTGACATTTTCTATAAAAACCTTTCCGGCCAGATCATTGATGACGAGGTTTTTCTGCTGCTTCTCACTTTTCCTAACGTCATTGTTACTGGGCACCAGGCCTATTTCACCAAAGAGGCCCTAACACACATCGCCGAAACCACCATTAAAAATGTAAAAGATTTTCTTGCCAACAGATCAAACGAGAATGTGCTGGTAGCCAATAAGGTCCTCAGAAATCTTTAATAGAATATGGATTCATCAAGGCGTGAAAGAAATCTCCAAGCGGACCCTTGAAACATTGCTCGTCATTGTACCGTAAGACCATGGAATACCGTCCAAGATGGTCGTAAATGCTGAAACAGTAAAAGATTCCCCTGTAAGCTCAGGATTTGCTGGAACAGAGAAGACGAAGGGCTCCAGCCTTGTTTTAGGCTTCCAGCCACTCTTTATGGGGACAGGCTCTTGGAGCCTTTCTCCATCTTGAGTTAGATACCAAACCATACCCTCTTTATCGGTTATTGTCACATAGAGATCCCCTCTGAAGCAGGGTCTGGTAACAATGGCGGAAATGGAAAAATCCATTAAATCTCCAGGAAAATATCTGGATCGACTTGCCGCAATAGCCAGCCTGACGGGTTCTTTCGCCTTTGCTGCAAACCATACAGTCGACCACAAATCAATAACATCCTGTACCGCATTGGCATAACAAGTCTGTGAAATCGTTTTCAGGCTATCGAGCCCATTACCATTTTGATATTCCTGCACAATTGGGGCATAGTACCTGTTTGCCCTTGCAGCACTTTCCATTGCCTTTATATCTATATCGTCCCAGAATTCGCTCCCCTTATAAGAAAAATGCAGAAAATCCCTATCCTGATATAGATCAAACTCATATAATAAATGTATCCAGTCGTTGTCATTCAGATAGTCATCAGTATGCAACGGCTGGTTCAGGTCTTCTATATAGTGAGCAATACGGCCAAGGGTCCTTGCAACCTCTTCCATGGCACAACAATTTTCCCTCAAACATGAAATCAGTTCTTTAGAAAGCAACTGCACATATTCAGGCCCATCCGTCTCGTCCCTAGGCTTCCGGTGAACGTTCCATTCATGATGTGGCCAATCCTGCAATATCAAGTCAGGGACCATAGAATTCCAAAGTATGGAATCTTTATAGGGAGAAAGGGCCTCTTTCAGCTCAATAGGCAGATTATCATAGGCTATCCTGGTGATATCTTTGTGCATAAAGGTTTGCCAAGATAAACACTCACGGCAAGGGAATAAAAATACATTTAAAAACATAAAGAGAGGGGCAAGGGTAACAAAAATACACCCTTGCCCCTCTCTTTTAAAATCAAATATCATCACTGGCTGGTAAATACATATCCAAGACAAGATCCATCAAAGGTAAATCTCCCTCTATTTGCACCCTTGGTCACCACAATACTGCCTGACACCGGGGTATTTTCACACTTGCTAGGATCTATCTCCAGATTTTCCATAACTATCTGATAATCAGCCACAGTCATAGGGCCGGATGTGCTTATGAAAAAGTCGGATTGGGATGAACCCTGGCTTATTGTAAAACTGCCAACCACAGGGCCGCTGCTGGTTTGAAGATTCATATTCACACTGCCAGCACCTTGGGACTGGCCCCTAATCGATACGGTTCCAGATGTTGTATCTTGAGCCACTACCAGATTAGTAAATGTAATATCTACAACGCCACCATTGCCAAGTGTCTGTACAAGGCCAGTAATATACGATCCGCTAGAATCTCCTAAAGAAGATATGGAGTCCATATTGATATTGGTGAGCCTCAAGTTTATCTGTCCTTGGAGAGGTTGATGATCTACTGTCTGTAGATTGAGGTTTACGTTGCTTGAACCACTCAACAAATCAGAAGATCCAGACGTGGCAAGATTCAATACAACAGATGCCGACCCACTACCTAAAAACTCCCCGTTTCGAGTGAGATTCTGGACCGCAAGCTGGCTATCAAGGTGTATACTGTCGGTGCTCATAGTAATATTCAGTGGCAGATTGATGCTTCCAGTCCATCTATTACCTGCCTTATCAGTGCAACCTGAGCCAAAATCTATTTGTAAAGGAATATACATAGGACCTGACAAGGTGAGATTACTAAGATCGCCATAACTTATCTTTGGACATGTTGACTTTTCAATATTTGATAGATCAAAGGATGCAAAACCCTCTGTCAGGCCATCTATTACATCACTACTATCTGTAAAGATACTTAAGACATCGTCAACCGCCATTTCCAGTTCGAGTTCTTTATTGTCCACCTGGGTACTTAGGAGAGTGACCGATGTCTCTGGCTTGCTCCAACCAGAATTCATAGGAGCTGGCAAATCTATGTTTACACCAATGGTTCCGTGGGTCAGGTCTGCAAAATTTCTGGTGATTGTTCCTGCTGTTGCAGAACGGAAACCAGAATCTTGACAGTTGGGACACGGACCAAAAAAGACCAGAGCCGGTACGCTTGCATTTGAAAAGGCATCCTGGCCACTGGAAGAGTTTAATGCCCACCTAGGCTCTCCCTGGGAATCATAAAAATAGGCCACAATGGCTACTGTATTGCCCTGGGTATCTATGGAATAACCATAGCCAGGCTCTGCGCTGTTGTACCAGAGTCCAGTCAGGTTAGACTGGGGAATGTCATCTGCCATCCTAAAACGTTCCATGGTTTCGCTGCCACTTTGACCATTCAAGTTCCACCTAAAAATTGCCTGGGTGCGATTCTTGAATTCCAAGGAAATATTACCAACAGGAGTGGGAGTGGCACTCGAGCCATTCCAATGATATCTGTTCAATGTGGCTGTCCATGTCTTTGAACCAGAATACGGCCCTATGGCAAGATACCATGTCGGTGTCTGGTCTGGATTATAGGTATACCAAACCGCCGCCAGATTGTTGCCGGATACTTCAAGGTCTATTCCATGTCCCGGTTCTGCCTTATTGTACCACAATCCAGACTGGGGCGTAAAAGATGGATTTGACATGGAGGACCCGCCACTGCCGGAGGAACTGCTTCCAGCAGAAGAATTGCCTGAAGAGTTAGAAGAAGAACTGGAAGAACTTCCTACCCGGCTGGTCGCCCTAACAGTAACGGTAGTGGCATAATTGTTTAAATTAACTAAAGATACATACCAAGTACCTGGAGCTATAGGAGGAGAGGTAGATTGATTTATTGTAACACTTTCATGCCAAGAGGGTGATTCAGAAGCAAAATCGGAATTGGCATGGATCTCATCACTAGTGGTCCCTATTGCAGGCTGTCCTTTTTTGACATAGAGGTCTATGTCACCAGAACCACTTGCAATTTCGATGGTTATTGATACTTCGTCAGCCTCTATTATAAGAGGATAATAATCAAGGCTCATCGGATCGAGCCTAACAGAAATTTCTGCCACATTTGCACTTAATAGGCTAAAATGGCCCAACAAAAAAAGCGCGCATATACCAAACCAGACCCCTATCCCTGTAATTCTTTTCATTAGCGTCTCCTCCTTTGCCCTTGACTTCGGTTCTTTTTATATCATCTGCAATTGATATTCCTAAAAAATAAATAAATGTAACAATTAAAAAGATTAAAAAGGCGTAGAATTGACTGTTTTTTATATGCTCTCAAAGTGAGGTAAAAAAATTACACAGAATGGAAAAATTTTTCCGTTAAAAATAGTTCCTGTAAGAAGAAAACTACAAGTCAACAAAATCAACCAAACAAAAAGGGGCCTGAGGCCCCTTCACTTATAAAATAGACGATGTTGAAAATTCTTTGCTATTCTTCAAAAAATTTCTTTTCAACTTCAATACCTGCATCCTCTAAGCGCTTGTAATCTTCTTTTAACCTTGCGTTTGCAAGGTTCAAACAGGCCTTTTTGGCCTCAAATGACTCTGTTGAAAATTCGGTAGCATAGGTCTTTCTTACTGTGTAGTGTTGTCCATCTATATCAAAGACAAAATCAGCTGTATACAAAAAGGCCTCCATTTCCTCTGTAATTTCTGCTTCTGGATGAACCAAATACTTCACCGGCTGCTTAAACACATTGACCCTACAGGTTGCCTTTTCCGCACCCTTTGCCTTTTCTATAATTTCTTCAAGTCTTGTTTTTAGTCTTTCCATTTTGTCCCCCCTTTTATTAAAAAATCAGATAGTTAAACAGTTCCGTTTCGCTTTTTATAATTTCAAGGTAAGTATTAACTCTCTCCAGTCAAGCAAGATTAAGAAAAGAAAAAGGGCGGCCAAGGGCCGCCAAAAAACAAGGGTATTAAAATCAGAGAAATCAGGGAAATCTTGATCAGAATGAAAAACCCACTGTAACACCCCCATAAATAAAATTGTTGTGGCTACTCCCAAGGGCCCTTTTGGACATATCCTTGGACCCGTCCCCACTCAACGGGAATACCCAGTCAACCTCTGGCGTTATATTAAAATATCTGGCGGCCTTGCTGCTTACAAAAGTGGACATTGGTATGGACATGGATACCGAGGCCTTCCCATGATGTAGCCCAGAAAATTCATCATTAGGATCATCAGGATCTGGATATGCCCCTGAATCATCTGAAAACAGCGCGCTGGCAAGCAAAGAAACATCAAGGCTTACATCCCTGCCCACAGAGAGGCTGTGAGAGATCTCCAATGTTAAATAAGTGCTGGAATAGTGAGCAAACTCCCTGTAAGCGCTTAAAGTTGGTGACAAAAACGAGTTTATCGTGGCTGAGATGTAAAATTCCTGGCTATCAAGGGCTTGGTCGAGGGCATAGTATATATAGCCAATAGATGTGCTTACAGGTCCGAAACTCTTCTCATAACTTAGCGTGTAATCGGTCTCTGTAAGGTTGTCCAAGGCCTCTATATTATCGTAGAGGTCTGTATCATAATTGGCCCATATATTTGCAGAAAAACCCTTGTATGAAAAAGTGGTTGAAGGCTGAATAACAAGGGAATTTTTACTGAGCTGTTGGCCTCTCCAAATGTAAGCGCTAAAAAAACTCACCGACAGGTCTGCACCAGGCCTATCCTCTTGACAAAAGGCCGGCCCAGCTCCCACAAGAAACACCGCCATCAAAAACACCGTTACAATTCTTTTCATTTTCGCCTCTCCCTTCTAGTCTTTTAGCTTATTTTTTTTGAGACTTAAATTGCCTCCATTCCCCTCTGGCCAGTCCTGACCCTTATGACATCTTCAACTGGCAACACAAAGATCCATCTCCTATCGTTCCAGTCCTGGCCTTCTGACAGATAATATCGATCACCCTTTCTAGATCTTTGGTCTCGACGATGATCTCTATCTTTATCTTTGGGATAAAGTCCACCACATATTCAGCCCCCCGATGGATCTCCTTATGCCCCTTCTGCCTGCCATGACCTTTCGCTTCAGAAACAGTCATGCCAGTAACCCTTATCCCATAAAGGCCTTCCTTAACATCATCCAGACAAAACGGTTTGATAAAGGCCTCAATCTTTTCCATGGCCTTGTCTCCTTTTTACAAACTGATCTTTTAACGGCCCTAATTGATTACCTGAAAATCGTTGTAGGCATGGCTGCCGTGCTCTGTAATATCGAGCCCATCCAATTCCTCTTCCAGACTAACCCTTAAACCGATGATTGTGTCTATCGCTTTGAACAGAGCAAATGCAGTGCTGAACGACCATATAAAACAGGCAGCAATCCCTATTAGCTGGGTTGTTACCAAGCTGACAGAGCTACCTCCCATATTGAAAAGACCCGCGGCCAGGGTCCCCCATGCACCACATACACCGTGCACGGATACCGCTCCCACAGGATCATCTATTTTGAGTTTGTGATCTACAAACAAGACAGCTAACACTACAAGGCTTCCAGCAACCAGCCCTATAACAATGGAACTCATAGGAGACACATTTGCACACCCTGCAGTAATGGCTACCAAACCTGCCAATGCACCATTCAGGGTCATTCCGATTTCCGGTTTCTTAAAAAGTATCCAAGATACAACCATGGCTGCTAAAGCACCTGCTGCAGCAGCTTGGTTGGTATTGACAAAAATCATTGCAATTGAAACATCAGCTCTGGTTGTAGAGCCGGGATTAAAGCCAAACCAGCCAAGCCATAGTATAAAAACACCCAAGGCGGCGAGAGGAATATTGTGGCCTGGAATGGCCCTAACCTCACCCTTTGGACCATATTTGCCTGTTCTAGGTCCAAGGATCATGGCACCTGCCAAGGCACACCAGGCGCCTACAGAATGAACTACCGTTGACCCTGCAAAATCAATAAAGCCCAGCCTCTCAAGCCAGCCGTTTCCATTTAGCAGACTGCCCCAGGCCCATGAACCAAATACAGGATAGATGACTCCACATATAAAAACACTGTAGCACAGATAGGCGACAAACTTTGTACGCTCTGCCATTGCCCCTGAGACTACAGTGGCTGCCGTTCCAGCAAAGACCACTTGAAACATCCAAAAGGCTAGTATCCACTGGTCACCATCTGGTCCCTTCCAGCCACTTAGGAAAAAATCCGTAGTACCAAAGAAGCCGTTGCTAGTGGCCCCAAACATAAGGCCAAAACCAACTGCCCAGAACACTATAGAACCGATGGAAAAGTCCATCATATTCTTCATCATTATGTTTATGGCGTTTTTTGCCCTGGTAAAACCTGCCTCTACCATGGCAAAACCCGCCTGCATAAAGAAAACCAAGGCCGCGGCTACCAGTGTCCAGAGGTAGTTTGCATGGGTCTGGACCTGCTCTATGGCCCTTAGATTGGATTGAACTGTTGGTGCCTTTGCTACATCATGTGCCCAAACATCCATGGCACTCCCCAAAAGAACAAACATAATGGCTACAAGGATTCCTAAAAACGTCCTCCCCCGTTTCATGACTAACCCTCCCTTATAAAAATCTCTTACTTAAAAGACCATGACGCAAATTGGGGACCAACTGGACTTTAATTTATAACTAATTGTTTTTATTAAAAATAAATAGAAATTCCGAAATAGGAGTAACTATAAATATTACGAAAATGTAAGATTGAGATTAAAAAATCATGACAATTTTGTTAAAATAGTCGACTGGCATTCGTATTATAAAAGGCACTTGACACAAATCCTTGAGACCTTTTCCGACAAGAGCAGGCCCAAGTGACTAGTCTTAACAACAAAAAATCTATCAAGCCATGGCGCCTTCGTATCCTCTAGGGCAACCATGCCGTCGCCAGGGCCATTCATAAAAAACATGCCTAGACCTAAATTCATGGTACCGGCCACCATTACGGCATATACGCTCCCGGCAGGAATGCTGCATCCCGTTTTCAGCGCCGAAAGGCTCTTGCCTGTTAGCATACGTACAATAAAAGAACCGGAAAGACGCCTGGCCAGACTGCTGCCCTGTAAAGGGGTGCCCATAAAAATGCATCTTTCAATTGAAAGATCCAAATCCATAGAGCCTTCTGTCATAGTGCGGAGAAGGCCACAAACCAGTAATCCCCCATAACTGTGGCCTATGAAGGAGACCTTTTTGACACCTGTATCCCTGACAAAACGGGCCAGATCCCTTACATTGTCATGAAAGGGCCTTGATATGGAAGGATAAGAAAAGATTACAGGATCGAGCCCCGCCCTTTTTAGCCTATACCTCAACAGATACAATATCCATCCGCTTGTCCATATTCCGTGTAAAAGTATTACTTTTTTTATTATACCACCCTCTTCCTGAGATACAGACGAACCTATAAAACTTTGTGGCCGTCTGGCACCATCCTGAAACCAAAACTGCATCTTTGCACATTATTTTCAAGACAACAATAAACCACCTCACCCTTTCGGCAACAAATAACAGTCTATTTTCCTAAACAACAAAACAGAAGGGGCAAAATTAATTTGGACACACACGAGCCCAAGGTACAGGTATGGAATACAGCCTGAAAAGTCCCATGCTATCAATATTTTAAAGATATTAGCTTGACACAGGGCCCATGGATAATGATAATAAATTCAGGATTAACGATTCGGGATTATCAATTGCTTAATTGTTGTACTTAAAAAAACCAAAGGAGGGAGAGATGCCAGAAATAAAAAAGATTCTATTTCCAGTGGATTTCACAACGGCCACGACCAAAATTATGCCCTTTGTTAAAGATATGGTAAAGGCCTTTAATGCAAAACTCTACATACTGCACGTTATCAGAAGCCCTGAAGAATTTGCAGGCTTTGAAATGGGACCTGCATGGTATGCAGCCATGGAAAAGGACCTCAAAGAAGGGGCCGAAAAATCCATGAAGAGACTGGTCACAGAGCAACTCGAAGACATTGGAGATGTTGAAACTGCCATTGAGGTGGGAGACATAGTGGATACCATAATCAACTTTGTAAACGATAATGGCATAGACATGATAATTATTGGTACCCATGGCAGAAAGGGACTGGAAAAGGTTATGTTTGGAAGCGTTGCAGAAGGAGTCATAAAAGACGCACCTTGTCCAGTACTGACAATAAATCCATATAAGATAAAAAAATAGCTTTAAATTCTACAAACCTTTGATAAAAAGATAGGGGCTTAAAGCCCCTTTTTTAATTATTTGGAATAGGCCTAATCTTGACCCGGAAAAGACCCTGTACAAAGCCAATAACTCTTGTAACCACTCATATAAATGCGGACTTTGATGCACTTGCCTCTGCTGTTGCAGCTGCCATTCTTTACGCCCCCGATGCTGCCATAGTCCTTCCAGGAGCCATGGAAAAAGCTGTAAGACAATATCTTAAATATCTAGAGAGGGAAAACTCACCCCTTGCCAATCTGTTCATCAATCTAAAGGATGCGGATCTATCCCGTCTCGAAAAAATAGTGATAGTCGACACAAACCAGAAAGGACGATTAGGGCATATTGCCCAGCTATTGGACAGACCTACACTTCAAATAATTGTCTTTGACCACCACAAAAAAAACGAGTGCGATATAGAATATGAAAAGTACGTATCCGGCAATTTGGGAGCCAATACCACGTTAATGCTAAAATACATCAAAAAAGAAGATATAGAGCTGACTCAAGAACAGTTAGACCTGTTTCTCTTGGGAATTTATGAGGATACGGGTTCTTTTACCTTCCCTTCCACCACGCCAGAAGACCTTAAAATGGCTGCATGGTTGATTGAAAAGGGAGCAGACCTTAAAAGGGTATCAGAGTTTTTGGCAAGCCGGTTCACGCCCGAACATATCTCGGCCCTCTATGATCTCCTGGAATCAGCCCAGACCGTAAACTTTGGCCATGTGCCAGTAACTATAGCCAAATCCTCATCTAGCATGTACATAGATGACTTTTCTGTCCTGGTTCATGAACTCATGGATATGGCGCGTGTCTCCGTACTTTTCACCCTGGCCCTTATGGACGATCATGTAATCGTAGTGGGAAGAAGCAAAGACAAAAGAGTAGATGTAGGTCGTATCCTTCAAGAACTGGGGGGCGGGGGCCATCCCTTTGCTGCATCGGCATCCCTTAAGGCCATGACCCTTTCGGAAGCAGAAAACAAGCTAATAGCCGTCCTCTACTCCCATCTTGGCCAAGGTCCAAAGGTCAAAGACATAATGTCAAGCCCGGTTATCTCGGCAAGACCTGACACTCCGATCTATGAAGTACACGACCTCATAGCCAAATACGGCTTTTCCATAATTCCTGTAGCTGTTAATGGAAAAATAAAAGGATTTGTCACAAGGAACATAATAGAAAAGGCTATTTACCACGGGCTTGGCGCCCAACCTGTTTCAGAGTATATGTCAACTGAATTCCAGTCTCTTTCTCCTGAAGACGACATAGGCAAGGTCCAACAGGCAATAGTCCAAGGTCACCGCAGATTCATCCCGGTTGAAAAAGACGGTAAGCTTGTCGGTATCATTACTAGAACAGATCTGCTGGAGGTACTTAGCTCTGATCCAGCAAAACGTCCCGAATCCCTTATCCCTCCAAGTGCCAACAGAAGAAATATAAAAAGGCTTATGGCCTTACAACTTCCATCAACAACCCTGCAACTCCTTGAGAAGGCAGGTAAGACCGCAGATGAACTAGGTATGAACGTTTATGTAGTTGGTGGTTTTGTTAGAGATCTGCTCCTTAAAAGACCAAACCTGGACATTGACCTTGTGGTAGAAGGAGATGGTATCGCCTTTGCCAAGAAGTTTGCCAAAGATTTTTCTGCAAGGGTCAGAGCCCACAAAAAATTTGGCACGGCTGTAGTCATCTTTCCTGACGGATCAAAAATAGATGTGGCTACAGCCCGTTGGGAATATTATGAATACCCTGCAGCCATGCCTACAGTTGCCCTGTCCTCCATCAAGCTAGATCTCTTTAGAAGAGACTTTACAATAAATACCTTGGCCATAAAGTTAAACTCCAAAGACTTCGGTCTGCTTATTGACTTTTTTGGCGGCCAAAGAGATCTCAAGGACGGAATAATCAGGGTACTCCATAGCCTGAGCTTCATAGACGACCCTACGAGGATGCTAAGAGCCGTCCGCTTTGAGCAAAGATTCGGATTCAAAATAGGCAAACATACCCTAAGGCTTATCAAAAACAGCCTTAGGCTAGGGATACTAGACAGGCTGTCATCTAAGCGACTTTTTACAGAGCTAAGGATAATCCTTGAAGAGAGTGACCCCAGACCTTGCCTTGTAAGGCTTTCAGAGCTTGAGATCTTAAAGGCCATTCATCCTGGCCTTTATATTAAAGAATCCGAAAAGGCCATTTTAAATTCTATATACGACGTCCTCGCCTGGTATAAGCTTCTGTTTCTAGACCAGAAGATCAAGAAATGGCAGATCTATCTGACCGGACTAGTTACAAAACTGCCGATTGAGGAAAGACAAAAGGTAATAAAAAGACTTGGGCTAACTGGCCGCATGGCTCGTGAAATCATGACTGCATCAGAAGAGGCACAAAAGCTTATTCAAGAGATGAAAAATAGGCCATCGCTTAAAAATAGCCAGGTTGTGGAACTCCTAGAAGACAGATCCCCCGAATTTCTACTTTACTGCATGGCCTTATCTGACGGAGAGATCAAACAGACTATTTCAAGATATATAACCGAGCTTTCAAAAATAAGGCCCAAAATCAGCGGCAAGGACCTTAAGGCCCTTGGCTTTACTCCAGGTCCCCTTTATCGTAAGATCCTTGACACTGTAAAAAAGGAGCGTCTCGACGGGCACCTTCGCTCCAAAAGACAAGAGATTGAATACGTAAAAAAACACTTTGGAGAAAAAAATACATGACAGACATTGGTTCCATAATCCAAAAAATACTTATCTTAACGCCTCCCATTTTGTTTGCGGTAACAGTCCACGAGGTGGCTCACGGCTGGACCGCCTGGAAGCTTGGAGATCCGACTGCAAAGGCGATGGGCAGGCTCACACTCAATCCCATAAGGCATCTGGACCCAATTGGAACCCTGGTATTTTTTATAACTCAAATGATAGGCTGGGCAAAACCAGTGCCTGTAAATCCTCTCAACTTCAAGGACCCCAAAAGAGACATGATATGGGTTGCCCTGGCAGGGCCGATCTCCAATATCCTGCTTGCTGTTGCAAGCGCTTTCATTCTTCGCTCGATAATAGGGCCCTTGTCCGGACTGTCCGACTCCATGAGTTATTTCATAAGGCCTATCCTATATATGGCTTTTGTAAGCATTCAAATAAACATCGGGCTTGCCATTTTCAACCTGATACCCGTGCCTCCACTTGACGGAAGCAAGGTGCTTGCAGGCCTGCTACCCCAAAACATGATGCATCACTACGAAGCCTTAGAGCGATATGGCTTTATAATTCTACTCGTGCTCATCTTTACAGGGGTTACAGACCGAATTATAGTCCCGCTCATTAATTATGCTAACAGACTCCTTATAGGCCCTATCATTTAAAGGCATTGGAAAGGATCGTTTCAGCCATGAAAAAACGCTGCTTGAGCGGAATGCGTCCGTCTGGGAAGCTTCATCTAGGTCATTTGCATGGAGTGCTTGAGAATTGGAAGCGTCTCCAGGAAGAGTATGAATGCTTTTTCTTTGTTGCAGACTGGCATGCCCTTACCACCAACTACAAGAAGGCATGGGAAATTCCACAAAACATATCAGAGATGGTTCTCGATTGGTTGGCCGTAGGCATCGATCCAGAAAAGGCCACTCTTTTTGTTCAATCGGATGTTAAGGAACATGCTGAATTACACCTTTTATTGTCTATGATCACTCCACTTGGCTGGCTTGAAAGAAATCCCACATATAAAGAACAGAAACAGCAACTAAAAGACAAGGATATCTCCACTTACGGATTCTTGGGCTATCCAGTCCTTCAAGCAGCAGATATTATTATGTATAAGGCCAATAAGGTTCCGGTGGGCATAGACCAGCTTCCACACGTTGAGTTAACAAGAGAGATAACGAGAAGATTCAATTATCTTTACAAAGAGATATTTCCTATTCCAGATCCGCTTCTTGCCGAAACTCCGAAACTGCCAGGCCTCGATGGCAGAAAGATGAGCAAAAGTTATGGCAATTCGATCTTCATTTCTGACACACCAGAAGAGGTCACTCAAAAGATTATGACCATGGTGACGGACGTGGAGAGACCAAGAAAATCTGACCCTGGTGACCCGGAAAAGAGGTGTATAGCATTCAACCTTCATAAACTTTACTTGCCAAAGGAGCGTTTGGCACAAATTGTAGAAGATTGCAAGGCCGCAAGGCTTGGATGCGTAGCATGCAAAAAAGAACTTGCAAAGGCGGTGGTGGATTTTCTAATGCCTGTATGGGAAAGGAGGAATAGTTTTTCTCAATCTCCTGAAATAGTCCCAAAGATACTGAAATCTGGTGCAGAAAAGGCCAGAAAAGAGGCGCAAAATACAATGGCCCAGGTGAGGGAGGCCCTGTGGAGCCAAAATGCACAGTCAGATTAGATACGTTTGAAGGCCCTCTTGATTTGCTCCTTCACCTTATTATTAAAAATCAGCTTGATATAACAGACATCCCCATCTCTGAGGTTACGACCCAGTACGTCCAATACCTGGAGTTTCTCCAAGCACTGGACATAGAAGTAGCTGCAGAATATCTGCTCATGGCGGCAACTCTAATTCATATAAAAAGCAGGATGTTGCTACCTCCAAAACAAGAACAGGCGCCGGAAGACCCAAGGCTCCAGATCACCATTGCTCTTCAAGAGCTCAAAAAGGCCAAAGAGCTTGCAGATAAACTGGAGTCCAGACCTATTCTAGGAAGGGACGTATTTACAGGCACACCAGAAAACATTGACCCGGAAGGTTCGACAATCCTTGAAAAAGACCTAGTCCCTGTAAGCGTGTTCGAGCTTGTGGAGGCCTTGAAAAAACTGCTTAAAAATCCGAAAATTCCCAGGACCGTGGAGATAGAAAAGGCAAGAATTGGACTTTTGGAAAGAATCAGGCAGATTGAAAGGCAGATTGAATCGCAAAAAAAATTGAGTTTTTTTGAACTCTTCTCTGGAGAAATGGAACGTCTATTGGTGATAGTTACCTTCTTGGCCATGCTTGAACTGTCAAAAAGGGGGAAAATAAGGCTCTTTCAAAGAGAAAATGACGAAGACATAATAATCGTGAAGCGCACCAGTAACTCATGAAAACCTCCATGCAAATAGCTGCCTATCAGAAGTGGTTTGGAGAATACGCCCGTTCCTATATATCTGTGGCACCATCAAAAGACAGGATGGCAATGGGCCTAAAACTTATTCACAGCCAACGAGTAAGAAAACTTGCAAAGAAACTTGCCCTAGAGCTATCCCTTGATAAAAAGCAGGTCTTCCTTGCCGAGCTTTGCGGCCTGTTTCACGATATTGGAAGACTGCCACAATTTAAAAAATACAAGACCTTTTTTGATGCAAAATCAGAAGACCATGCAGCCCTTAGCATCAATGTATTAAAGAGACATGGTGTCCTTTCAGATCTTGGTGCAAAAGAGGAAGCTGATATTCTTGATGCCATTTTCGTTCACAACAAGCTCTCTGTTCCCAAAGGATTCCATGGGCAAAAACTTACCCTTTCAAAAATCCTGCGAGATGCAGACAAAATAGATATTTTACGGGTCTTTGACGACTATTACAGAAAGGGAATTGGAGCAGAGGATATAAATCTTGGCCTTCCCCCAGGCAAGACCATCTCAAAGGATGCCTTGGATGAATTCAAAGCTGACAGGATAGTCAGGATCGAACATGTACGAAACCAGCTTGATTTTATAGTAATGCGCCTTAGTTGGCTTTTTGATATTAATTACAAACAGTCCCTTGGCACTGTTGCAAAACGCAACTACATTCACACCATGTTCCAAATGCTTCCTGAAGGGAAAGGAAAAGACATGGTAAAAGAAAAGATTACCACCCTGCTAGAGGAGAGACTTGGCAGATGAACAAAAAAAAGACCCTTGTATACAATATCCTTTTTTTAACAGGCTCTGCTGCCATCATCATATTCTTATGGATGGCTCCACCCGAAACCACAGCCAAGCTACCCTATGACGATAATCATCGCACTTTTTATGACATGCCTAAAAAACTGGCAGAAAAACAATGCGCCCAATGCCATTCCAAGAAAGCTGGCATGCCCCTTCCCGAAAAGCATCCGCCCAAATACAGATGTCTGTTCTGCCATAAAAAGGCCAAACCGAAGACTCAGGACTAGCATGGAACTGTGGTTCACTGAAAAACACACAAAGGGCACGGGCATTATTCTCAAGTGCAAAAGAACCATTTACTCTACCAAAAGCCCGTTTCAGCAAATAGACGTCTTGGAAACAGAAGACTTTGGCAGAATGTTACTCCTTGACGGCCTTGTCATGACTACTGAAAGGGATGAGTTCATTTATCACGAAATGCTTGTGCATCCGCCTATGCATTATCATGGAAACGCCAGAAACGTGCTTGTCATAGGAGGCGGTGATGGTGGAGCTGTAAGGGAGCTTCTTAAATATCCTTCAATTGAACATGTAACCCTTTGTGAAATTGATAAAGAAGTGGTAGAAACTGCCAAAAAATTTTTCCCTTCTCTTTCCAGTCGGCTTGATGATCAAAGGGTAGAACTGATATTCCAAGACGGAAGCACGCTACTGAAGGAATCAAATCGCTGTTTTGACCTCATTGTAATTGACTCAACAGACCCTATAGGAGCAGCCAAGGCCCTATTTACCAAAGAATTTTACAGTACTTGCCAAAGGGCCCTAGCAGATGGTGGACTTTTATGTGCGCAAAGTGAATCTCCCATCTATCATACGGCCATAATTAAACAGATGAAAACGGACATGGAAAACGCTGGCTTTGGCTTTGTCTGTGCATACACAGCGCCAATTCCTACATATCCTGGGGGCTATTGGTCCTGGATGATGGCTGGAGCTGGCCATTTTCAATTGGACAACCTTGTGACCGGCCTTTTACCTGAAAATGAATATCACAAACTTAATTACTTTAACTGCGAGATACTAAAGGCGGCATTTAGCCTGCCAAACTTTTTAAAAAAGGCCATATCTTCACCATGACACCAGAAAAAGACTATGGGAAACACCTGCTTTTAAAGGCCAGGGACTTTTCTTCCTGGTTGATATCCATCAGGAGAGACATCCACACCCATCCTGAGCCGGCCTTTGAAGAAGTACAGACATCTAAATATATATGTTCTATATTGGACCAGCTCCATGTGCCTTTCAGAAACAATGTAGCCAAAACAGGAGTAGTTGCAGAGATTGGCAAAAAGGACAGCCAGCGGGTCGTATGTGTAAGGGCAGATATGGACGCCCTCTCCGTAGATGAAAAGACCGGATTAAAATTTTCATCGAAAAGGCCAGGAATTATGCACGCCTGTGGACACGATGGCCATGTTGCCATGCTCCTTGGTTGCGCACGGCTTCTTAAAGAAAAAACGCCACGCAGTGGATTGGTCCGGCTTCTATTTCAACCTGCAGAGGAAGGGCAAGGAGGGGCCAAGAGAATGGTAGAAGAGGGATGCCTTGACAGATGCATTTGCATATTTGGAGGACACATAGACACCCATTTTGAGGTTGGACAAATTGCCCTTCAAGAAGGCATCATGTGTGCCTATGCAGACAGACTCCTTATCGAAGTCAACGGGAAGGGAGGACATGCTGCCCGTCCACATGAGGCAGCAGACAGCATAGTAGCAGCAAGCAACCTAGTAGTGATGTTACAGGCAGCCTTGAATAAGCGGATTAACCCGCAATATCCAGCGCTGATATCCATTGGCACAGTCCGAGGAGGAAGCGCACCAAATGCCATTGCTGACAAGACAGTCCTCAGAGGCACCATAAGGACTACGGCAGATGAAGTAAGAAGACAGGCCTTCGAAATTATAAAAGACTGTGCCAAGGCAGTGGATCTAGCCTTTGGTGTAACTACAACGGTCCTTTTCCCGGAGCATTACCCACCAGTAATAAACAGCAAAGAGCCTACCAAAATTGCGACCACTGCTGCAAGAGAGGTGGTTGGTGAGGCTGGCGTGCTTTCTTATCCTATTCCAAGCCTTGGTGGTGAGGATTTTTCCTTTTATCTTGAAAAGGTACCAGGATGTTTTGTAAGATTTGGAGCAAAAAAGAAGGGCGTAGAGGCTCCAGCTCATAGCTCATATTTTGATTTTAACGAAGACGTCCTGCCAATAGGCGCGGCGTTTTTTGCAAACTGTGCGCTAAAGGCCCTTAGCTAGTAAAAACACCGGCATGACGCCTTTATTGGAGATGGTAATTTCTTGACAGAGGCCATTTCTTTTAAAAAGAGCAAGGACTTTACAGTTGGAATAGAAGTCGAGTTTCAACTTCTTGACAGACAGACCTTTGGCCTATGTCCAAAGGCAGTTGAGATAATATCCAGCCTACCCAACCACCTGCAAACCAGGATCAAGCCAGAGTTTATTCAATCCATGGTTGAAGTAAATACAAGGGTGTGTGACAGTGTGCTGGAGGCTGAAGATGACCTAAAAGACACGATCAGATATCTGGAAAGGACAACATCTCTGTATAATTGTTCCATATTTGCCTCTAGCCTCCATCCGTTTTCAAGTTACCAGGACCAAAAATTATACCCTGATCCGCGATATAAAAAGATATTAAAAGAGCTGCAGGTCATAGGTAAAAGGCTTATAACCCAAGGTCTTCATTGCCACATAGGGCTGAACTCAGGTCAAACTGCCATAAAAGTCTTTGACAACCTCAGATCCTTTTTGCCTATGCTCCTTGCCCTCAGCGCCTCAAGCCCCTTTCTGGAAGGAAAAGATACAGGATTTGCCTCATTCAGATCAAAACTTTTCGATGCTTTGCCTCGTTCTGGCATGCCTGACGCCTTGGAATCCTGGGATAATTATTGCCAGTTGGTCAATCTGCTCAAAAACTGCGGCATCATAAACCAACCCAGAGACATTTGGTGGGATGTGAGGCCAAGCCCAGAGCTTGGAACTATAGAAATAAGAATATGCGATATTCCAGCAAGATTCCAACAGATCATGGCACTTTGCGCACTCATTCAGGCCCTTGTTGTCGCAATCTCAACAGATAGCATCTCGTTATTCCCTATGCACATTGCAGTAATCCTCAGCAACAAGTGGCAGGCAGCACGTCATGGTTTAGATGGCGTGTTTGTGGATCAACAACGGTTTGAAAAGAGGATGATGAAGTCCATGCTGATAAAGACGATCAATGCCCTTGAGCCTATTTTTGATGAGCTTGATTCAACAAAATACATACCAGTCCTAAAAAAAATGATACACAACGGCCCCACCAGCGAACTGTTTCGAAGGCGGTTGCAAAGGCTTGGAAAGCTTGAAAATGTTATAAACAGGTTTCAAAGAGAATTCTGGAAGGAATAGATGGTTGCATAACACCAATCAGGAGTTGAAAATAACACAGAATTCTTCTGCCTCATTCATGGCCTTTTCAAGAATCTTTTGGGAAAAAGAAGAAGTTACACCAAGACTCTCCTCCAGGACCTGTTGCATGCAAAGGACCTCGTCAGCTTCCTCTTCCCCTTCCCTGTATCTTATCTGAGATACTGCCGTCACAGCCTCTGGGACATAGCTGCCGGCACTACCATTATGGTGATACAAAATGGCATCCAATAGATAATCAGGAAATTGCCACTTTTCTGCCATAAGCGCACCCACTGTTTGATGATCTAAGCCAAAAGTCTGTTTTTCAAGCTCTTCTAGCCTTGCCTGTCTATCTTCGTTCCACATCTCCAGGGTCATGCAATATTCCTGCTCCTTTACATGTATCAAGACAGGAATGGCCATATCCTGAAGAAGCCCTGCTGTAAAACACTCTGCTTGAGTGGTCGGATGCAAGGCCCCGGCAATAGCCTTGGCAAGGCAGGCCCTTTTGGCACTGATCCTCCAGAAATCCTGCTGTTTAAGACACAATTTCTCAGTCTTTGGTATTGCGTTTCTTACAGCTATTGGGAGAATTATTCCTTCTAATCTGTTTTTCCCAAGCAGACTTATGGCATGTTGGATATTGCCAATCTTGCGCGGCAGCCCAAAGGCAGCAGAGTTGACAGTTTTTAACACCTTTACATGCATACCAGGATCCGCTTCAATGAGTTTAGATATATCTGAAAGTGGCGTATCAGGATCCCGTAACATCTCCAGGACCTTCATTACAGAGGCAGGAAAAGATGGCAGTTCATAGTCTTCCAAAAGCTGCTTCAGATGCTCCCCTGGAGCCTTCCTTTTCTTTTTAAAAAAATCAAAAAAACCCACTATTATTCTCCTCGTCTGGCCATTTTGTTGCTAAAAATTGATAAAAGCCCACCGAGCATCATGTAGCCAATAACCACCTCACACATAACAATAATTTGGCCAGCCACATTCTTGGGCACAACATCCCCAAAACCGAGGGTGGTTAATGTCACCACACTCAAGTAAAGGTCTGATATAGGCGTGGGATGAGAACCATAGTCTACCCCTGCCACAGAATATAGCCATGCAAAAAACAGTATCTGTACCACAATCCAGAAACACCATCTGGACATGCTCCTGCCGCAATCGCTACTGATAAGCCACAGGTAATAAAGCAACCTTGCAACCTTTCCAGATTCTTTGAACTCTTTAATATAGTTCTGGTCGATTACAAAACGGTGAAGCAAATATGCTCCTGCAAAGTTTATGTTTCTCATATCTGCGCCTATCCAGTTCGCACTCCTATATCCCTTCACTTGCCTAAGCCTTGTATTTCTCATATCTGCATTGGTGAAAAGGGCCCCTGACACATTACACATGGAAAGATCCGCACCTTTAAGGTTTGCCTCTGTAAAATCGGCCTCTTTTAGATCTGCCTCCCTTATACGGGCACACCTAAGATCTGCGCACCTAAGATCTGCACCTGACAGATCTGCCTTGACAAAACCTGCCTGGCGCAGATCACTGCCAAAAAAGGTGGCACTTTTCAAACTGGCCATACCAAAACTCGCATGGGGCCCATATACCCGCTCCATATGTGCCCTGTCTAATTTTGCTCCTGTAAAGTCAGCCCCCTTCAAATTGGCCTTTATAAACATGGCATCTCTCAAATCTGCATTAAGGAATATCGCCCCTTGGAGATCGGCCCTAGAAAAATTGCATCCTGCCAAATTTCTGCCTTGAAAGTTAGCCTTTTTCAGGTCTCTTCCGGAAAAATCTTTGGCCTTTCTGTCCAAAGATCTGGAAGGGGATGGAGCTTTATCATGGCTCCATTTGTCAAGCACGGTAAAATGTGGACCCATTTTATTTTTTACTAAAACTTATTCCTTTTTTTCTTTTATCGTCTTATCTTGATTTTTTTTGAAGAACTTTAAAACTTATGCGATTGTCTAATAACGTTTAAGTTGTCAGCTTCTTATCGAAACCAACAAGACATACTCGATTGTAATTTTTAATCTGTTTGATAAAAAAGCCTCTGGCATTGTACAGGTGACGCATGTAAAAGGGGTTCTACCAGGAGAGAAAAAACATGAGCGAAACCTCAAAAACAAAAAAACTCTCAGAGCTGCAGGCAACTGCCATTTGCGGAAACGATATAACATCTTCGGTACTGTATGTTTCTGCACTGTCCATTGCGGCATCTGGCAAATATGCCTTTATAGCTCTTCTTATCGTGGCTGGAGTCTTGTACCTGTTTAGAAAAATCTACGGTGAGGTTGTCGGTGCCCTGCCACTCAACGGTGGTGCATATAACGCACTCCTCAACACAACCAGCAAATCAATGGCCTCCCTTGCTGCAAGCCTGACCCTCTTATCATACATCGCCACATCGGTAATATCCGCTTCTGAGGCAATGGCCTATCTCCATTCGATTATCCCGGCCCTTCAGATTATACCTGCAACCATAGCACTGCTTGCAATCTTCATGGGGCTTACCATCCTTGGCATTGGAGAGTCCGCCGCAGTAGCCGTGGCCATATTCATATTTCATCTTGTATCCTTGACCTTGCTTGCAGGCACAGTGATCCTGTACCTGATCCACGAAGGAATCGGTACTCTTCTAATGAACTGGCACATGCCAACTCCCCATGGAAGCCTAATAAAAGACTTGTACTGGGGATTTTCTGCTGCCATGTTGGGGATCTCTGGTTTTGAAAGTTCTGCAAACTTTGTTGAGGAACAACAAAGGGGAGTCTTTCCCAAGACCCTGCGCAACATGTGGATTGCTGTAAGTATCTTCAATCCACTTATGGCCTTTCTTGCCTTGGCCATAGTTCCTATTCCAGATGTGCATCAATATATGGCACACCTATTATCCCATATGGGAGAGACTGCAGGAGGCGAATGGCTGGCCATGCTGATCTCAATAGATGCTGCACTTGTACTTAGCGGTGCTGTGCTTACCTCTTATGTTGGCGTTACAGGTCTGGTAGAACGAATCACACTCGATAGGATTTTCCCTGCATTTTTTTTAAAAAAGAACCGCAGAGGAAGCTCTTACAGGATAATTATTGCCTTTTTCATATTGTGTGTCTCGATACTGTTTATCACCAATGGACAAGTGGAAGTACTGGCAGGCGTCTATACTATCTCCTTTTTATCAGTCATGGCCCTGTTTGCAGTTGGGAACATACTCCTAAAAGTCAGAAGAAAATCCCTTCCAAGGCCGGAAAGGGCCAGTTGGCCAGCAGTTTTCATTGCTCTTACGGCAGTATTGGCTGCCCTTGTTGGTAATATTATCAAAGAGCCGGAACCAGGACAGCCCGCGAATATAGTTGTTTTTGCAGAATATTTTATTCCAACCATTATGCTTGTGGCAATAATGCTTAACAGAATAGCCCTTCTCGAAATATTACTCAACTTCATCGAATTCCTCTTCGTGCCTATTTTAAGGTTTGTTACCAAGGTGAACCAAAAAATTTATGAAACAATAGATAGAATACAGTCACAAGAGTTCGTCTTTTTTACCCGGGGTGATAATATTGCCAACCTTAACCGCGTACTGCTTTACATAAGACAGAACGAGCACACAAAAAAGATAAAAATTGTTACTGTTATGGAAGAAGAGGACAAAGAGCTTTTGGAAAAGCTAGAGCAGGATATTGAGTTCCTGAAACGGGAGTATCCAGATATTGAAATAGAATTTGTGAAGATCAAAGGGAAGTTTACCCCCGAACTGATCAAGAAGCTTTCAAAAAAATGGGGGATACCTATAAACTTCATGTTTATTGGCTCTCCTGGAGATCACTTTCCATACCGAATAGAAGAGCTTGGAGGGGTAAGATTAATTATTTAAATGCGGGTTATAGCTACCTTTGCCAAAGGGGAAATCGGCAATTTTTGATCACATTCTACAGCTTAACTTGCCGGAATAACATAAAATTACTGATGAAATCCATGCAGATGAAAGGGGGGGTAGAGCATGTATTTGGAGTCCAGCTTCAATGGGCTTGAAATCTTGTTGTAAGAACAGTTGGCAAGTTAATGGCCTACCTAAAGATAGGTCTTTGGAACCTGGCATATAATCTTTCTTGATCGTTACAGTCTAGTTGGGGTTTGAGGCTAAAAATAAGACAAAATATCTTGGAATATATGTTCTTTTAAGGCTGCAATCACCTTTCTTTTTCTATTGATCTGATATAGAAAAAACAACGAATTTTGGTGATCGTTTTCTTTACATCAGATACAGAAAAAAATGAAAAACACCTTCATCATTTGCTTTTTCTGTCTACTGCTTATTCCTAGTGCTTTTTCAGCCTGTCAACTACTGCCCATGCCAGACAGGGCTCCAGTTGCCCCACCTGCGTCCCTTCCCATTCCAATCGTTTACGACCGCCGGGATACTCCCGAACACCTCATCGCTTCCTATATCAATGCCATCAACCGGAAGGAATTCCAGCGAGCCTATGCCTATTGGGAAAATAAAATGCAATCTTACCATGATTTCGTCGCAAGCATGATGGACATTTCCCACATCACCCTCATGGTTCGTCTGCCTTCATATATTGAAGGTGCCGCAGGCAGCCAGTATGCGGAACTCTTTACATTGCTTCTGATAACCAACTGCAATGGGACCCAGCACGTTGAAAAAACATGCTTCATAACCCGGCGTCCCAATCCCGACATGACCGACACTCCAACGCAATGGCAGATTTACAGTGCCACCACCAATTCTGAACCAGAAACGGACATATGGAAACTGGCTACTAGTTGCAGTAACTGATCAAAACAACCTCAATTTTTCCCAACCATGAAGTGATACCCGTTTCTTATACAGCCATTGGTTCGTTTTGTTTTTCCGTTTGCTTCGAGACTTCTGATGAGGTCTAGGTATATTGGCATTTTATAGGATGCTCGCAGGACTTGCTAAAGCTCGTAAAGGGTATCGTCTACTGTAGGTGGCAGATATTTTCTCTTGAGCCCTTTTATGGCCTTTTTTGTCCCTATATTTTTGAAGATATCGTCATCGTCTAAAAGATCACCCATCTCTTCCTCGATTTTCTCAGGGTCTTCCCCCGCCTCCATACGGCTTATTGCCTCTTCTATAGTCCCTCCTATCTCCAATCCGGCAGAATCAAAAAGTTTTCTCATAAATTTGGCAGCTTGTCTCGGATCGTTTTCATCAATATTTTCCGCTTCAGAGGCAAGAGACATCATTGCCTGTTCAAGCTTGGATTCATCTATATTTCCAAATGGATTGTCATCTTCAGGGCTGTTGCGTTTTTTTGATATGGCGAATATGGACATCCTCTTTTCGAGTTCAGGCCGTCCACATTTGGGACATGATGGCCTTTTATCTACATTTATACGCCGGGAAAAAAAGTTAAATATCATATGACAGTCTGAACAATAAAACTCATATATTGGCATGAAGCTGATCCTCCTTAACAACTACACCACCATTATCTTCTTTGTCTAAAAAATTGATTAATCATTTAAGGCTCCCTTCTCAAGGTCTTTCCATAATTCTTTAAAGGTTAATGCCACAAATTATGAAATTTTTCATTTGCAAAAAATAACACTTTATTATTCGTAAAAGCTAATATAAAATAGTTGAGCCATCCAAAGATGACTTGATTCACACCTAGGGAGGCGGGAATTCAGTTTCCATTCCTGAAACGGATCTTTTCTTCTTTGGAAAAATCGTTACAAGTTTTTGAAAGGAGCACTACTTTAAATGGCAGAAGGAAAGGTTAAATGGTTCAATGACAAGAAAGGGTATGGTTTTATCGAAATCGAAGGCGAGTCCGATGTCTTTGTGCACTATTCAGGCATAAAGGCAGATGGCTTCAAATCTCTAAAGGAGGGAGAATCTGTCACATTCGATATCGAGGAGACCAGCAGGGGTCCTCAGGCAGTAAACGTAGAAAAGGCCTAAAACAACCAAAAATGGTGCCCTGTTAACAGGGCACCTTCAAATATCTCTGTCCATTCACTAATCATTTCCAGAATTCGTCAGCACAATAATCACTTCCCGGCAAGGAATTGAGCATTGCTAACAATAATATAGCCCTTCTCTAAAAAGGGAAGGATGGATCTATATTCAACC
>Ga0256914_1001157_pt1 | contig 24882 bp, 13 predicted proteins | sample HulkmetaG_FD_191571 | JGI IMG/M metagenome (GOLD analysis project Ga0256914, IMG submission 191571) | Hydrothermal chimney microbial communities from Main Endeavour vent field at the Juan de Fuca Ridge, Pacific Ocean - Hulk | ecosystem: Environmental > Aquatic > Marine > Hydrothermal vents ... | reverse complement strand
GCCTTTGTCCATCAGGTCTAGCGCCAAGTGCGGATGCAACAGTGTAGTGCACACTCTTAAACTGCTGGCGCGCCAGGTTTACGAACCCGCCGGCATCCTGTTCCCTGAGCCATTGCTCTATCATCCTGGATTTCTTATCGATCTCCTCCAAGGTTCCGTCCAGGCGGGGATAGCACGTATAGGTACCGGTAATAAGGTAATTGCTCAGCTCGCCAGATAGCTTGTCCAGGATCTCATCTGCCTTTGTAAAGACAACAATCAGGTTCTGGTACTTCTTTGGGTCTAGTTTCAGCTTGTTCCTTACGCCAAGGATATATGTGTTGAGCAGCCTGTATATCCTGTCTTGCCAGTTGCCTTTTCTGTCTGAAATGCTTATAAGAAAAAGAACATTTATTGACTTGGCAATGATCTTTGCCTTATCTGTTATGTGTTCTTCATCTCCATATACCTCCCCGCCTATGTCGTAGAATGTGACGAAGTATTCCCTGTAGGTATTGTCTTCAAACGGCAGGCCTGAAAACTTTACGATACAAGGCCTTGGAAAGTTCAAAGGAGTTGGTGGCGGAAGCTCCCCATCCTTTAGGAATTGTACTCTGTCGTACACTCCAGCCATTGTGTTTTTGTCAAGCGCCACTAAAGTGAAATCGCGCCAGAATGATTTCTGCATGAGAATATCTTTCAAGACATAAAAAAGACTGGTAATATAAGCTGTCTTACCGTGGCCGGAAAACCCAATAAGTCCTATAGTGGTCCTTGGAATATGCCTTTTTTCAACATATTCCCTTTCAAGACGCTCCTTGCACTTAGGGCACTGGTACTCGTTTCCTTTGATCGTTGGTATGCAATCTTCAAGGCAATAGGGACAAAGCATTTTATTTACCTCTCATTGTTATGGCCACTTAACTTGGCCTTTAGTCTCTCCCAAAACTCAATGTCAAATATGCCTGTCATAGCAATGGAATCCGGTCCAACCAGGACCTCTGCCTCCCTTCGGCCCTCCTGGTTTGCCTGCTCTGCCAAGTGTTCGTATCTGTTAGTGAGGAAATGTACCCTCTGATTGCGGCTTCCCCTCCAAAGCAACGGGGCCTTTTCCTTCTCTTCAAAGAGCCCGTCTATGAGTATGTCCAGATATGGAACAAGATGCCTTGCTGAAGGGGGAATGCCGACCTTGATCTGTTCAAGGGTGTAGCCCGTGTAGCAGACGATTGTAAGGCCTGCGCCCTTTATGGCCTGGGCCAAAGGGATGAGTGATGATGCCTGAAGGAGGGGCTCCCCACCTGTAAACGTGACTCCTTCAATGTCTGGCTGACAGACAATACGGTTGAAAAGCTCACTGCGTGACATGAGGCTTCCGCCTTCAGTGTCATGAAATTCGGGATTAAAGCATCCCTTGCAGCAAAAGGGGCAGCCCTGAAACCAGATCACAAGCCTTGTTCCAGGGCCGTTTGCCCCAGTAGAGACAAGAATTCTACCTATTCTTAGTTCTCCTCCCATGGAAAACCTCCAGATACTCACCTCCAATAGGATCAATCAATCTCCACTTCCCTCTCCCATATTTGATATCATCTTTACTACTCTGTCCTGTAATCCAGTCCAATAACAAGCTCATCCCCTGAGGTACGACGGATGACCACCCGGTCCCATTGATTGATCTCTCCTTTAATGATTCTCTCACTTAGCGGGACCTCTACCATCTGCCTGATAAGCCTTTTCATGTGTCTTGCGCCTTCCAGAGGCTCGTTATGGACTTTCTCTGCAAGAAGCTCAAGGACACCGGCTTCAACGCCAAGGAATATCTTTCGCTCTGATGCCATCTTTTTCTTGAGTGACTCAAACATCTTTCCGGCTATGAGCACAAGGGCCTCTATGTCAAGCGGGCGGAAAAGGACCGTTTCGTCAATGCGGCTCAGAAACTCGGGGTGCAAGGTATTTCTCAGTCTTGCCTCAATATCCTCATTCACCACGTTTGTATACTCCTGGCTGTCCGGTCCAACAAAGCCCATGGGCTCCTTGTGGTAGACCAGAGCACCAAGATTCGAGGTCATGATGAAGATGGCGTTTGTGGCATCCACTGTTCCTCCCTTGCCGTCAGTCAGGCGGCCCTCGTCAAATACCTGGAGAAACACATCGAGAACCCTGGGATGCGCCTTCTCGATCTCATCAAGGAGCACAACAGAGTATGGCTTCCTCTTCAGCCCCTCTGTAAGTTGTCCGCCTTCCTCATGCCCCACATAACCAGGGGGCGAACCAATGAGCCTTGCCACACTGTGACTCTCCATGTACTCAGACATATCAAGGCGAATCACGCAGTTTGCCGACCCGAAAAGGCCCCTTGCAAGTGCCTTTGCAAGCCCGGTTTTCCCAACACCTGTTGGACCAAGAAACAGGAACACACACAAGGGCCTCCCAGCATCCTTAAGGCCTACATGGGAGAGCCTTACCGCTTGGCAGACCTTCTCTACCGCCTCATCCTGGCCCACAATCTGGTCTTTCAACACCTCAGAGAGGCCAAGAAGCATATCACGGTCATGGGCGTTGGCCCTGGCTACAGGTATCCCGGTCTCCTCCCTTACCAACTGTGCCACCACATCTGGGGTGACTACCGGACGCTGGGGTACCGGGCCTGTGTCCTCCTGGTAGATACTGGGCTCTTCAGGTTCAGAGCTATTGGAAATGCTCACAGTAGAGACCCTTACTGCAGCACAGGCCTTGTCCATGAGGTCTATGGCCTTGTCTGGCAGGCGTCGGTATGGAAGATACTGTATAGAAAGATCCAGTATAGCGGATATGGCCTCTTGATCAATACTAACCCCATGGTGGCTCTCATATATCACCTTAAGGCCATTCAAGATCTCAAGTGTATCCTCACGGCAAGGCTCGTCCACCATGATTGGCTGAAACCGCCGCTCAAGTGCAGGGTCCTTCTCTATGTAGCGGCGGTACTCATCTGTAGTAGTGGCCCCGATCACCCTGAGATCCCCTCTGACAAGGAAGGGCTTCATGATATCCGATGCATTCAAGCTGCCCGTGGCCCTCGAAGCCTCGGCTACAGTGTGGATCTCGTCAATAAACAGTATGACTTCAGGCCGTGCCCTGGCCTCTTCTATAACCCTCAGGAGCCGTTCCTCGAACTCGCCCCTGTATTTTGCTCCAGCAAGAAGAAATGAAAGATTGATCTCTATGATCTGCACACCCCAGAGACTCTTATCAATATTGCGATCAGAAATCCTTTGGGCAAGACCCTTTACAATGGCAGTCTTACCTACCCCTGCATCTCCCACGAGAACTGGATTGTTCTTATCCCTGCGAAGAAGTGTACGGATGATCTGAAGAAGCTCGGCCTGCCTACCTATAAGTGGCTTAAGTTCCCTCTTTTTTGCAAGGGATACGAGATCTCGGCCGATGCGCTCAAGGTATGACCGGGATTTGTGTGGTCCTTTGCCTGAGTGAAGGGCCTCAAGAAGATCCTTGGACGTGGTGCCAAGCTCCATAAGCACTCTTTCGATGTGAGGCGTGGGCTCAAGAAGAAGAGCTGTGAAAAGATGAACAGGGGAAAGGAGGCCGCTGCCTTCTGCCTTGGCAAGCCCTGCTGCACTCTCAAAGCACCTCTTACACTCCCTGCTTCTGTGAATGACCTCTCCCTTCCTTCGTTCATAATCCCCCTGGCCGATAAGGATCCTTAATTTGCGGCGCAGGTGCTTAGGGTCTGTACAGGTAGCGTTGAAGGCTGATTGTACTGGAAAAAGCTCTTTTCTGATGGCCTCAAGGGAGACCCCCTTCACCCCAAGCTGTTCCAAGATATCTTCTTGAAGAAGCTCGTGGGCCTTACACAGAGCGCAAAAGACGTGCTCTTTTTCAAGAAACTCGTGGTCTTGCGATATAGCCTCAATGGCTGCTATCTGCCATACAAAGATAATGGAATGCGTAAAAGGAAACATGGTTAAACTCTACCAAAACCACTGCCCGGGTTTCCTCAGATTAGACCCAGACGTTCTAAAACCGTCTTACAGACCTCTCTTATCTTGGCTGTTTTTTCCGGGGGAAAAGGCTCACAGAGCTTTAGGGCGTAAACAGCATACCGGAAGGCCTTATCGGGATCCTCTATTTCTTGATAGTAAATGACGGCCAAGCTGCACATACATTGCGCCTGTTCAAGTTCTGTATCAGAGATTGAACAAAACATACCAAGGGCCTTTTCATAGGCTGAACGCGCTTCTTCAATGTAACCTAAGTCTGCATACACATTTCCAAGATTTGCTATACAGATAGCCAAATCGTGCTCTTTACCTGGAATTGAACTATAAATATTAATAGCGTATAAATTAGCTGAATATGCATTATCAAACTGATCTGTCTGCCAATAGGCATCCCCAAGCTTCTTTTTGCAGGTAGCCCGGTAAAGCTCTGTACCAGGGATCGAGCTATAGATACTAAATGCCTCCTCAAAGGCTGATATTGCTTCCTCAGGACAATCCATGTCTAAATAAACATTTCCAAGATTCACTGTGCAGTGGGCCTGGTTAAGCTCAGTGCCTGGAATTGAACTATAGATATCAAGTGCCTCCTCATATTTTGAAATCGCTTCATCAAAATGACCGATATTCGAATACACGTTCCCAAGGCTCATAATGCATTTAGCCTGATTAATTTCAGTACCGGGAATCAAGCTATAAATACTAAAAGCTCCTTCTAAGTATGACATTGCTTCCTCAAAACGACCAGTCCTGTCAAAGGCATCTCCTATATTTTTCATGCAGTTAGCCTGCTTAAGCTCAGTGCCTGGAATTGATTGATAGATGCTAAGGGCTTCCTCTAAGTAAGGTAGCGATTCCTCATAATGACCGCTCCCCAAATAAACGAGTCCAAACTCCATTGTGCAGATAGCCTGATAAAATTCTGTTCCTGGGATTGATCGAAAAATGCCAAGGGCCTCCTCATATGCTGACATCGCTTCTTCAAAATGACCTGCCTGAGAACAGCTGGTCCCAAAGTTCATTGTACAGATAGCCTGGTCAAACTCTGTTCCTGGGAGCAGACGGTAGATACTAAGTACCTCTCTATAGATAGACATCGCATCCTCAAAGAGACCGATTTTTTGATAGACATTTCCAAGATTGCCCATGCACTTAGCCTGCTCAAACTCTGTTCCTGGGATTGATCGAAAAATGCTAAGGGCCTCCTCATATGCTGAGATCGCTTCTTCAAAATGACCTGTATCTGAATAGATAAGCCCAAGGTGTATTATGCAAGCTGCCTGCTTGAGTTCTGTACCAGGTATTGAGCGATATATAATAAGCGCATCTTCATATAATGACACTGCTTCCTCAAAACGACCGATCAATCCCAATACAGTCCCAAGACTAACCTTGCAGATAGCCTGCTCAAGCTCTGTACCTGGCATTGATCGAAAGACAAAAAGGGCTTCATTAAATGGCTCCTCGGCAGAGGCATAACGGCCCAGGGTGTAAAACGCCATCCCCCTTTCAAAGCACCAATTGGCCGAATAATCTAGTTCGACTCCTGGTGCCTTGTAGCGCTCAAACTCTCTCTCATACAGATCAAGCAACTCGGCCTTTAGAACGGACATATCAGGAAACCGGTCATCAGGTGCCAGGGACAGGATGCGGGAAAGAATCTTCTTCAAACCCTCAGGGATGCTGCTGTTGTCTTTGAGGCTGCCTACTCCCTTGTCCAGATACTCCCTGGCCCATCCCATACTTCCGCAAGCGTCAAAGCAGATGGGAAATGGATGCTCTCCATTCAAGGCCTCAAGCAAAACAATGCCAAGGGCGAACTGGTCCGCCCTGTGATCCATTGAAATATCATTGGTGACAAACCCTGTCCCGCGTTTTTGCCACAGGGCCGGTACCTGCTCGGGGGCCATGTAGCCAGGAGTGCCAATTACACCTGAGCTGAAGTCCGTAATTCTAAAGACCCCGTCGTCATGGACCATGATATTCTCTGGTTTAAGATCGAGATGGGCATCAAGGCCATGTCCGTAGGCATGGACAAGCCCGTCACAAAGCTGGATGCCAAGGGCCAAGGACTCCCTTAGACTTAACCTGCCCCTTTGAGCTAAATATTCTTTAAGGCTTCCCCTTGGCATGAACAGAGAAAAGATAAATGGAATGCTCCTGTTAAGCCCCAGGTGAACAACCTTCTCAAGAAGAAGCACAGGAACGATGTGAGGATGCTGGCCCATCTCAAGCCAGGGGAGGGCCTCTTCAAGAAAGGCCTGGGAGATACGCTCCTGCTCTTGTAAAGATTTTTTAAGATATTCGGGTTTTAGAAAAGGAAGGAGGGTCTTTGCCGCATAAAACCTTTTCCCCTCAGGGGTGTCGGACTCAACAAGGAGGACCACTCCTATCCCACCTGCCCTCAGCCCTGTGACTCTGAAATCCCTCTCCCCAAACTTTTGGCCATAGCCCCATGGGATATCTGCCCCTAGTCCTCGAACACGTTCTTCTGCCTCTCTACTTATCTGATCCGGCCAGTCACCAATAGGTTTCTGTAGCGAAGACACCTCTGGCCCTTTAATGACCTCTGTACGCCAAATGGAGAGTATGGCTTCAGGATCACCCCTCCTTTTCACTTCACTTAATCCATCATGCATCCCTGCATCCCTCCTCTTTTTCCTACTGATACCTACAAATTATGGCGGGCAATGCACCTCACACCAAATGCAAAAATCTCCTCACAATCCTCTCATATTCAGGGTGTCTTTTCAAGGCTGTGGACACAAAATGCAAATGTCGAAGCCTCCTTACAAGGCGTTTTGAAAGACAGGACATGGAAATGCACTCAAGCATTACCCCCTTTTTCCGAGCAAAACTTAATAGCCTTGCAGAAGGACTCCATCCCGGATAGTGCACCACCACTACCACATCCTCTGCATACTTTACGGCCCAGGCAACCCCCTTTTCCAAGAGGGAAAAGTCTTGCAATTCTTTATCGTCCCTTGGGTGTATGCGGCACTGATACCTTTTTGGCCGCCTGGTGATGGCTTGATATCTCTCAGATCCCATCGCTCTTATAGTGCACAGCATGGCAATGGATGTTAAGTGCTCTCTTGCAAAGTGGGGGCTCCAAAATGTTCTATTGCTACTTATAGTATAAAATACTGAGTAGACCATATCGAGATCACCCTGAGGATATGTATCTGAATTTGGATAATAGCCATCAAGCTCCATGTTCCTTAGCTTCTCGTTACTGTCGTGTATGACACAAGAGTAAGATCTGTCGGCCTCCCTGGAAAAGAGAAACACCACCGGAGTAAAATCATTCATCCTTGGAAAACCTGCCTTCCTTCCGGCTCTCTCCTTTACGTATACTGCCTTTTCACCCCTTGCTAAAGCACAAAGTGTAGCCTTCCAGTGGATCCCATCCATCATCTGTCCCCAGCTACGCCTTATCCTGACAGTTGCCGCTGCCCTTGTTACCTTTTCCTTCACATAAGAACATACCCTGGCATGAAGCCCATAGTCCTGAGCCACGGTCCATCTTATCGTGCACTCTCCTCCGTTTCTGTTCAGCTCGACCAATTCTTTTCTGGTCATGGAAGGCAATATAACATTTTTCCAGTATACCAGATTTTCCTCTGGATGGCCTGGCTTAAAGTGATAAGGACCTGAAGAAATATCAAAGAAATAGTAGTACCTTGCATCTGTAAGGTCTGGCAGCTCAGAGGCACCTTCGCTTGGGACTATTTCATCCTGTCTGACTAGAAAAAGAGGGTACTGGGACATAGAGATTATAAAATCCAGAGGAGAAAAATAATAAAGGAACCTTCTTGCAATGTGTGTGGCCATGTCCATACCCATACAGCTTTTTGCACTCTCAAAAAGGTGGTCTGTGGGATGAGGGATCACCCTCTTATGGGACACCATTTGGGTCTTGAGGTACTGCTTAAAGATAATAAGAAGACGGATAGAAGGATTCCCTGCCTTTGTGAGACTTTCCGGTTGAAGCAGTTCCTCCATGACCCTTTTGAAGGCATCAAGTTTGTCAAAGGATGATCCCTCCTTGTCCTCAAGACTCTTCCAAAACTTAAAGACCAGCAAAGGATAGTCATCCAACAAGCCTCGAGACCAGAGGTTTAGTGGACTCTCAAAGACAAGAGCGCCTTGAAGGTCCTTGCAGTTTATGTGTATAGGATTTGGAGGTGTGCTCTCGCCATCAAGCCACCTCTTTATAGCCTGCCAAAGACTGGTTTCACACACAAATAATACCTTTTCCCCTTGTGAAAGGGCCTTTTTAAGACGCTCTCCAAGAACAGCTATACGAAGGGAGGTAAAATAGCGCTCAATGTGAGAAGCTTTCTCCCAAAGATAGTCAAGGTGGCTCCAGAAAGGGGCAAAATATTCTTTAAGTCCCATATCAAAGACAAGATAGTCGTCTGGAAGTCCAGTCACAGAGGGACGAAACATGGATCCTTCCGGAAAGTACGGCAGTCTTGAGTCATCTATACACTCAAAAGGGATAGATCTTTCCATGGCAATCCGGGCAGAGATACAACCTGCGTCACTAGGCACAAAGGGGAAAAAGACATGGCTGGAATCGTTCCTTTTTAATATTAGTATGCTTACAAGGGGAAAGTGTCCTAAGGCGGACTCAAGTGTGCTTCCATTGTTTAAAAAGTAGGGAAGGTCCACAAGCACCTGGTCGAACCTCTCCTCTTCAAGGGCTCTTGCCGCAAGTTGGGCAAATACTAGCCTGCTCCTTATGTAGGGAAGTACAAAGAGCCTGCCGTACCCAGGATACTCAATGAAGGGCTTCATCTTCCTGCACGAGCAAATTGAGGTCCACCCCGTCCACATCATCGTCTTCCCCCTCGTCTATATCTTGATCATCCTGACAATCTTGATCTTCCCGTTCCTCGAAATAGTCTGTCTTCCCCTTTTCTAGGTCCTCCCAGGCCCGCCTGAGAAAGCCTCTTATGTGCCTTCTGGTAAGCCCGCGGCCATCTGCCCGGGACAGCCTGTATGCGTAGCTAAGCAAGATAATAGCAACCCTTGGGGAAATCTCCTTGTCTCTTAACTCCTCCAGAAAGACCGTAAACCACAGGTTTGATGCCCCTGGCAGATGACTCCTCAAAATCTTTTCCAGGGTACTAACATCTGGACACCCTACATAGATGGCTGGCCTTGTCCGCTCGTCTATAAAGCCCGGAAGCCCAAAGCCCCCTTCCTCGTCTTCATTGAGGGCTGCACAGAAAAGGAAATCCTGGTGAGCCTTAAGATGAATTCCGGCAAGGACCGAGGTGAGGGTGCGGCGGTCATCCAGGACAGAGGCAAGAGGGGCGAGGGCCCTTGAAGGGGCCTTGCCGATCTCGTCAAAGAAGCAGATCCCACCCCTTAGCATAGCTGCAAAAAGGGGAGAGGCCACGTACTCTATAGTTTGGCTTGAGGTCATGGTGGCAGAACACGCGATGTCCTCTGGCCCAAGCTCCTCATGCCCATTTATAATGTAAAGATCCTTTTTTAGAAGCTGTGCCAGCCTGTAGACAATGGCATTTTTGCCAGTTCCATGAGGGCCGTAGAAACGAAAATTCAGGGGTGGAAGACCATCCAGCCTGGCCCAGGCTGCAAGGGCCTTCTCCATTATGTCATCCCTGTCGATTATACGCCTTATAGGAAGCTCTACAGGAGACGGTACCCAAAGCCACTTTCCCTCAAACTGTATCCTTTCATAGTTGAGAAACTTCTCTTCCTGATTGTTTTCCAAAGGATGCATGATCTAGGCCTCCTATGATTATTTTATTATATTATAATAGTGGTCAGGTAAAAAGTTCTCGCTTGAATTTATTCTCCAGGAGTTAGGAAGATAGGAAATGTTCAATAGAGGGAGTTAGGAATTAGTAGTGGAATAGCGTCTGACTGTCTGCTATATAAAGATAGAAATAATCTTGGTCACCTAATATAACGCTGAGCGCTAATTCTGATGCATACTGCGATAAAAGATTTTAGCGGGCAAATCAGTTGTCAGTTTCATCTGCCAGTCTCACGATCTTCCAGAATAGCAGAGGATAGCTCTCTTATTCGCAAACGGATTCCCGGTTATTCCTATGAAGGTATCCGTTGGGAGTTATCAAAAAACGGTATTACTTTGGCTACTTGTTTTCCATGACGAATGCACAAGTGTCTCACCATGTTACACTCGATTATGAAACTTTAGGCCTTTTTGAGGAAATCAGTAAACGTCATGGTTTTCATAACAACACCTACTTAAAAAGTGCACTAAAAAACCATTTGTTAAGATATTATTGTAGATTTCACCACAGTTACTTAGGTATTCCTTCAAGTATTTTCTTTATACAGGCTATAGCTTCATCCCTTGAAGAGTCCACATCAATTCCATTACTCTTGAGCACAAATTCCAGCTCCTCGTCAAATATCTTGATCTGCTCCCGGATAGTAGGTGCATGCCGCGTAAAAATGGTCTGTTGATACCCTCCTCCCACTGCCACTGAAACAGCTTCAGCAGCAAACCAGTCTCCAACAATGGTCAGATTCTGGCCTTTTGGCATGTCCTTATGGATGGCAACACGGATCTTTTCAGCATCTATGGACTCCAGAAATTCAAGGAGTGTCTCAAGACGGGCCCTTCTTGCTGAAACTCCATAATTTCTGTAATCAACATATGGATCAATTATAAGGCTGCAACCCTTCTCCCTGGCATGTTCTTCCAGAACCTTTCGTTCCCTGCGAAGCTGCTGGCAATGATAACGGTTGGGCTCATAGTTGTAACGTTCCTTCCATGCAGGGTGAAAACAGGGTTTGTCTGGGATCTGAAAAGAACTCAATGCACCTTTCAAACGGACATGGCCATAGGCATTCATGTTGCGTACCTTAGTGGCATACTCGATGATCATGGAGGTACGTTCTTCATGGTGTTCTGCACATTCGAACAGGGCACGGGAGTTCCGACCGATAATCTTAACTAAGGAATCAAACGTAGCCTTAGTGAGTTGTATCTTTAGGCCTTTTATGTCGTTACCGTCCCATGATATAGACTGCAGGTGCTGAAGCATCTGACCAGGAGGAACTTCCCCAACAGTCAAGGGAAGAATCGGGATGTTCAAAGCCAAGGCATAACCAATCTCTTGATGCACCCAACCTCTGTTGCTTGAGGTCTTGGTTATGATGGGAATGAATACGTGGGCATGGGCAATAAAATCCTTTATCTGTTCGTGAAAGCCCAGGCCCCACGTAAAACCCGCATCCCACATTGGTCTAAGACCATTTTCCTCTAAGATGCCGACAACAGTCTCAACCAGGCCTCTGTCTTCGTGGGAATAGCTGATGAATATCCGATATGAACCCATCTCCTCCCCTCCCAAGGCGTGGCTATACTAAAGACTATAAAAACGACTTGTAGTCTTTGATAGGCAAATTGTCAATAGACCATCTGTACCGGCCTATTCTTTCCAGATCTTGTATCCTAATGCGATTATTGCCTTCAGGGTTTCAAGGGCCATCTTGCGGTCGTATTCCTTCTCTGATGCAGAAAGCTCTGTATATGGTATAAGGTCTGGGTGTTTCTTTGCGGCATCATCCCGCTCGGGGCCATAAGTCCAGCCTTCATCCATACGCTTTTTTGCCCAGTTCTCATGGGCGTTTTCAGCAAGAAGCTCCGTAAGCTCAAGAAGATCATCAGACAGATGGATATTGGAGGTGTCAATAGGTTTTGGTTTGTACATATCAAAATTCCTTTTTGTAAAGTCTAAAGTGTTAAGCCTGTCTAATCTCTCAAAATGAATGCCACAGGGGGGGACGGATTCAATCCAGATAAGCGGTTGCCCTTTGTCCCTGGCATAGGCTACGATTTCTTCAGTCCCACCTTCTCCCCTGGCCTTCTTGCCATCCCATACGGCTATAAGGATGTCGCAGTTGTCCACTACATACCGTCCAGCATTGCTGTAGGCCTCGTTCATATCGTTTGCTGGAGATAGTATAGTCAGTTCTTCGGCCTGATTAAGAAATTTCCTGAATTCCTTTGTGGATTGGGAATTACTGCCACCAAAATGTGCCATGTAATCCTTTGGATCAAATGGCAAGACTGCCCAAAGCAAGGCTTGAAATTCTTTCAACATAACATTTGCCGCAATCCTGTCAGCACCCTCTTCCAGAGGTGAGATGATCTCAAAGACGGTATCAGGGGGAAGTTTACGCCTGATGGTCTCAACAGCTATCTTTAGACCCTCTGAAACCCTGGCTGGATCCTCCAGTGCCCTGTGGCCAGTAATCCCAAATCTCACACTTCTTACCCCAGGCGAGCTGGGTTGCTGGCCACAGAAATCTATTGCATTCAGCGACAATCCAAGGCGAGGAAGGATTAGGTCTATCTGATCCATTGAGCTATCCACATAGGTCCTTTTTTCCCTGTAAAGGTCCATGACTTCCTGGTAGATGCGCCGTGCCTTGCCAAGGTGTCCTAGAAGAAGTTCAGCTTCAGCAAGGGTCGCCCGATCCCAATAGCTTGAATATGAAGATTCAGAATCTGTAAGGTCATTGAGGCTGCGGTTTTCATATATCTTTTTTATTTCTCTGGCGGTCTCTCTCGACTCCTCGGCTCTTCCAAGAAACAGGGCAAGTGTAGCCGCGTTGATGCCCACATAGGTATTGGTCTTGCCAGAGCCAAGCCATGCGGTATGGTAGAGCCTATAGGCCTCTTCAAGTTTATCCATGTTTTTTTCAGGTGCTGCAGCCCATAACCTTTTATATGTTCCAGCAAGTATCCCGGCAAATTCAGGATCATCCTCAGGGGCGACAAAACTGTCTTTGGTTATAGACAAATAATCCATCAGTTTGTTTTCCACCTGTCCTCTTAACCTATGCGCCCAGATGTGAAACAGCATAAGCTGGATGTCACCCGGAAAGTATCTTTCAATGGACTTTATCAGCGTACAGGCCTCGTCTTGGCATTTAAGGGCTACAAGAAGACTAAGAGCCTTTAAATAACATTTCCTTGCCTTCCTCTGCTGCCCAAGGCCCAAAAAGTTCTCGCCCATGTGATACCATACATGGGGTAGAGAAGAATTTACGTAAAGCGCCTCTTGAAAAAACTTTCCAGCCTGCTCGAAATCACCTTTGCCCTGTAGGCAAAGTCCCTTTCCCACCAGGGCACAAATATCCTGACCGTCTTGATCAAGGACCTTCTGAAAGCACTTGATGGCTTTTTCATGTTGACCAAGGTAATAAAGACAAAGGCCTTTACCATTTATGGCGTGCATGTTCATTGTTTCTCGCTCAAGGGTCTTGTCAAAATATCCCATGGCCTCATCAAACATCTCAAGCGCCAGTAGCTGGACTCCACTGACGTTAAGTTCATGTGTTGAAGGTCCTGTAACCTCAGGTAACTCAACAGCGATACCCAGCCTGCGGCAAAGCTGCAAGAGCGCACTGCGTAGCTCGGCAAAGCTCTGAAACCTGTGGTGTGGGGCCTTCTCAAGACATTTGAGTATGATCGGCCCCAAAGGCCCGCCAATGTTGGCAGGGGATTGTTCCCTGTGTACCTTGCGCCAAAGCTCCCATGAGAGCCTCCGAAAATCTGGGTGGGCAAGGAAGTATTGTTCTTTTAAATGCGGGGGTGGTGAAACGGGAAGGTTTCCTGTGGACATCTCGAATAAGACCACACCGAAGCTGTATATATCGCTTCGCACATCCACCTCGTCCACACCTTCGAACTGTTCCGGAGACATATATTGGGGGGTGCCACACCTTACGACTCCTGACCTTCTTCTATCCGTATATACAGCCAGGCCGAAGTCAGCTATCTTTACCCTTTTCTCCGGATCTATGAGGATATTTCCAGGTTTTATATCCCTGTGACACTTAATCCCGTTTCGCAATGCGTGTTCCATCCCAAGGCAAAATTGGACTGCCCAAAGAAGAATCTGCTTCAGGCTGAAAGGACGTCGAAACTTGATCCAATTGCGAAGCGAACTTCCATACAGCCCCTTTGGAGCAGGAATATAATCCATGCTCACCCATACCTTCTTGGCAACACTTACCACATCTCTGGCCCATAAGACATTTGGATGACGTCCTACCTGTGTCCAGGCAAGGGCTTCATAATAAAAAAAGTCGCTAATGTCGGACTCAGACCCGACTGCAAGATCCTGCTTTATTGTTTTAACAGCAACCAGTTCTCCATTTGTCTGGGATAAAGCAAGATAGACAACGCCTGTTGTGCCTGATCCCAGGCGCTTAAGAACTCGCCACCTGTTTCCTCCGATTGGGTCACCCACCCTAAGGAAAGTACCCTTGATTGGAGAGCCTATACGGTAGCTGATAGGAATATCCGCGCCATTAGATGAGACCTGGATATTGATTGGATAGATAATGCCGCTTTCTGAAAACCACGAATGTGTACTACAGAAAGCAACTGATACATCAGTTCCTACATCTTGCCGCACCTTCATAAGGAACAAATCTACTTGCTTTATTTTGTTAAAAAATGATAAAATTCATTATAACATAATTAGATAATAAATTGCAACCTTGAAGGTGGAGGATGGATGAATATCTCTTGAGCATCGGAGACAAAATTGGTGACTGTGTAATAATAAGATCTCTTGGGAAGGGAGGCTTTTCCCAAGTCTATCTTGCCGATTGCAAAAGGCTTGGCCTCGTAGCATTAAAGCTATATTCCCCAGAGCTTGATTATACAGATTTCTTTAATGAAGTCATGATAATGGGCCTTTTCAGCAATAAACCCTATTTCGTGAAATTTCTGGGAGCAAGCGAGTTTTCGTCCCCTTACCTTCATATACTTTTAGAATATATGGAAGGAGGAGATCTCAGACAGAGGATCCAATGTGGTATGGAAGTGAACGATGCGATACAGGTTCTATATTCAATAGCTTGTGCCTTAGGTGATATGCACGCCATAGGTATGATCCATAGGGATGTGTGTCCGGAGAACATATTTTTTGATGCTTCTGGTTTACCCAAATTGGGGGATATGGGGTTTGCCTCAAAGGCAGAAGAATTTAGGAGCATTCCGTTTAAACAAACATACACCGCTCCTGAGATATTCCAGGGAGCAAATCACTCACCTGCAAGCGACGTATACAGTCTTGGCGTATGTTTGTATGAAATGCTGGGAGGCAGGCCAAAGGAGGTCCTACCGCATGAAAGTATAGATTTTTTCAATATCCCAGACCATCTGAAAGAAATTATTCAAAAGGCCTGTAACATAGTACCTGAAAAACGCTGTTCTGCTGAAGAGTTGGCAAGGGATTGTGTCAGGCTGCTGAGCATGAATATCTCAACTGTGTACTGGAATACAGAAAAACCTCGACATGCTGATTTGTCTGTCTCGCCAGGTAAGACCCTACTCAAGACAGACAGGGAAAATGCCTTTCTTGAAAAATGGGATAAGGAAAAAGAAGAGCTCTTTATCGGCCTTAAAGATGACTTGCAGCAGACCCTGACAAGGGCATTATTCTTCAGCCTCACGGTTACACAGCAAAAGGTCTCAAACTGCTATCTTGGGCTTGAGCATGTGCTATGGACACTTCTTGAACGGGAATCCACCCTTTCTTTTACACTCTTAATGATGAAAGTGGCACCAGAGCTTATACGAAAGGAGATCTTTAATGGCCTTAAGCGAATCGAATACTTTCCCAGTGCACGCGCCGTGTCCATGCGACTGGAAGACCTACTAAGGAGAGTAAAGGAACGTTTTCCACAAGGGGTGGGAATTAAGGAATTCACCTTTTATCTCCTTGAGCAGGAGACCTTCTTTTCCTGGCTTTTAAGAAAAAGGGGAGTAGAACCCAAGGAAATCATAATGGAGATGAAAAAAAATGAGATTTGAGGTGATGTTTGGGCCTGAAGATGCCCAAAAGGTAGAAATAAATAGGGACAGGGTGACCCTTGGCCGCGGAGCCCAAAATGACATACCCATTGGCTATGCTGGGATGGTCAGCCAGAGACATGCAGTAATTGATCATGTAAAGGAAAACTACTTTGTCATTGACACCGGAAACGATGGCAAGGGAAGCACTAATGGCACCTTGATAATTGCTACGGATGGAACAGAAACAGAGATCTGGAAGAAAAATGATAGTCCACCAATCCCTGGAGACAAGGTAGCTGTAAGTCCAGGAGATATTATTGTGCTTGGACGATCCATCTGGCTGAAATTTCTTGGAGCCTGAAATTGATTCGGCTTGAAGTTGGAGCTAATAGCGATAAGGGCAAATTGAGGATCAATAACGAAGATGCCTTTTGTGTGGAACAGGATAGAGTTTTTTTTATCGTGGCAGATGGAATGGGGGGGCACCAGGCTGGAGAAGTGGCAAGCACTCTGGCAGTAGATGAGATTTCACGTCTTCTTGCCCCCTTGGCAGATGGGCAGATAACGCTGAAGGATCTTGAAATGGTGGTAGAAGAAGCAAACAAGATAGTGTACCAGAAATCAATAGAGGATCCTTCGCTCTATGGCATGGGAACCACAGTAGTCGTTTCAGTAATAAGGGAGGGCAGGCTTCTTCTGGCCCATGTGGGAGATAGCCGGGCCTACATGCTTACACAAAAGGGACTGAAACGGCTGACAAACGATCATTCTTTGGTATTTCAGCTTATATCACAGGGAGAAATCTCTGAGGAGGAAGCCAGGCTCCACCCAAGGGCCAATACTATCTCACGGGCATTGGGGATAAATCCTGCTGTTGAGGTAGAAACCAAGGAAATCGCCTATTCAGGTGAGCTGTTAATCCTTTGCACCGATGGACTGACAGACATGCTTAAGGACGAGGAAATAGAAAAAGTCTTGATGGAACAGGCAGATGATCTTCAAGAGGCCTGCGACATTTTAGTCAAAGAGGCAAATGAGGCTGGGGGAAGGGATAATATAACCATCATAGCTGTGAGGCCAGCAAGGTCTCACCTTAATGTATAAGGAACTGAGTACCTATAATGGGGAAGATAAGCCGATTCCTACCTATTATTTTGTTAGTTATTATCGCTGGTTGTAAAGGGAGCCAGTCGGCTCCAAGCATTCATCCACCTCCTGTGCCAGAGGAGGTAAGGCTTCCTGTAGACTATGTATTCTTGCTGGACAATTCTGGCAGCATCCCCAGGGGAGAATCAAGAACATTTGCTAAAGAGGCTATTAAGGCATTTATAGAGCTTGCAGAGATAGGAGACAGGATTTCCCTTATCACCTTTGATACAGATGCAAGGATCATTGCTACTGAAACAATAGCAGGCGAGAACGAACGAAACCGCCTTAAGATGGCCCTTGAGTCAGGCTTCTCTTTTAGAGGCCGCCACACAGACATATCAAAAGCAATAACCCTGCTTAGGCAAGAAACAGCATCTCTCTTTCGAGGAACCGGCAAGGCAAAACCAGCAGTCATTTTAATAAGTGACGGCAAGCTTGAGCCAAGGGGAGATGTCAGGTCTTCATACCAAAGGTTAATCCAGGACTGGCAAGCTCTTGCCGACATCATACCCTTTTATACCATCGGCCTTGGAGATACAGAGATAAACAGGGATTTCCTCCCTGGCATAAATGGCTTGGGCCTTTTGAACCGAATGGCTGATTCCAGCGGCGGAAGATTCTTTCCTGTAAGATCTGTGGAAGAGCTGATTGAAACCTGTGTGGATGTTTTACGAATCACAAAGGGATATGAGGAACTAAAGGGACAAAAGGTATTCTGGACAGATGATAGCACTAACCGCCTTGTCTTTCTGGTGCTAAAGAGAATCCCTGGCCACACGCTCTGTACTACCAGAGACATCCGCGTGAAAGACTTTAGTGGAAAAGAGATAGACTTTAACCATGCCCTATCCAATCCAAATATTCAGTGGCGTTCAGGAGAATTCTATGACCTGATTATTATACAGGAGCCCTCTGCCGGGGGATGGGAAGTAATCCTGGCCAATGGAGACTTTCCCAGGGTAGCGACCCTAATAAGAAATCAGGTCCACCTTCGTTATCTGGTAAACAGGGAATACTGGGACAGAGAGAAAAAAACGGTCATGGCCTGGCTCTATGACGAGCGAACAGGGGCCATCTCAGAAAGACCCTGCAAGATGACCCTAAGGTTTGACCGTAAGAAGGACTTTCAGAGCAGCGACAATGCCCTTTGCCTTAAAAGAACCAGAAAGGGTACCTACCTTACTCAGCTAAACATAAAAGGGGAAACGCCCACAAAGGGAGACTATCTACTTCAAATTAAGGCCAGGGATGATAAAGGCTTTTTCCTTAGAAAAAGCCCTGTGTTGCCGGTCAGGATCAAGGAGGCCTTCTTCACATTCAAACTCCCAGAAGGGACGCAAGTAATGTGGCCCATCTTGTGGAAGGGCGTTAGCTTTGTGGTCGAGTTTGATACCCATCATCGAAACTACCCACGGTTCTCGGAGCTTCCAAGAATCTTCCTGTACCTTGATAAGGTAAAGAAACAGGGCAACACACATCTGCCAATAATGGAGTTGAAACACAAAAAAGTAGATGGGAAGATCCTGTACTACGTACAAAGGGCTGACCTGGAACGGGGCAGGTATGTTGCCCAAGTAGTCATTGCAGGGCGTCTTGCAAATGGTAAAAGGGTGAGGATAGAATCTCCTTTTTGTCTTTTTGATCTTAAATGGGCCGTATGGGTATGGGGCATCTTTGCGCTTCTTGGAGTGGTACTCCTCCTTTCACTTGCATATGTGTTAAGGCCCAGATTATCAGGAAAGCTTATTGTGGAAAAACCAATGGGTAGACCAGACATCCTCATGTCATGCCATAAAAAGGTCAAGAAATCCTTGTCTGGCGACAGCTTGAGATGTGGCAATAGGAGAGATGCCTTCACCGAGCTTGAGGAAACTGCCTTTACCCTTTCTGCTACTTGGGGCAGGGGGCTAAGGATAAGGGCAGAAAAAGGAAACATATTTATTGAGAGGCAGGGGGATACAAAACCAGTGGTCATGGAAAACCTCTATGGAGGCGACTTCCTGATATTTAAAGATAATGGGAGAGACTATGTCGTCAGGATCGTCTCACGTAAAAGGCCACCTAGATCAAAAGGGAGAAGGCTTCACTGATCAAAGGGGAGATAGAGAAAGGGAGTATCATTATGAACGAGGGCATTGCAAGAATAAGGAGAAGTGTCGTTGTCGGCATAGGGGGGTCAGGTATTCAGGTGGTTCAATTTATAAAGCGAGCACTGATCCAATTCTATGAAAAGATACCATACAGCATCAAATTCCTCGCCATGGATACAGACAGTAACCGGCCAAGCCCACTAAGGGTGAATATAAAAGGAGAGCGGACAACGGTTGTGGGAATAAGAGAGGATGAATTCCACTATCTCAATGTGGAGAACCCACTTAACGTCATACAGACCTCCCCTGCCATAAAGCAGTGGTGGCCTAAGGGCATTCCTGTCAACGCAATTCTTCACGGAGCTGGCGGTTACAGGGCCAGGGGCCGGCTTGCATTTCATGCCTATGCACACAAGGTCGAGGGGATCATAACCCAGGTAGTTAGTCAGGTCATGGCTGGAAACCTGGCTCATAATATGTATCAAGAACAGGGCTTTAAACTGATAGATAACTCAGTTGATGTCTACATTATTGCCTCTCTGGCAGGAGGGACTGGAAGCGGCTCCTTCATTGATGCAGCATTCCTGTTTCATAAGGCACTGGAAAACGTCGAGCACAGAGTGATAGGCTTTTTGATTCTTCCTTCTGTTTTTGAAGGATTGCCAATAACCCCAAGGGTGCAGATGAACGGATATGCTGCATTAAAAGAACTCGATTATTACATGGACATTAATTCCTTACGCCAAGCACCAACTTTCGTGTTTGGAAGCTCGGAATTTTCCCCAAGGCGGCCACCTTATGATCTCATAAGCCTTGTCGACGCAGTACAGGAAAACGGAAATATCATTCCGGGCAAGGGCACATCAAGTGGTGTTCTGACACTCTGCCGCATTGTTGGTGAGGGGATAGCCCTTAATCTCGGGAATATTGGCCAGAGAAGCGAATCAGCATTTGACAACCTGGCAGGTATCGTTGCCAACTCTCCAAGATGGAATAAGAAAAATTCTTGTTATTCTACCTTAGGGATATCTTCCATTATTTATCCCATAGAGAAGCACTTCAATCAAATCTCTACCTACTATGCCTATACCCTTATTGATGGACTAAACGGATTAATTAAAGGGGATAACGGAAATGGTCAGGACAAGGAGGTGGAAGAAGCTATCCAAAAATTCCTTACAGAAGCCAGACTGAATAAGGAGCAGATACTGGATGACATCTTGACATATCAAAACCTGCTCTTTCGTCTCTCGGCTGATGGCCTTGGTTCTTCTTCGGAGCTGAACCTGGAGGTGGACTCAGGGGTCCGCAGGCGCGATTCCTTAAGGGAAGTTACAGGGCAAAACCGTATACAAAAGGAAGAAAATGCACTGGAAGTTGTTAAATCGTTTCTCAAGGACAGGGAGGAGAGCAAGGGGTTCATCTATACACGCAAGTCCGCAGAGAAGATTGCTGCCCGCTTAGGCCTGTTCAAAGATGAATTCCTTGAAGAGATTAAGAGTCTAGAAAAAAAACTTGGCAAAAACCAGGAAATGGCAAAAGACTTTTATGATAACAACGTAACCAAAGTTGGCCTGGGATTCCGGATACTAAGAAAACAGGGGAAGATCTTCCAGAGTTATCTGGATGAGATGGGGGAGGTATTCAAGCTTGAGCTTGATATTGAGCGGCACAGGCAGGCCATTGAAGTCCTCAACAAGATCATTCAAAGCATGAAAAACTACATAGAAGGCCTTGGCCTTGGTGTCATGGAAATGAAGCTTTCTCGTGTTAGGGAGAAAATAGAACAGGACTACTTTGGCACTACCAGAGTCCTTGATGAATATGGACATTTCTCACTCATCCTGTTCCCTCATGATATCTTTATTAAAACAACAGGACAAGATGGCAGGATCAAACTGTCACAGACCAAGGAACTGATAGAGCTACCTTCTGACTTTAGCAAACTTAACATTAAGCCTCCAGATCCAAAGGAGTTTCTGAAAGAAAACAAGATGACCATGGGAGATATTGAAGATATTAACTGGAAGGACCTGTGGAAAAAGATCATGTCCTATACCCATAAAATGGTAGGCCCCATAAAGAATATTGATATAGAGACATTACTTTCTTTGCGTAAGGAGGGCCTGGAATACTGGTTGAGAGAGGCCTCCCGCCGGGCAGTTCCCTTCTGGCGTCACAATGCCAGTGTAGACCAGGCAGCCACCATGGAAGAGATCTTTATTATTGGTGTCAATAGCGAGCATAAGACCACCTTGAATAACATCCTCTTTCCAGATGCCCAGTATCCTCCTACCATTATGTCTACATCTGATCCACACAAGATCTTTTTCTTTAAATACAAGGCACCCCTTGCAGTTTACCTACTGGCAGATATGGAAAGATACCGGCTGATGTATCTTGAGGCGCCTATTGAGAACACACCACACATTGCAGAGGACCTGGAATTCAAAATGCCTGACCTGTTTCCGGAAGATACTTCTTACAAACAGGCCTTTCGTATCTACATGCTTTCCATGGCACTAGGCCTTATAAAAGAGGAAAAGTTCTATGGCCGTTACGTCATCGACGATTCGCGCTGTCTGAAGGCTGATGAGGAAGGGCTTGAACTTGGTTATCCTGCCTGGAGAGTGTTTGAAGAACTCAAAAAACCGCACAGGCAAGAACTTGTTGACGCACTTCTTTCGATTCTAAAGGAAAAGATAGAGACTTCACCTGAAAGGGTCAGCAAGGTAATGCGCGCCTATCTTGAGGATGTAAAAAAGACTTTTAACGAAGAGGACCGTTCCATTAACCTTGGAGACAAGATCCTATTGCACAAGCAATTGACATTTCTTGATTCTTGGGTGAAGAACGGATCCAGTGCAAATGAACTCATTGCATAAGGCATGGATAATGAAAGAAAGCCTAGTCTTCATAGGACTTGGAGAAACAGGAGCAAATATTGCTCCTGTTTCTTCACATAATATTACGGCTCGCCATATAAACCCCGGAGAATTTAAAGAATGGCTACAAACCAAATTGTTCCCTATTTACAAGGAATGTAAGGCAAAAAAAGTCAGCGCGATAAGATATATATTTACTGCTGCTGCCTATGAAGATACAGATATAACGCTTAGGACGTTTATTGAGACCCTTATTGATATTCATAAAAGCATTCTTGTTATCCCTGTTGAGCTGGAGGCATTCATCTTGTTGCCTTCCATAGAGGCCGATCAGAGAACCAAGGCTAAGTGTTACCAGTTCTTCATCGAGCTTAACGGTCTTGATTCAAAAGAATCCCCTAACCTTATTTGGCTCCTTGATAGCGACCGCATGCCTTTTGAACGGCTCAAAGAGGTCATAGACATATATCTGTCCACGGATCTGTACCGGTCCTTTAATGAAGAAATCAAACTAAAGCTTACAAGAGGAAGGGAATTTTTATATGGATCAGTGGGCATAGGAAAATTGTGCTTTCCTGCGACTAAATGGCAAGATAGTCTGGGGCTAATGTTGGCCCGTGACCTTTTAAACATAAAGGCCCTATCTCCACTTGAAGCTGTTTCGGACGCAACCAAGATACAGATATCACAGGTTCATTCACTGTTCAAGAAACGGCTCACTGATCTAGCCAGCTTGATAGCCGAGCCGGTCATGTTATCCAGGCAGAATATCTTGCCAGCGAATCTTGCCATAGAAGAGGAAAACTCTATAGAAAAATTCCTCGCTAAGTTGAGGCTATTAATCGAACAAAAAAAGATCAAATGCTATAGAAAAATATTACCTCTTGCAGAAGCCTTATATAAAGATGTCAAGAAAGAACTTGAGGAGATCCTTGACCAGGCCCCTCATGCCCCTTACTCAGCTTGGGGTTTTATTGGACTTGTATTGGGGGTAGGTGGTCCGTACCTTGAATTTCTACAAAAAGAACCACTGGAAGAATCTGAAGCACCATATCCAGTTTCAATAGAGAGTTTTCTTTTTGGATGGCAGGGACAGACTGCATCTCCTATCCTAAAGCGCCTCCTTCATGAAGCATCAGAGATGCTAAGAAAATTTTATAAGGCATATCAACTCCCCTTACCGGAACTTTCGTCCTGGGAGGCCCTTCAAAACGAGGTTGAGTGTCTTCTCCAACAACCAGATATGGATAAGCTGCTTGGAGCAGATAAAGAATTCATCAGAGCGCTCCAACACAAGGTGTCTTTTATTGTGGAAGCGTTGGCAGAACCTTATACCCATCCTTTTACTTCAGGTGGCTTCCAGGACATAGTAGGTCTCTTTGAAGCACAACTTATTACAACCCTTGAGAGGGTTATGGATCAGGCACGATCTGTCCTTAAAAAAATTCAGGATCTTGACCAGAAAATCTCTGAACTTGGATGGCACAGATATGATCCTAGATCTTGGTCCTTGTTCTCCAAGAAACGAGCTCTACAAAAAGAACTCCAACAGCTTAAGGAATATATGGAGTTAATTTGTGTCGAGGTCTTTGAAGGATACCAAAGGCTCTTTCCATTTTTCTTCGCACTGTTTGTAGCTAAAAAATTGCGGGAACTTATTAACCCCCTTGAAGAGGAAATAAAGGCCTTTATCTCAAAACTTGAAGAGACAAGACACTGGATTCAGGAACAGATTGACAAGATATATCCTAGTGTCACTCCATTTGAAATACATATAGTAGAAGATCAAGATGACATTAAAAAGCTCTACTACCATAAATTCAGCAAGCCTAAACTAACTGAATATTTTGAAGAATTTTTAGAAGATCTTTCAGAAGATAAAAGTTTGTCCACCGGTATTTCCCAATTTTACAGCCCTGGAGCCAGAAGAAAATTGTTTTTTGATGGAATTCAAGACTATGCTAAATCAAAGTTTGGATGGATACGAGAATGGAATGCAACAAAGGCCATCTCATTTCTCAAAAAACAAAGGTCAATGGCTCAACGTCTTGAATTAGCCTCGCATCCTTTATTAAAAATCAACGAATCCACAGAAGCTGTGCCGCAATCAGCACTTCTTATTGGCATTGGTCCAAAAGCACATAATCCTTTTACAGCTTCATACTTTCCAAATAAGGCCCCTGTCTTTTTTAACCATGACGATCCAGAGACAATCACTGGTTTGAGGCTATATCATGGTTTTCCTGCAACTTCCATCGAAGCACAGGAACACTGGGAGAAGTGCTGGCAGAAAGATTTCTCCTGACCTTTATTGCATTTTGAGTTGAGTCATCATAACTCTGTTAAAATTTAAAATTTTTGTAATTGCAATTTTGGCAGGGTAATTTATGCAGAACTTTGAGCGGTATATAAAGAGACCTTGAAGGAAAAAATTCAGCCTGTCTTGATAGGCCAGAAATCATTGCAGTAGTAAAGGCAGTCGGGTAAAATCACCCTTCTCTAGCACATAGTAAAGGAAACTAAGGATAAAGAGGTTTCAGTAATAGACTTTGAAGACCGGGATGAACTCATCCTTTTTACCAATGACATCACGGGATCTTGCGACCTTTATGTTGAAGGAATGAAGTATCTTTTTATTGATGAGTTTAAGTATACAGAGGCTGGCGTCAGAAACTAAAATACATCTATAACAACTAACCGATAAAGATATTTATCACTAGTTCCTCAGCTACAGAACTTTCCATCTAGAGTATCCAGTATCTTGTTGGGCAGGATTTTTGTTTTTTACTCTCTATCCAATGTCCCTTGCCAAAAGTGATGAGGAGAGAGAACTGGTCTTGAAAAATATCTTTCACGCCTATCTCCTAAAGGAGATCAGATAGATTCTTGTGTACAGACAGGATCTTGAGCTAAAAAATGATTACCGTCTAGCCCTACAAATAGGCAACAATGAA
>Ga0256914_1001156_pt1 | contig 24884 bp, 22 predicted proteins | sample HulkmetaG_FD_191571 | JGI IMG/M metagenome (GOLD analysis project Ga0256914, IMG submission 191571) | Hydrothermal chimney microbial communities from Main Endeavour vent field at the Juan de Fuca Ridge, Pacific Ocean - Hulk | ecosystem: Environmental > Aquatic > Marine > Hydrothermal vents ... | reverse complement strand
CCGCCCGCGCCGACGCCTGGGGAACCGCTCCCAGGGCCAATGCCCGCCGCTGCACTTCAATCCCGTCGCTACCCTTCAAACCCACCCGCCCGCCGATCCCGGCCACGGGGTTGACAATCAACCCTATGAGAGACACCTTGCCTCCGATCTATGCCAACGGATCAATCGCTTTTACCTTCCGAATCCTCACCGTACCGGGCACGCTCCTCTTGCACCGCCCGGAGCGAGGACGATGCGCCACGGGCGATCCACGCCCCGGGCTTTTCAACCCCGTGGCGGAACATGAGAGGAAACCGTTCGGGATGCTGCAATGCTTCCAACTCAATGTCCACATCCAGCTGAGGCCAATGCAATTGCGATCCCAATCGCCGGAACGTGCAGATCTGCGCTACCGTCGCATCCCGAAAAGCAGGATAATCCCCAAAGGGAACAAAATATTCTACCCCGTCCACCAACAACCAGAAGCCCAAAGGGGTGATGTTTGTCACTTCATCGGAAGTGACGTCGCCAGGCATTTCTAAACTCATTCTCGTACTCCCGAACAATCTTTTCCATTCGCTTCAGATCGCGCAACTGCAAATTGTAGTAACTCGCCAAAGCTACAATCGGCTCCAACCAGAACTTGGCAACGCCATCGGCAGTTGCCACGTGAACGTGCATACGCGGTTCCTCTCGGCTGTTGAAAAAGAAACGATACGGACCTTCACGATAAATGGTCGGGGACACTTTGGCCCTCCAGTTTTCTCAGATACGCCCGCCAGGTCATGGCCCACCGCTCCGGATCGTCCAGGGGACTGTGGTCGATGGTATGGATGGTACTGTTGTGGGGCGCGGTCTTGACCAGGTCGGGGTCGGTGTATGCTTCCTGGGCCACGTGGGCCATGATGGCCGCGTACTCGTCCAGCTCCTGTTTTGAATAGGATTCGGTCGGTTCCAGGGTGCAGGGTTCGGGGACGATGTAAGGGTGGTGGCTCATCCAATAATGGACGCCGAAATCGGCGGCCCGCAGCCCTATCTCCTCCGAGTGGACGCCGGTTTCTTCGGCCAGTTGCTGCCAGCTATACCGCACCTGCTCAATGCGGCGTTTGCCTTTGGCATAAGGCGCGTCCACACCGGGGATGGCCCGCATCTTGGTCAGCAGGTAGTTGTTGTTCAGCACGGCGATCTCGGCCACCTCCCGCAACCCCGCGGCTCCCAGGCTCATGGCCCAGGCATAGGCTTTGAGCACCACCGGCACGTTGCCGTACCACGGCCCGATCTTGCCGATGCTCTTGGGCCGGTCCCAATCGAGAAAGTACCGCCCGCCGTCAAAGGCCACCAGAGGGACCGGCAGGAAGGGAGCCAGCTCGGCGGTCGCACCGACGACGCCTGCCCCCGGCCCACCGCAGCCGTGAGGTGTGGAAAAGGTTTTGTGCAGATTGAAATGGCACAGGTCAAACCCTGCCTCGCGGGCACGGGTGATGCCCAAGATGCCGTTGGCGTTGGCCTGGTCATAGGCGCACAGCCCACCCGCTTCGTGGACCACCCGGACGAACTCGGCAATGCGGGGGTTAAAGATGCCGGTATCCTCCGGGTTGGTGATCATCAATCCGGCGGTCCGCTCCGAAACGGCGGATTTGAGGGCCGCCAGGTCGGGATAGCCGTCCTCGTCGGGGTAGAGGGTGATGACCTTGAACCCGGCCGTCCGGGCGCAGGCGGCGTTGGAAGGATGGGAAAAGATGGTGGTGATGATCTCGTCTCGTTGTGCTCCTTCCCCGCGCGCCTCGTGGTAGGCGCGGATGATGGCCGCGTTGGTGTAGATGGCCGCCGACCCGGCCCCCGGCTGCAAGGAAAAGCGGTCCATGCCCGAAATGGCCTTCAGAATCTGCTCAAACCGCCACATCACCTCCAAGATACCCTGGACCGTCTCCTCATCTTGGAGGGGGTGCAATTCGCTCATCTTGGGGGAAGCGGCCAGCCGATCATGGATCTTGGGGCTGTACTTCATGGTACAGGTTCCCTGCCCCACATCCACATTGAGGTCCGTGCCCAACGTCTCCTGAGAGAGGCGGTCGTAATGGCGCAATACCGCCGGTTGGGAAAGCTCCGGCAGGGCAGGCGGCTCTCGGCGGCGCAACCCTTCCGGGAGTCGGGCCAGCACATCGCCCACCTGCGCCCGAATGCCCGGCTCCACCGCCGGGACCAGGATGCCGCGCTGGCCGGGTTGGCTCAATTCAAAAATGATCGGCTCATCCCAACGGGCCTGGTGGAAACGGCGCAGAGGGGGTCGCTCCTGCGGGATGTTTCTCATGGCACTACCTCCTGCAAGACGGTTACCAGTCGGTCCAGATCGGCCTGGGTGTGTACTTCGGTCACGGAGTAGAGGGCACTTTGGCCCAATTCGGGGAATTCGCGGCTCAGGTCTGCCCCGCCGAAAATGCCGCGCGCCCGTAACGCCTCATTGATCGCCGCGACCGTCCGGCCCGTGCCGTTGAAATCCACCACAAACTCGCCAAAATGGACCTTGCCGATGCCCGGCGCGCGCACGCCGGGAATGCGGTCCAACCGGAGCATGGCATAACGGGCGCGGGCCATGATCCCCTCGCCGATTTCGGCCATGCCCTGAGGCCCCATCAGGGCCAGGTACACGCCGGCGGTGATGCCCCACAGGGCCGCCGCCGTACCGACCCACTCCTTGCCCTCCTCCCGGACGGCAAAGGATGTCCGCTCATAGGCTACGTCGCCAAAGCCGTACTCGCCCGGAACCCGCGTCGGGGCGATGCCGAACAGCCGCGACGGATATTCCATCACGTAACGCGGCTCGTCGCGGGTGGCGATAAAGCCCCCGTGCCCGCCGCCGTACTGCATGTGGATCCCCAGCGGTTGGATGTCGCCGCACACGATGTCGGCTCCATAGTCGGCCGGTGGGGCCAGCACGCCCAGGGAAAGGGGATTGACGCCGACTACACACTCGGCCCCGTGGGCATGGGCAATGGCCGCGATTTCGGCCCCTTGGCTTTCCAGGAAACCGAGATAGCCGGGGTTCTCAAAATAGACCGCCGCCGTTTCCTCGGAAATGGTCGCCCGCAGGGCGTCCAGGTCCATTTCGCCGGTTTGGGGATCGTAGGGCAGCAGGTCAATTTCCATCGCCCGGCGGCAATAGTCGCGGATTTTGGAGAGTTTGGCCCGGCCAATCGTGCCGCACAGCAACGCCTGTCGCCGCCCGGTGAGCCGCGCCGCCATGCGCAGGGCAGTGGCCGCCGCCTGGAACCCGTCGTAGGTCGGCACATTGACGACATCCATGTTGAGCAGCTCACCCATCATGCTGGCGTACTCAAACAGGGCCTGAAAACGGCCATGATCGTCGTAAGGCTCGCCCGCATAGGCGGTCAGGAACTCGCCGCGCCGGTTCACCTCGTCGCAGACGGCGGGGACATGGTGCTGATAGCAGCCCGATCCCAGGAAGCTCAACACTTCGTCGCAGGCCGTGTTGCGGGATAGCAAACTTTCTACATGGCGTTTTAGCTCATATTCGGAAAGGAGGGGTGGGGGCAGGTCCAGCGGCTCGCGCAAACGCAGCGACTCCGGCACATCTTCGTAGAATTCGTCCATCGTCTCGGCCCCCACTGCCCGGAGCATCTCCTCCTTGACGGCAGGAACCGAGTTGGGGATGTAAGGGTAGACCACGCTGTCCTGGTGCATCATCGGCATCCTCCCAGGTTGGTGGGGGGATTATAACCCCATTGTGGGCGAGTGTCAAAAAAGGAAGCGCCAAGCCCCGCTGGACAGGACGGGCATTTCGGGGTATAATGCCTCCAATCTCCCCCAGGCTGCCGGGCCGAGGCTCGGTTGAACCTGCGGAAGGTTGAGGGCTTGGAGCCGGGCGTCCGCCTGCATAGGGGAGCGGCCAACGGCCCGTAAGGTACCGCAGTTCCCTTGCTTGCGCAGGTTGGGGATATGCGCCACCGGGCCGGGCCCATTCGCGCATCGCGCCCAATTTCCGAGGAAACCATGAGACGGTTTACCCATGCAGCAACGCGCTCTCACCGCGCGAGCAACGCCGGGGAATCCGGTAGAAGCAGCAAGGAATGGCTCATCGTCATCCCCCTGTTGACCGTTTTGCTGCTCATCCCCTTTTGGCCGGTGGCGACGATGCGGGGCACGGTCATCACCAACGACATTGCCACCAGCGACATGGCCAACCTGCACCAGCCCATGCGCGATTTTCTGGGACGGGAATTGCACGCCGGGCGGCTCCCTCTCTGGCTGCCGGACATCTACCTGGGCTACCCCCTCCAGGCGGAGGGGATGACCGGCGTATTCTACCCGCCCAATCTCTTGCTCTTTGGCCTGTTGCCCCCGCCCATCGCCCAGAACCTGGCCGTGCTGTTGCCCTTTTTTGTGGCCGCCTTTGCCACCTATGCCCTGGCCCGGCAACTGGGCGCGACCCTGTGGCCCGCGCTGCTGGCCGCCGTGGCCTATGCCCTGGGCGGGTTCTACATCGTCCACGTCAAGCACATGCCCATCGTCCACACCGCCTGCTGGCTGCCTCTGGCCTGGCTGTTCATTGAGCTGGGGCTGGCACGGGACCGCCGCTTCCTGCTGGGGACGGGTCTGGTCTGGGCGGTGCAGTGGCTGGCCGGGCTGCCCCAGATCGCCTACTATAGCGTGGGCGTGGGATTGCTCTACTACCTGGGCCGGGCGTGGATGACCGACCGCCTGCGCCGAACGGCTCCCCTGCTGGCGACGGCCCTGGTCCTTTCCTTCGGGCTGGCGGCGGTGCAGATCTGGCCCACGGCGGAAATGACCGGCTTTTCGGAACGGGCCGGGGGCGTCAGTTTTGAGTTCGCCACCCGCTTCAATTATGACCTTGCCAACCTATGGACCTGGCTCTACCCCTACGCCAACGGCGATCCGGGGGCGGCGACCTACCGGGGCAAAGGGCTGTTCTGGGAGGATTACGCCTACATCGGTTTGCTGCCCCTGGCGGCGGGGTTGCTCGGCGGGCTGTGGTTGGCCCGGCGGCAGAAATCGGCCCGCCTGCTGCTGCTCCTGGCCGCCGGGACCTTTTTGTTGAGCCTGGGCAAGCACACTCCCTTCTTCTACCTGGCCTACAAACTCTTGCCGGGGATGGACCTCTTTCGCTTCCCCCAACGGCTCCTGGCGGTGACAACCCTCTGCCTGACGCTGCTGGCCGCCCTGGCCCTGACTCCCCTGCTGGAACGTTGGGGGAAAGGCTCCCCCCGCACCGCAGCCTTGCTCGGCGGGGGATTGCTGGCCCTGGTGGTGGCCGATCTCTATTTCTATCACATCCGCCAGAACGCCGTGGTAGACATGCAGACCTGGTACTCCCCGCCCCAAACGGCCCGCCTCATCACCCAGGCGGCGGCGGAGGGCCGTTCCGGGCGGGTTTTTTCCGTGGGCGCCATCATCAAATTCCAAGATGCTTATTGGCAGGCCGAGGGCTGGGAGGGCGACCTGACACCCTATGTCGCCCAGCGCGAATTCCTCCAACCAAGCCTGAACGTCCTTTACGGCGTTCCGGCGGCCAACGGCTATGCCAACCTGACGCCCGACTATTTGACCCAGGTGTGGGGCAACGAAAAGCGAGGGGGGCTGATCCAAAAGATGTTCTACCGTCAGGGGGATCGGCTCCTGGCCCGACCGGGGCTGGGCCGCCTCCTCAGCCTCTACCACGTGCGCTTTCTTATCACCTTCTTGCCTTTTGAAGAAGAAGGGTTTACGCTGCTGGGCGTCTACGGCCCCGATGCCTATCTCTACGAAAACCGGAACGTCATGCCCCGCGCCTTCATCGTGAGCGACGCCGTCACCGCCGCCGATCCGTCCGCCGCATTGGACCTCTTGGCCGCCCCCGACTTTGATCCCGCCCGGCGGGTGATCTTGGTGGACCCCTGGCCTCCACCTCCACCGCCCCCCGCCGCCCCGGCGACGGCGGCCCGCGCCGAAATCGTGGCGGAGCGGCCGACGCATCTCACCGTTGAAACGGAAAGCGACCGCTCCGGCTTTTTGGTGCTGAGCGATCTCTACTACCCCGGCTGGGAGGCGACGGTGGACGGCAAGCCGGTCCCCATCTACCGGGCCGACGGCTGCATCCGGGCCGTGCCCCTGACGGCAGGGACGCACCGCGTTGAGTTCCGCTTTGCTCCCAAGCCGTTGCGCTACGGGGCTTTGCTCGGCGGCCTAAGCCTACTGCTGGGGGTAGTCGCCTGGCGGTACGGTTCAGACTCCTGAACCGCCAAGACAAGGGCGCAAAGGTCCTTTCCTTTTCCTCTGCGCTCCCGACGGTTCGGAGTAACGGCACAACGAGACTGCAGGGGCCGAGCGACGCACCGGCAATCCGGCGGAAGCCGGAGGCCCCCTTGAACTTGCGGTAGGTGGGGAGGTGCAGTTTGTCCGGCCGAAAAGTGAGGGACGACGATGGGACGGTGCCAAGTCTGTGGGCGTTCTTCCCCTTTGATCGCGGAGGTACTATCCCTCTGCGTCAACTGCATTCGCTCGCGTCCCGCCGAAACACGGCCTTTGATCATGCAAGCCCACGCCCGCATCCGCCGCGAGTTCGGCCTGCCGCCCCAAGCCCCGGAAACGCCACAGGGCATCGCCTGTTCACTATGCATCAATGCTTGCCGCATGGGGGAAGGGGAGATCGGACTCTGCGGCCTGCGCTCCGGGCAGGGGGGCCGTTTGCGTCACCTGGCCGGGACTCCCCAAAGAGCGATGGTCAGCTGGTACGATGATCCGTTGCCTACCAACTGCGTGGCCGATTGGGTTTGCGCAGGCCACAGACAACGGGGCAAGGTCAATCTGGCCGTCTTTTACGAAGCGTGCACCTTCAACTGCTTTTCCTGCCAAAACTGGCATTTTCGGTTGAAACGGCCAGAAACGGCTGTTCTCCATAGTGCGGAGGAGTTGGCAGCCCAGGCCCACCGGCGCACCTTTTGCGTCTGCTACTTTGGCGGGGACCCGGCCTCGCAGATGCCCCATGCCTTGGCGACCTCGCGCCTTCTGGCAGAGCGGGGGGTTGTCATCTGCTGGGAGACCAATGGCTCGCTGCACCCTCGTTTTCTCGACCGGGCGGTGGAGCTGTCACTGCGGAGCGGCGGCTGCCTGAAATTTGACATAAAAGCACTGGATGACAACCTGCACCTGGCACTAACCGGTGCATCCAACCGACAAACCCTGGAGAATTTCCAACGCGCCGCCCGCCACATCTCCAAGCGACCGGAGCCACCGCTCCTGGTCGCCAGCACCTTGCTGGTTCCCGGCTATGTGGATGCAGAGGAGGTGGGGCGCATTGCCGAGTTTATCGCCGCCGTTGACCCGACCATCCCGTATGCGCTGTTGGGATTTTACCCCCAATTCTTTGCTCCCGACCTGCCGCGAACCTCGGTGCGCCATGCCCAGGAAGCCGTCCGGGCCGCCCGTGCAGCAGGATTGAAGCGGGTGCGGATCGGCAACCGGCACCTGCTGGGCCGCGATTATTGACGGGGAAGCGAAAGCGTGGTAAAATTACTTCGTCTAAGGTAGATTATGCGAAGTAAAATGGGGCGGATCAAATCGGGCGAGGGAACGAACCCCTGCCCCACCATCGGTAAGCCGGAATCGGCAGCAGGAAAGAACCGATGACAATACTAATCACCGATCTGCCGACGTGCCGATTATGACCGTTGACCAAGCGATTACTCAGTATCTGGATTATGTCAAAGCATCCCAATCGCCGGGAACCGCCCGCTCTTACGCCACCGGATTGCGCCATTTCAAGCGGTATCTGGCTACTTTATCGCTTCCGGCGGAGACGACCGACCTGGAAGCCTTGACCTTGCCGGTGGCCAGCGGGTTCATCCCCTGGCTTTATGACTACTTGTTGGAAAACGTGGCCGGGGGTCGGCCGGAAAAGATCTCAGAAGCAACCAAGGCCAACTATTTCGCCGCCGTCTCCCGTTTTTTTGAGTACCTGATCATCGAAGCCCAGCTGCTGCCCATGCCCACCGCCGAGTATGACACGCTGCGCAAGGCCCTGGCCCGCGCGGCCAAGCCCCGCCGCCGCAACGAACTTTCCCCCGACAAACTCCCCTCTCCCGAAATCGTTGAAATGCTCCGTGCCCAGGCACGCGCCCCGCTAAATCTGCCCGCCGGGACGCCTCCCGGCGAGGTACGGCGCAAGGAGCTGGCCCGGCTGCGCAACATTGCCATTGTGGAAGCCCTGGTCAGCTCCGGGATGCGGGTCGGCGAGTTGGTGCGCTTGGAACGGGGTCACCTGCTATATGAAATTCGGGGGGCAGTGGTCAAATATGCCAAGGGGAAAAAGGAACGAGAGGTTTTGTTTTCCGACCGGGCCTGGCAGGCCATCCAGACCTATTTGCAAGCGCGCCGGGATAGCGCACGGGTGCGCCGCTTGGCCGACTTGCCGGTTTTCGCCCGCCATGACCGACGGGCCGGGAACCGCGTGCTTCCCCTCTCCACCCGCAGCGTGCAGAACATCCTCTACGACCTGGCCGCCCAGGCGGGCATTCTGGAGCGTTTCCACCTGACGCCCCATACGCTGCGCCACTTTTTCGCCACCGAGTTCCTCAGCGAGACGGGCGATCTGGCCCTGACCCAATACGCTCTGGGCCATGCCTCCCCCACCACAACGCGCATCTACGCCCAGACCAAGCGGGAGGACTACCGCCGGGCACACCGCCGGGTCTTTGGGGCAGAGCGTCCGGTGCAGGACGAGGAGGCCGACACGGCCCCGGTCCGCCGCCAGGATCGTCAAGAGTGAGCTTGCGGCGCGGCGCAGGCCGGGCTTGGCCTGCTTTCGGCCAACGATTTCGCATAGTCTAACTTAGCCACCCCGTTCACACACAGTCCAACCCCCTCGCACCCAATTCATCCAGTAGACCGTCGGTCTACCTCCCCACCATCGGCACGGGCCGGCCGGGATTTTCACCTCCAGCACTCCACCGCCGAAAGTTCGGTCCGTTCCCCGGAGGCTTGCAACCCGGTCGGTGCTATCGTGCTATGACTATGCGAAATAAGCGGGCAAACCGATGAGAAAACAATCGGGAATACAGAAAACCGGCCCCTTTTGGGACCGGTCTTCGGAACATCAGGTGCTCGGAATGCGTTTCCTACCGCTTTTTGACCGTGATCTGTTTCCGGGTTGCAGCCGCGGCCTTGGGCAAGGTCACGGTCAGCACGCCCTTGCGGAAGACCGCCTCTGCTTTGTCCACATCCACCTCACCGGGTAAGGGGACGGTCCGCCGGAAAGAACCGTAGGAACGTTCCATCCGCCAGTAGTTCTGTCCGCGCTCCTCCTGTTCCTGCCGCTTTTCCCCACTGATGGTCAGCATATCGCGGAAGACCTGGACATCTATGTCTTTTTCATCCATACCCGGCAGTTCAACGGAAACCTTGATCTCTTTATCCGTCTCGACCACATCCAGGCTAGGGCTAAAGAGCTCTTCCGCGCGGGTCAAACCAAAGGGTTCCAGCCCCCATCCCCGGAAAAAGTCGTCAAATAGCTGATTGATCTGCTGCTGAAATGCCAGGAACGGATCTTGCTGTCGCACTTGGATCGCCCGTTCCTCTTCCGCTTCGCGGTCGGCATCCTTTTTCTTCCACGGAATCAGATCGGTGATCGCCATCGCTCCTCACCTCCTTCCGCCGAAATGTCTCTACGCCCTACCGCAGAGACGCCGAGGACGTCCGGCCCGCAATCGCGCCTCACGCCCTCCGCGCCCCTGCGGCATGAATGCTCCAGAATGAGAACTAGCCGGTTTTGACGGTGATCTTGCGCGTCTTGGCCTCGGCCACTTTGGGCAGATACAGCCGCAACACTCCGTCCTTGACCGTAGCCTCAATCCCATCCCGATCAATCTGGTCCGAAAGGCGGAACGCCCGCAGATAATCGCCCACCCGGTACTCGGCATAGACCAGGTTATAACCTTCGGGCGGCTCCGGTTCCACGTAACCGTTGATGGTCAACACGTTATCTTCCAGGGTAATATCCACCGACTCGGCATCCACACCGGGCATATCGGCTACGACGACGATGGCTTCTTCCGTTTCGTACACATCGGCCCGAGGCACAAAGGCCAATCGGTCACGGGTGCGCTCGGCTCCGGCCTCGGCCACTTCGCGCTTCTCCGCATCCTGTACCTGAAGGGCAGTATCTTCAGCCATGAGTCTCGCCTCCTTTCCTCAGTCTCCTACCCCGCTTTGACGGTGATCTTTTTCGGCTTGTCTTCCTCGGCACGGGGCAGAACGATGTTCAGCACGCCGTTCTTGAAGGTTGCCTCAACCTGCTCCGCATCCACCCGGAAGGGCAAGCGGAAAGTCCGCAAGAAGCTCCCAAAGCGACGCTCCCGTCGGTGATAGGTGACGCCTTCCTGCTCATCAGGGCGGCGCTCACCCCGCAGAGTCAGGGTGTCCTCTTCAATGGAGATGTCAATGTCTTCCAGCTTGACCCCCGGCAGCTCGGCGGTGAGGATCACCCCATTTTCATCCATCCAGACGTTCATCGCAGGGTAGCTGGGTGCGGTCGCCCACCGTGTCGTCCGCCAGGGCCAATCGCTGAACAGACGGTTCATCTCGCGGCGCAAACGCTCCATCTCGCGCCAGGGAGACATCCAGTCCAGATACGGTCGCATCAACATAGCCATCCCTCCTTTTCCCTATGTTGAATTTTTTGTAACACCGACCCCCTCCCCTCGCAGAGAGGTGGAGGGTAGACGAAGGGGACACGACGATAAAAACCTACGACTTTTAGAACCGCCGCGTTTCTATCGGGCGTCCCCCTGAATGCGACCGTATCTTAGCCGATATATGTTAGAAGAACGTTGGAGGATCGTTAGAAGATCGTTAGACTTTGAAATGCAAGACCAGGACCAAATCACCTTGCGGGAGGGCAAGACGGCCCACATCACCGTCCCTCAGTCCGGCGGGGATTGTTATGTCAAATGGAATCTCCTCGCGCACTACGCCTTGCCCCCGGCAATAGGCACATTCCCAAAAACCCAAGCTCCCCCACCCCCGGCAAGCGGGACACCTGACCAACGCCGGGAGCCAAAGGCGCAAGTCGCCACCGTAAAGGACCTGCTCCCAGGTCAACCACACTTCCACATGCAATTCGTTGGGGGCCGGGCTGCGGCTCTGCGCCCGCAGCGGTTCCGGTTGCACCCGCCGGGGAGCACTCCGATGCCGACGCCGTGCCCGCGCCCGTTCGGCATCATACGCCCGTCGCCGCTGCGGGTCTCCCAACACTTCATAGGCTTCCCGAAGGGCCAAGAAAGGTTCACTCCCCTGCCCCGAACAGTCGGGATGGCATTTTTTGGCCTGACGACGGTAGGCCGATTTGATCTCCTCTTGGGTGGCGTTTACATCCACCCCCAAAGTTGCATAGTAGTCTTTCACCTTCACACCTATTCGGCCGGCGCTTCATAAGGCGTAGAGATATGCCCCAGTTGAATGTACTGACGGATTTCACTCACCCGCAAGCCTTTCAATCCCATATCCTCCACGGTACGCCCCCGCTCATAATAGTTGGTCCCGTGGGCGACGCAAGCAAGCCGGATCAAAGCATCGGTTGCCCAGGTATCCACCCCAAACTGAGCGCCCAGAGAAGCCAAAGGAACCAAGCTAAAAGGAACTTCTTCAAAGATGTAGCGGTGGCGCAGGTTCCGCGGAGCCTGAATGCCCCGATAGCCCGGATTGGCCTGGATAGCCTCATACAGCGTCTCCCCTTCCGCCGAATAAGCATCCCGCAACCACTCCAGGGCGGAGCGTGCCCGCACCCCCAAAGCGGAAGCAACCGTCACCCGTTCCCGGTCCAGCACCTCCAGGACATGGGCCACGGAGCGGGTCACACCGTCAATGTAAAACTGAAAGTCGCCTTTGGTACGCTCGATCCACCCGGCATTGAGCAAGGTCAGTGCCGGATGAAAAATGGCTCCCATATTGTCCAAGCTGGTATGTAACACGTCGGGCGCGGGAATGAACTGGGGATACGCCTCACAGACCGCCTCTAGGACATGACCGGTGCGCACGGCCGGCAAGGCGGCCAAGCGGACGGCATTCTTGCGGCGAAAGATGCGAGCCTGGGCCGGCCCGGTGCTGCGGCTGGCAAAGATAAAGGTCCCCGCCTCGGCGATGATAACATCGGAGGTGCACCCTTCCGTCTGCAAGATGCGGCGGAACTCCAGCGCGCCGCCGGTGCGCCCCGGATTGAGGATGACGATTTGGCCGTCGCGCAGGTAGGGAGCACACATCCGGGCAATGTCCCGATGCCCGGAAGCGGGCAAGACGACCATGATCACATCTACGTCGGCCAGTGCTTCCTCCATGTTTGATGTCACTACCGACAACCGGCAATGGCGGATCGAGCCGTCTTCGTTCTCCAGCTCAATCTCTTTGCGCAATTTGATCTCGGCGATGCGGGCAGGACTGCGGTTGAACAGGTTGACGGAAAAACCACGAGCGGCCAGGTCGGCGGCCATGGCCTTGCCGCCGTGACCGGCCCCCAGAACGGCAAAACGGGTCTCGCTCATTCCTCACCCCCTCTCACAGAATTCCCGGACGGTCGTATCAGCCCAAAGATGCAATCCGGTCTCGTTCCGACAACGGACGCCCGGTGATCGGATCCACGGCTACACAAGCCCCCCGCTCATCTATCCGACTGACGATCTGCCCACGGGCAAAGGGGTTGTTGCGCAGATGGGGAGCATCCAGAATGCCGCCGGTCACCGCCCGCGCCAGGGTGGCCGGATCGGTAAAGGGGTCCTCCACATCCGGCCCGGCCAGGGCGCGAATGGCATCCAACGTCACCCACGCTTCGGCGATCAATTCTTCCTTGCGCTGCTGCACGGAAGGTGCGGCGGTCATGTCCGGCTGGCCGCGCAGGGCATTCTCAATCGCCCGCCGGGCCAGTTTGCAAGCCTCAATCACATCATCGGCAGTAGCGGCATGATGGGCTTCGGTGTGCCCGACCACATGGACGATGTGCGGCTTGAGGGCCATCTGCAAATAGACGCTGGCAGACAGATGGGCACGGGCGGCGTCGGGGTCCAGGGGGTAGCTGAGCAGTCCGGTGCGTGTCTGCCGCCAGATGCGAAAGTCGGGACCGGCCAACGGTTCAACGATCTCCAAGCAGGCCAACATCTTGGCCAGGTCCATCGCATCCGATGTGCCCGGCGGACTGTTGAACATCATCTGCGCGATATAGTCGCCCACGCCAAAGGCTTTGGCATTGTAAGCCGAAAGATAAGCGGCAACCACGGTGATGACATCGGGCGCGTCGCGCAGACCCCAATGGTGGGGTTCGTTCAGTTCAACAGGAATGCCCCGTTCACCATACCAGGCCATCACTTTTTGGTGCTCCCGGATGGAACCTTCCAGGTCCCAGGGACCACGCCCGTCCATTTGGTTGAACCAAAAGATGGGAATAGCACACCAGGCAATGTTGATCGTCTCCACATACATTTCGGCCAGACGGAGAAAATCGTCGGTCCCCGAATAGGTACGCAGCAAAGGGAAATTCCCCCGGCGGCTGGCTTCGTATAGCGCACGATAGTCGTCCGCGCTGCGCACCGGGACGCCTCCCGCTCCGGTGCGGCGTGGGTCCTGTCGCTCCGGGTGGAAAAAGTTGGCCTGGGCGTCTTGGTCAATGCCCAGGGAGATGACGTCCAGCACCCGCGCTTCGGCGATACGGGCAATGCCCTCGCGGGTAGCCTCCACGGTGGGCAAGCCAAAGTGATGGCGGATGAGAGGAAAAGGCGACTTCCAGGCGATCCGTTCCACGGTAGATTGGGGAACATCGGCCTCGGTCAGGTCGGTGTAGGGCCGCCCTTTCAGATAGGCCAGCACCTCCTCCGCCGGTTCGCTCCCATCGAACACACGCTCAAAAAAGCCCAAAGCAGCGGCCCGCTCGGCCACAGGCGGCGTACCGCCAAAGAGGAAGCGAACACCGGCAGAGCGCAGCTCATCGGCCTCCTCGGCGAATTCACCCAACAAACGCTCCCCCGTCTCCGGCGTCAATCGGTACGAGACCCCAACCAGGTCGGCCCCCTCGCGGCGGGCGGCGGCCACCATCTCCTGGGGAGAAACGGCAGGGCCGAGAAAGACGGTGCGCCAACCGGCAGCCTCGGCCAGCCGCAGGAAGCTCATCACCCCCGCCACATGGACACATTCGCCCAACGCTCCGGCAACAACCGTTTTCGTCATCCTCGCACCTGCCTTCCGATGTGGCCCGCTTCAAGCGCGGAATGTGGATTTACCAGGACATTCAATTATACTCGGAGGAGACAAAACCGTCAAACGGACGCAACACCGACGTTCTGTTCGTTTGCTCCACCCTCCCTTTTGGGGTATAATTGCCGTCATGCGCAAAAAGCAACGCAGTTTTTGGTGGCTGGCCGCAGGGCTGGGGATCATCGCACTGGCAGCAGCAGGGCCATCCCTCCGGGGGACGGGGGCAGGAGCACGGAACCCCTGCCAAGAGCCGGGCAACCTGACGCAAAACTGCGGCTTTGACACCTTTGCCGAACATTGGTGGAACGGCAAACGGCTCCTGGTCCCCAGCGGCTGGTGGTACTTTATCCTGAACGGCAGCCCCGATTTCCGCCAAGCCGACGACACCTATTGGGGTGCACCCTCCTTGTGGTTGGTCTCCGACGGTGTGCCCTTTATCGCAGGTATCTACCAGCAGGTGACGGTAACGCCGGGCGTCGTCTACCAGACCGACATCGGCTGGGCGGCCCAAGACAAACCCGATTTTGAGCGTAAGCTGGGCTTGGACCCAACCGGCGGCACCGATCCGCTGGCCCCTTCCGTTGTGTGGAGCCGCTCCGAATGGGGCTTTGACAAGTGGCCCGATCTGACCGTCTCGGCGCGGGCCACAGGGCCGACCATGACCGTCTTTGTCTGGGTAGCCCATCCTACCACCCATGGCCTCGATTCGGTCTTTCTCGATGCCGTGGGCCTGTGGCCCGATACCACACAACCGGCAGCGACGGCCACGCCCAAACCCTCCCCCACGCCTACCCGCCGCCCGCCGACGCGAACGCCCAAACCGCCCACACCCACCGCCCCGCCGACGGAGACACCCACACCGCAACCGACCGCCACCGACACCCCATCCCCTACACCGACGCCGACCGACACGGCAACACCTACCGCTACCCCCACCGTCACGCAGACGCCGACGCCCATCACCCCCACCTGGACCCCCTACCCCACCCGCACCCCCTTGCCGACCGTCGTCCCCGTCGCCGTCGTCCTGCAAACTGCAGAGGCCGAGAACAGCGGCACAGGCAGCCCACCGCCGGGGGAACAGAGACCATCGGTTCCCGGCCGGATCGGGGCCGCCGTACTGGTCATCGGCGTGGGCGCAGCCTTGCTCGGGCTGGGGCTATTGCGCAAAACATAACGGTTTGACAGAACCACCGCTTTGTGGTAAAATGGTCGCCGTTCAGAGGGAGCATTGCCCATGAACCGCCAAGCGTGGAAGAGCAACGGGAAACACACCGCCGTACAGGCCGTCGGCGACGGCCTGTATCGTGCTGCCCGGGCTTCCATCACGATGACCGGCACTACTACCGGCCTGCTGCAGGGCCGGTGGTCCGCGCCGGGGAGGGGCGCACGGCGATAGCGACGAACACCCTCCGGAGATTTCAAGAGCGTGGAGCCAACGGCCTCCACGCTCTTTTTGTATTTCAAGGAAGCTCGGCGGTTCCGGGGATTTGAACCGCAAAGGCGCAAAGGACGCAAAGGAAAAGTAAAAAAACCTTCGCGCTCTTGGCGTCTTGGCGGTTCCAACCCGGGCCGGGCGCATTCGTGCATTCGTGTATTCGCGTCCCATTCGGGGACGGCCCGCTTTGGCGGTTCCGGGGATTTGAACCGCAAAGGCGCAAAAAGAAGTTGAGAGTTTATTTCCGGGAAGGAGAAAGAGAATGAGTACACTGGTGATGAAATTCGGCGGAACATCGGTGGGCAGCGCAGAAGCCATCGGCCAGGTAGCGGAGATTGTGCTGGACCAGGCCCGGCAATGGGAACGGTTGGTCGTCGTCGTTTCGGCCATGAGCGGCGTAACCGACGCCCTGATCCGGGGGGCGCGGACCGCCGCCGCGGGCGACGACCGCACCTACCGGGCCATCGTCACCGACTTGCGGGCCAAGCATTACGGCGCGGTCAGCACCCTCTTTGCCGACGACGCCCGCGCCGACCTGTTGGCCACGGTAGACGCCTACCTGGACGAATTCGCCGCCTTTTGCCACAGCGTCCACGTCCTGGGCGAGGTCACGCCCCGGGCCATGGACGCCATCAGCTCCCTGGGGGAGCGGATCAGCGCGCGCATCGTGGCCGCCCTGCTCCGCCAACGGGGGGCGCGGAGCGAGGCGGTGGACGCCACGGAACTGATCGTCACCGACGACCGGTTCCAAAACGCCGCGCCGCTGATGGAGGCCACCCGGCAACAGGTCGCCGCCCGGCTGGTCCCCCTGCTGGCCCAGGGCGTCATCCCCATCGTCACCGGCTTTATCGGCGCCACGGAGAAGGGCATCACCACGACGCTAGGGCGGGGCGGCAGCGACTACAGCGCAGCCATCCTGGGCGATTGCCTGGACGCCGACGAGGTCTGGACCTGGACCGACGTAGACGGCGTGATGAGCGCGGACCCACGCCTGGTCCCCGATGCCCGCGTCATCCCCACCCTTTCCTACAGCGAGGTGGGGGAGTTGGCCTATTTCGGGGCCAAAGTCCTGCACCCCCGCACCATCCGACCTGTAGTCGAGCGGGGCATCCCCCTTTGGGTCAAGAACACCTTCAACCCCACCTTCCCCGGCACGCGCATCGTCTCCGAAGCCGAAAGCACACCGGGCACGGTCAAGGCCGTCACCGCCATCAAGGGGTTGAGCCTGGTCACGGTCGAAGGGCGGGGGATGATGGGCGTGCCCGGCATCGCCGCCCGCACCTTTGCCGCCGTTGCCGCCCAAGGGGCCAGCGTGCTGATGATCTCCCAGGCGTCGTCGGAGCAATCCATCAGTTTCGTCATCCCCACCGACGCCGTACCGCCGGTCACGGCGGCCATTGAAGAGGAAATGGCCCTGGAGCTGGCCCGCCGGGATGTGGACCGGGTCTGGGCCATGGACGACGTGGTGATCGTCACCGCCGTCGGCGCGGGGATGCGCAGCACACCCGGCGTCGCCTACCGGGTGCTGGGCGCCCTGGCCCACGGCGCAGAACAGGCCATCAACGTCATCGCCATCGTACAAGGCTCGTCTGAATGTAGCATCTCTCTGGTCGTCGCCGCAGCGGATGCCGCCGCAGCGGTGCAAGCAATCCACAAGGAGGTCATTGTCAACCATGTCTGAGAAAATCCCCGTCGCAGTGTTGGGAGCCACGGGCACGGTCGGCCAGCGGTTCGTGCAGCTTCTGGCCGATCACCCCTGGTTCCAGGTCACAGCTCTGGCCGCTTCGGAGAGCAGCGCGGGCCGTCCCTACGCCGAGGTCGCCCGCTGGGTCATCCCCGGCGATCCGCCGCCCCGCATCGCCGAAATGACCGTCCGGCCCCTGGAGCCGGACCTGCCGGCCCGCATCGTCTTTTCGGCCTTGCCTTCCACCGTGGCCCGCCGGGTGGAGCCGCGCTTTGCCCAGGCCGGGTACGCCGTCTGCTCCAACGCCTCCGCCTTTCGGCAGGAGCCGGGCATCCCCCTCCTCATCCCGGAGGTCAACGCCGACCACATCGCCCTGATCGAACGGCAGCGGGCGGAGCGGGGTTGGCGAGGGTTCATCGTCACCAGCCCCAACTGTACGACCACGGGCATCGTCCTACCCCTCAAGCCGCTGGACGAGGCTTTTGGGCTGCGCCGCGTTTTGGCCGTCTCCATGCAGGCCATTTCCGGGGCCGGACACCCCGGCGTCGCCTCTCTGGACATCCTGGGCAACATCGTGCCCTACATCGGCGGCGAGGAGGAAAAGATCGAAGCCGAAACGCGGCTGCTGCTGGGCCGCCTGGAGGAGGGCCGCCGCGTCGAGGCCGACCTGGTCATCAGCGCGCAGGCCAACCGCGTGCCGGTCCTCGACGGCCACACCGTCTGCCTTTCCCTGGGGTTCGAGCGACCGCCCACGCCGGAGGAGGCCGTCGCCGCCCTGACCGACTTTCGCGGCCCGGAAGTGGTGCGCCGCCTGCCCAGCGCCCCGGCCCGGCCCATCGTCGTCCGCCCCGAACCGGATCGCCCCCAGCCCCGCCGCGACCGGGACGCCGAAGGGGGCATGGCCATCAGCGTCGGGCGCGTCCGCCCTTGCCCCCTGTTGGACCTGCGGCTGGTCAGCGTCTCCCACAACACCTTGCGCGGCGCGGCCAGCGGTTCCATCCTGAACGCAGAGCTGCTGGTTGCGAGCGGAGTGGTGGGTGAATAAGGCGCACCTGCGCCGAGCGACCTTCTGAGGAGGAAGAATGAAAGCACACGACCGCACCGCCGTTTCGGAATTTCTGGGGGATTTCATCGTCTACCGCAACCTGATCCCCCAGGACGACCGGCTGCCGCCGTTGGCCGAACTGGGTCCCTCCCTGGGGTTGCCCGCCGGGGAAACACCGCGCAAAACCTCGCCCGCTTACGCCCGCGTCATGGCCGAGATGCTGCGGCGGGCGCGTGCGCTGGACCTGCCCGGCGTCCCCATCACGCGGCTGGTCTACGTGGGCGATACGCGCCTGAACGATGGGACCGCCTTCGCCAACATCTGCCGGGCCGGGGGGTGGCCCGGCCTGGCCTTCATCGCCGCCGAGCGGGAGGAACCGGCCCGCGTGCAAGTGGTGGAAGAAGAAGGCCGGAGCCTTTACCTGGCCAATCGCTGGGCGGCCCTGGCCGATTTTGACCGCTTTTGCCGCGAGAGAGGACTGCCCGTGGACCAGGGAACGGCAGTGGTTATAGACCTGGACAAGACAACCCTGGGCGCGCGGGGACGCAACGACCACGTCATTGACGGAGCGCGGGTGGAGGCGGTGCGCCGCACCGTGGGCGACCTGTTGGGGGCGGGGTTCGACGCCGAGGCGTTCCAAACCGCCTACGACCTGCTCAACCAACCGGAGTTCCACCCCTTCACCACCGACAACCAGGATTACCTGGCCTACATGTGCCTTATCCTGGGCAGCGGCCTGTACGCCCTGGAACCGCTGGTGGCGCGCATCCGGGCCGGGTCCCTGGCCTCCTTCCGGCAGTTCATAGAGGAGGTGGACGACCGGGCCGGGCAACTGCCCTCCGACCTACACCGCATCCACGCCGACATCCTGGAGCGCGTCCGGCGGGGCGATCCGACCCCCTTCAAAGCCTTTCGCTACAACGAATACCGCGTCACCGTGGAGCGGATGGGCTGCCTGCCCGACGACACCCCCCTGCCGGACCTGCTGGCGGGCGAGATCGTCATCACCCAGGAGGTGCGGGCGATGGCCCTGACCTGGCAGGCGCAAGGGGCCTTGCTCTTTGCCCTTTCGGACAAGCCCGACGAAGCATCCATCCCCGACGAGACCCTGGCCGCCCAGGGCTACCGGCCCATCCACCGGGTGGAAACCCACAGTGTGGGGACGTAAACGCACACCCGACGTAAACGGCGACCGGCCCTTGCCTTTTTGCCCTTGTTGGGGTATACTGACCAAGAGCACAGGCGATACCGAGATCGGCTTGTACAATGAAAGAGAACAGTTGGCTGGAATGCATTCGCGGCTGTGGCAGCCGCTACTCAATCTTTGACGTTGTGTACCGCTGCGAGAAATGCGGCGGGTTGCTGGATGTAGAACACGATCTGGACGCCCTGCGGCAGCGCAGCGCAAAAGAGTGGAAGGACCTTTTTGATCGGCGCACCCGGACCAATGAATGGCCCTACGGCAGCGGTGTGTGGGGCAAAAAAGAGTGGGTCTGCCCCCAGGTGGACAACGAAAATGTCGTATCCATGTACGAAGGGCACACCAACTGCTTCTGGGCCGAACGGCTGGGCCGCGAGATCGGCCTGCCCGATCTGTGGGTCAAGCTGAGCGGCAACAGCCACACCGGGTCGTTCAAGGACCTGGGGATGACGGTTTTGGTCTCCGTGGTGCGGCAGATCATGGCCGACCAGAAGGCCGGGCGACGCGGAGGCACGCCGATCCGGGCGGTGGCCTGCGCTTCCACAGGCGATACCTCGGCGGCACTGGCGGCTTATGCTGCCGCTGCAGGCATCCCGGCCATCGTCTTCCTGCCCCGTGGCAAAGTCTCCACGGCCCAGCTGGTCCAACCCCTGGCCCACGGCGCCCACGTCCTGGCCCTGGACACCGACTTTGACGGCTGTATGCGCATCGTCCAGGAAGTCACCGCCGATCAATCCATCTACCTGGCCAACTCAATGAACCCGCTGCGCATGGAGGGCCAAAAGACCGTCGGCATAGAAATCATCCAGCAGTTTGATTGGGAACCACCCGATTGGATCGTCATCCCGGCAGGCAACCTGGGCAACGTCAGCGCGCTGGGCAAAGGGCTGCTGATGATGCACGACCTGGGGCTGATCAACCGCCTGCCGCGCATCGCCTGCGCCCAGGCGGCCAACGCCAACCCCCTGTACCTGAGCTACCGGACCGGCTTTCGGGAGTACCGACCGGTGACGGCCCGGAAAACGGCGGCCAGCGCCATCCAGATCGGAGCGCCGGTCAGCTACGAACGGGCGGTCAAAGTGCTGCGGCGGTTTGACGGCGTCGTTGAGCAGGCCACAGAGGATGAGCTGGCCAACGCCGCCGCCCTGGCCGACAGGACGGGCCTCTACACCTGCCCCCAGACCGGCGTCGCGCTGGCCGTCCTGTTCAAACTCCTCAAACGGGGCGAAATCCGCCCCGACCAGCGGGTGATCGTCATCTCCACGGCCCACGGGCTGAAATTCACCCGCTTCAAGGTCGGCTACCACGAGGGGACACTGGAAGGCGTCACCGCCCGCCACGCCAACCCGCCGCTGGAGCTGCCTGCCGATGGCGACGCCGTGCGTCGGGCATTGGACCGGATCATCAATGCATGAATGGAGAGAAACAATGGAACGGATAAAACCGCTCTTGCCGGCCCTGTTGCTTTTGACCTTGATAACCGTCGCCTGTAGCGCGCCGGAAACCACCTCTCCCACAGACACGGCAGCCATCACCTCGCCCACCGCGCCCCCGACCGTCACCGCGCCGGTCACCGATTCCCCCTTGCCGACGCCGACAAAACAACCTACGGCCACACCGCCACCCTCACCCACGCCCCCGGCCCTGCAACTGGTCATCCTCCACACCAACGACAACTGGGGCGAAACCGAACCATGCGGTTGAGGCCAAAGCGCAACCGGCGGGTTCCGCCGGAGAGCAACCTATGTGGCCCAACAACGGCAACAGGCCGACTACCTCTTGCTCTTGGATACGGGCGACGCCTTGCTAGGAGGCGGCCCCCTAGGAGAAAAAACCAAAGGGGAAGCCATCGTCGCCGGGATGAACCTGATGGGCTACGACGCTATGGCCCTGGGGCCCAAGGAGCTGCGGCTGGGAGCGGACCTGCTCCGGCAGCGGATGGAGGAAGCCGAATTCGCCGTACTCTCGGCCAACGCCGTCTTTACCGGGACGGAGGACTTGGTAGCCGATCCTTATGTCATTCTGGACATAGGCGGCCACCGGGTGGGCATCATCGGCCTAACCCGCTCCCCCGGCAAAAAGCCCCTGACCGACTTCCAAGTCCTAGACCCGGAACCCGCTCTGACCCGCACCATCGCGGAGGTAAAGCCCCAAGCAGATACCATCATCCTGCTGACCAACATAGGCTACCGCCGCAGCCTGACATTGGCCGACACCATACCGGGCATAGACCTGGTGATCGCCGCCCGACCGGGCCAGCTCCCCAGCATGGCCGTCCGCACCACCGAAACGGGGACCCTGGTCGTCACCGCCGATCAATCCATGCCCCGCCATTCGGGGCGACGGGTGGGCCGCCTGGTCGTAACCCTGGAGCCGGACGGCTCCCTCAGCGGGGAAACGTGGGCCTCCGTGCCGATGGACAAGCGGATCGCCGACGACCCGGCCATGCGCGATCTGCTCAACGGCTACCGATAGGCGGCGTTGGGCGATCAACGGACGGCTCCAAGCCGCGTCACACAGACCGATGAGCATGACACACAGATCGGCCTTCTTCCGCCTCATAGGGGCACTGGGAATCCTGTTGAGCCTGATGAGCGTTGCCGTCAGACCGGCGGCAAGCCAGGAGCAACCCACCCCCTCCGGCGAGGACGAGTGGCTGGATGAGACCCTGGCCCGCATGACCACGGCCGACAAGGTAGGGCAGCTCTTCCTGGTCACCTTTGAGGGAAATGCCACCGACGCCACCTCGGACATTGCCCGTCTGATCCAGGTCCTGCGGGTGGGTGGCGTGATCATCTCCCCCGCCAACGGAAACTTTGTCAACGACACAACCGCCCCGCAACAGGTCCTGTCCTTGACGACGGCACTGCAGACCCTTGCCTTCAGCCCCTCCATGCCTCTGACCATCACCCGCACCCTGCCCGTCACCATCACCGTGCCGGAAGAAAGCACCGGCAGAGAATCATCCGGCGCGGTCACACTGACCACGGTCACGACCTTTACCGAGATCATCACCCTGCCCCAACAAGGCATCCCATTGCTGATCGCCGTCGCCCAGGAAGGAGATGGCTACCCCTACACCGCTCTGCGGGGTGGTTTCACAACCCTGCCCAGCAACATGGCGATAGGAGCCACCTGGAACGAGAGCAACGCCCAGACGGTAGGCCACATCGTCGGTCAGGAGCTGGCCGCCGTGGGCGTCAACCTGCTCCTGGGGCCATCCCTGGATGTGCTCAACGAACCGTGGCCCCGGCAAGGGGGCAATCTGGGCGTCCGCTCCTTCGGCGGCGATCCTTACTGGGTGGGAGTTATGGGCCGGGCCTACATCCGTGGGGTACACGAGGGCAGCAACGGACGGGTAGCGACGGTAGCCAAACACCTACCCGGCCTGGGGGCCAGCGACCGCAGCCTGGAGGAGGAAATCTCCACCGTGGACAAATCCCTCACCGACCTGCGCCTCATTGAACTGCCCCCCTTCTTCGCGGTGACCCAGGAGCAGCCCTTGACCGATACAACCGACGCCCTGATGACGGCCCACATCCGCTACCGCGGCTTCCAGGGCAACATCCGCTACGTAACCCCGCCCATCAGCCTCCACCCCCAGGGATTACAAGAGATCATGGCCCAGCCGGAGTTGGCCCCCTGGCGGGAAAGGGGCGGTGTGCTGGTCAGCGATTCCCTGGGCGTACCGGCCGTGCGGCGGTACTACTCGCCCGACCTGAGCAACTTTCCCCACCGCCAGATCGCCCTGGATGCCTTCTTGGCCGGTAACGACCTGCTGAACCTTTCCCGCTTCTCCCTGGACGATTCGTGGGACACCCAACTACGCAATATTGAGGATACCATCCTCTTTTTCCAGGACCGATACGACACCGATGAAGCGTTTCGGATGCGCGTAGACCAAGCGGTGCGGCGCATCCTGGCCCTCAAGCACCGCATCTGCACCGATTTCACCCTCTCTGCCTGTCTCGGCCACGGAGCATTGGACCAAGTTGGCAAATCGGCGGCACAAGTAGCCCAGATCGGTCAAGAAGCGATCACGCTGCTTTACCCTTCGGTGGAAGAATTGACCGTCCGCCTGCCCCGGCCCCCGCGCATGGACGACCAGATCGTGATCTTTGCCGATGCCCGCCAAGTGCGCGATTGCCCCCTTTGCCCATCTACCACCATCCTTGACCCCGCTACCCTGCGAGAGACCATCCTGCGTCTCTACGGCCCCGACGCCAGCGGGCAGGTGGACCCGGCCCACATCACCGCCTACACCTTTGACGACCTGCTCCGTGCCCTCGGCGGCGAAAACCCAGACCTGGAACAGGCCATCCGTGAGGCAGATTGGCTGGTGTTCGCCATGCTGGATTACGCCCCCCAGGACTACCCCTCCTCTGCGGCCCTCAAGCAGTTTCTGCGCGAATGGCAGGTCGGGCTGGAGACTCAGAACATCGTCGTTATGGCCCACGAAGCTCCCTACTACCTGGACACGACCGAAGTCAGCAAGCTAACCGCCTACTTTGGCATCTACGGCAAGACAGAACCTTTCACCGACGCCGCCGTGCGGGCATTATTCCTAGAATTCGTGCCCCCAGGTCGCCCACCGGTAACGGTCTCCGGCGTGGGCTACGACCTGCGCATCCAACTATCCCCCGACCCCAACCAGGTGATCTCGGTGCTGTGGGCAGACCTTCCCCCCCAAGTAGAGGCCACACCCCAGCCTGTGCGCCTGCAGGTAGGCGACCCATTGCGCATCCGCACAGGCCCCATTGTGGATCACAACGGCAACCCGGTCCCCGACGGGACATTGGTCACATTCCACTACACCTACGTAGACGAAGGGTTGGGCGGGTTGGTCCAGGCCCCCACCGTGAACGGCGTAGCCGAAACGACGCTGACGCTGGAACACGCCGGAGTCCTGGAGATCCGGGCCAGCAGCGATCCGGCCATGAACTCGCGCCCTCTGCAGGTCATCAACGAAGGTGAAACCACCACGATCCAGACGCCCACACCGACTCCAACCCCCACCTTCACCCCCACCCCTACTCCCACGCCCACACCCACCGCCACTCCCACGCCCACACCCACCGCCACCCCCACGCCCACACCTACCCCTACACCCCCTCCCCCGCCACCACCCCAGCCCCGCGTCGGCTGGCCGGACCTGACCCTGGCCCTGGCAGGAATCGCGGCAGCAGGCATGGTCGTGGTGACGGCAGGGCGAGGAGCACGGCTCCAAGAGCGGGTGACATACCCCTTTTCCCGCCTGGCCCTGTTGAGCGCGATCTGCGGCCTGATCGGA
>Ga0256914_1001155_pt1 | contig 24891 bp, 19 predicted proteins | sample HulkmetaG_FD_191571 | JGI IMG/M metagenome (GOLD analysis project Ga0256914, IMG submission 191571) | Hydrothermal chimney microbial communities from Main Endeavour vent field at the Juan de Fuca Ridge, Pacific Ocean - Hulk | ecosystem: Environmental > Aquatic > Marine > Hydrothermal vents ... | reverse complement strand
TGGTCCCGGCTGCTCCCAGCAGGCCCTGGTTCAGCAGCACAGGCTGCCGGTATCCCAGGCTGCGCAGCCGCGACTGCATGCGGGCCCGGGTGGGAAAGACACCGGCCATGGGATGTTCCCGACCCTCCCGATCCAGGATCGCCTCGGTGAGATACATGAACCCGCCACACTCGGCATAGATCGGCCTGCCGCTCAGGGAAAACCGGTATATGGCCTCCCGCATGGACCGGTTTCCGGCAAGCTGCCCGGCATACAGTTCAGGGTAGCCGCCCCCCAGGTAGATGCCGGCCAGACCGGCCGGCAGGTCATGGTCATGAAGCGGACTGAAGGGCACCAGCTCTGCCCCTTGAGCCGCCAGCAGGTCCAGGTTGTCCTGATAATAAAAGCAGAAGGCCTCGTCCCTGGCAATACCCAGCCGCAACCGATTTGTCGAGCCCGTCCACTCCGGACCGCCCACATGCGGACAGGAGCCGCTGGCCGCTTCGGCCAGCCGAATCAGCCGGTTCAGGTCCAGGTGTCTCTCCATGCAGGCGGCCAGCCGGTCAGCAGTCAGTCGCTGCTCGTCTCCCATGAGCAATCCCAGGTGCCTGGACGGCATCTCCAGGGCCGGATCCCTGGGCACGAAACCCAGCACCGTTATTCCCGGGCACCACTTCTGCAGCGCCTGGCCGATCAGCTCCCGATGCCGTGCACTGGCCACCCGGTTGACCACCACGCCCGCCACCCGAACCCGTCCGTCCAGGGAGGCAAACCCGTGCACCACGGCAGCAACGGACTCGGCAGCCGAACGGGCATCCACCACCAGCACCACCGGCAAGCCAAGGAGTCGAGCCAGGGTTGCCGCCGATCCCCGGCCGCCGTCGAAGAGCCCCATGACCCCCTCCACCAGGGCCAGGTCGCAGTCCTGCGTGGCACGGGCGAAAGAGGTACAGACAAATGCCTCCCCGCACATCCGGATATCCAGATTGCGGGAAAGACGCCCGCTGACCGCCCGGTGAAGGGTGGGATCGATGAAGTCCGGACCGCACTTGAAGGGCTGGATCCGCAGTCCCCGACCGGCCAGGGCCGCCAGTATCCCCAGGGTGATCCCGGTCTTGCCGCATCCGGAACTGGTTCCGGCGACCAGCATGGCCCTGCAGGTATCGGTCACGGCAGTGTCCTCTCAGGGTACAGGATGCCGAAGACGGTCCGGATGCCTTCCAGCAGTCCCAGGGTGGGACGGGACACCAACCGTTCATCCACCAGAAAGACCCGCCCTTCCCGCACCGCCCTGATCACCTGGAAACCGGGCTCCCGGAGGATCGTCTCCCGGGTGACCGGATTCATGCGCCCTTTCTGGGCCAGGAAGACATCGATCTCCCCGGCCTTGCTCAAAATGCGTTCCTTGCCGTAAAATGCGATGTTGGTGTTGCGCACCCGGCCGGCATCGGCGGCCACATTGATTCCCCCGGCCGCCTCCAGGACGAAGATGGCCATGGAAGAGGGGGCAAAGGTCTTCATCCGGCTGTGAATGGCCTCAAAGTAGACCCGTTTCCGCTCCTGCCCAGGGATCCTGGCCACCTCCCGGCGGATGGCGGCCAGCTCCCGGCCGAAACGGGCGATCATTCCGGCAGCCTCTTCTTCCCGGCCGGTGAGCCTGCCCAGGATTTCCCAGTAACGGAACATCCCGTTGACGTCCGTGGGCTGGAGAGAGACCACCCGTACGCCGCTGCTCTCCAGCCGCCTGACCAGCATGGGAGCACTGCGGCTGATCATGGGCCGGATGAGCACCAGGTCCGGCTTCAAAGCCAGCAACCGCTCGGGGTCATCCCGGAAGCTCACCCGCGGCCGGTCCGCAAGCTGGCGATCGCTGCGGCCTGTGGCCACGATCTCCTGGTCGAGGCCCAGGTCGAGCAGGTTCCTCGTGTGGGCGGCATAGAGAGAAAGTATCCGCCGGCAGACCGGTTCTGTCCTGATCACCCTGCCGTCGCTGTCCACCACCGGTTCGGCCAGGGTATGAACCGGCAGCAGGCAGAGGAGCACCAGGAACAACACCGGCTTTCCGGAACGAATCATCTGCTTTCCTCCTGCAAACGGTAGCTGACCTGCAGGGCCCGGGAAAAATCATCCTCCCGTACCATGGCCTCCACGCCATAGACCCGACCGATGATCTCTGGACGAAGCACCTCCTCCACCCTGCCCATGGCGACCACCCGCCCCTGGGAGAGAAAGATGAGTTCGTCGCAGAACCAGGCAGCCAGATTCAGATCATGCAGGGCTGCCAGCACTGTCAGGCCGTCCCGGGTCACCCGCTTCCTGATCACGTCGAGGATGGTCAGGGAATGGTAGATATCCAGGTTGGAGGTGGCCTCGTCCAGGAGCAGGCCGGCCGGCTCCTGGACCAGAGCCCTGGCCACGGCCACCCGCTGCTTTTCACCGCCCGAAAGCTCGGTTACCGGTCTGGATGCCAGGTTGGCGATATCCAGCTCGGCCATGACCGAGTCGACCAGGGCATGATCGTCAGCGGTCAGGGAACCGAAGCGCGGCAGGTGCGGATGGCGCCCCATCTCCACCACCTCCCGGACGGTGAACCGGAACCGGATGAGGAACTCCTGGGGGACCAGGGCCTGGACCCTGGCCAGCTGCGGAACCGGCCAGGCGGAAAGGGAACGGCCCTGGACCGCGAGGGTTCCCCGGTCCGGGGTCTGCAGCCTGCAGAACAGATCAAGGAGAGTGGTCTTGCCGCTGCCGTTGGGTCCCAGGAGGCCATAGCAGCGCCCCGGCTGCAGCTCCAGGGAAATCCCGTCGAGCACGGTCTGCCGGCCGTAGGCAAAGGCCACGTCGTCTGCCAGCCACACGGGATCAGCCCCCCTGTTCCTGCTGCCGCTTTCTGAACAGGATGCAGAAAACCGGGCCACCGATCAGGGCGGTCAACACCCCGATGGGCACCTCGGCCGGCAGAACAGCCCTGGTCAGGGTATCGGCCGCCAGGAGCAGCAGCCCGCCGCCCAGGAAGCAAAGCGGCAACAGATACCGGTTGTCCGGTCCAACACTGTGCCGAAGGAGATGGGGCACGATCAGGCCGACAAAGCCGATGATCCCGGAAACCGCCACACAGACCGCGGTCATCAGGGAACAGGTGATCAGCATGAGCCAGCGAAGGCGCACGGTCTGCACGCCAAGGGTCACCGCGGTCCGCTCGCCGGTGGCCATGATGTTCAGCGGCTGCGCCTGGCCCAGCACGATGGCCAGTCCTCCAGCCCCGACCACAGCCAGCAGCAGGACATCTTTCCAGGAAGCCGAGGACAGGCTGCCCATGAGCCAGAAAATGATAATTCCCACCTGCTCGTCGGCCAGGAATTTCAACAGGCCGATGGCTGCCGAAAGGATGGCTGCCACGATGACTCCGGAGAGGATGAGGGAGGTGGAGGAGAGCCGGCGGTCGCCCGAGGCCAGGAGAAGGACCACGAACAGGGTGGAAACCGCCCCGAGGAAGGCGAACACCGGCACCGTGTACAGTTCCGGCAGGACCAGGCCAAAGATCTGGAGAACGATCACCAGCGAGGCCCCGAAGGCCGCTCCCGAGGAAACACCCAGGGTATAGGGGTCGGCCAGGGGATTGAGGAGGATGGCCTGAAAAACCGCCCCGCAGAGGGCCAGAATGCCGCCCACCAGGACAGCCGTCACGATACGGGGAAAACGCACCTCCCTCACCACGGTCACGGCCACCGGGTCCAGGCCATCGGTCCTGCCCCGGAATCCGGAAAGCGCGATGTCCAGGACCTCTCCCGGAGGAACATGCAGATAGCCCATGGAGCCGGCCAAGACCATTCCCCCCAGCAGCAGGACGGCCAGTCCCAGACCAGTGGTCACCGGTATGGCAGACCCTGAACCCATCTACTTCAGGACAATACCGGCGTCGGCCGCTGCCTCGGCCGCGTGCCGGACAAAAATATCGGCTATGGCGTCGTTCTCGCCCAGACCGTGCAGCACCGGAATCACCTCGATCCCCCTGTCTTCCAGTCTGGATTTCCAGGAATCCTTGTCCGGGCCGGCCATGTCGTTACAGGCATGATCACCGGCCACGATCATGAAGGGCCTGATGACCACCTTCTTGATTCCGTCTTTCTCCAGCCTGGCCAAGACCCTGTCAAAGGATGGGAATCCTTCCACGTTGCCCACCAGGGTCACCACTTCGGGATAGGCCCGGCGCATCCTGTATTCAAACTCGAGATAGGAGCCGCCGGAAGGAAAATACTCGTTGCCATGCCCCATGTAGACCAGGGCAGCGCCTGCCTTCCCGGCCATGGCCGCATCTCCGGCCACCGCCTTGACCGCCGCCTCGATGTCTTCCCCGTGGGGATGAGCGGGACCGTAAACCCCGAGCAGAGGCCGGCCGATGACCAGACGGTGAAACGGCCTGAACCTGGCCTTGATGGTCCTGATGGAGGCCAGGGCCTCCACATAGGCACGGAGATCGAGAAACTCCTCGGCCGGGGCGATGTGGGTGGGCTGGACGACGAGGGTATCGTATCCCTGATCCTGGAAGTTGGCCATGGTGGCCAGCGGGCCCTGAACATGAAGGATCTCCGGCGGGATGTCCGGATGTGCCTTGATATAGACCGGGTCTGCGCTCCGCTTCTGCCAGATCTTCCGAATAATATTCGAGGTAAAGGCTATCCGGACCGGGGTGCCGGGGAACCGCTGCTCCATCCGTTTCTTGATGTTGAGCAGGCCCTGGAGAGCCGGTTCCACCGTGGTGCCGAACATGGCCAGCACGATGCCGTTCTTGTGTTTCACCTTATGCTCACCTGCCACTGTATTCTGGCCCAGGGCCAGTCCCATCACCAACACCGCGAAAACAATTGTCCTCCACTTCATGACAACCTCCTTCCACGGCCCGGAATAAAAAAATCCCGGACCAATTTGACAATTGATCCGGGATGTCCCGTCTTTATCCCAGATGGTTCCCGGTCGTCCCTTTGCCGTCAGGACCGAACCGCGCCTACAGGCAGGTCTTCTGACTCCCGGATCGCTCTCCTTCTGCGCCTTCCCGTCACCCAGACAGTGGCCTCATGCAGAATTCGTCCCCGGTTACAGCGGCGGGCCCGTCCCGGAATCGCACCGGGTTCCCTTTTCATCCGCAATAGCGGACACCTGTAGACAAGTGAAGACAATCCTAGTCTGGATGCCTTTTTTCGTCAACCGCAAAAAATCGCTGCAGGGCATTCTGGTTGAGGCGCAAAAACAGGGGGTTTCAACGGCACGGCCAGCATGAGAGGGTTGTGGAGGCAAGGCTGAAACCGGCAAGGGAGGAAAATTTTTCGTATAACGTGGAAAACAAAAAAAACGGTCTTCCAGGCCAGCCTTACAGAACACTCCAGGGCTTGGGCATGAAGATCTGCGAATACAGGTCCAGGGCATACCGGTCGGTCATGCCGCCAATGAAGTCGCAGACCTGACGGTGACGTTGTTTTACCTCTTCCGGGGAGGCAGCCTGACGTCTGAACCGCATCCCCTGGCCGCCGTTTGGAAACTCGTGCTCGAGGAAAAACGCATACAGCTCGCGGATGATCTTCTGGGCCTTGACAAACTCGTTGTGCACCAGCTGGTTGCGGTACACGTGCTCGTAGAGAAAGGAGCGCATCTCGGTGATGATCTCCTGCATCACCGGACTGAGATGGAGCCGGCCGTCGTCGTACCGGAGGGTCTCGCCAATCAGGTCCCTGACCATGGCATCGATCCTGCGGGAGGGGTTGTCTCCCACCACCTGGCGCAGGTGGATGGGCAAGTCGCTTTCCTTGATCATCTCGGCCCGCAGGGCGTCGTCCATGTCATGGTTGAGATAGGCGATGATGTCGGCAACCCGCACCGCCTCTCCTTCCAGGGTAGCCGGGAGCTCCCGGCGGTCGTCCGGCAGGATATCCCGGTATCCCTTGGAATGTTTGATGATCCCGTTACGCACTTCCCAGGTCAGGTTGAGCCCCCGGCCCTTGTTCTCCAGAAAATCGACGATGCGGAGACTCTGCAGATAATGCTTGAATCCTCCCGGATGGAGCTGGTTGAGAGTGTATTCGCCGGCATGGCCGAAAGGCGTGTGGCCAAGATCGTGCCCCAGGGCGATGGCCTCGGTGAGGTATTCGTTCAGCCGCAGGCAGACCGCGATGGTGCGGGCTATCTGGGCCACCTCGAGGACATGGGTGAGGCGGGTGCGATAGTGGTCTCCGGCAGGAGCGAGAAACACCTGGGTCTTATGCTTGAGACGGCGAAAGGTCTTGGAATGGAGAATCCTGTCCCGGTCGCGCTGGAAGGCGGTGCGCAGGTCACAGCTGTCGTGCTCGGGATGCAGCCTGCCCCGGGTGTCTATGCTCAGGCAGGCATGGGGGGAGAGTGTCTGGCGTTCCAGCTCTTCCAGTTGCCGGCGGATAGTCAGGCCCATGGTGATTTGTTGCCAATCTGGAAAATTTTGGCCGTTTTTCCCTCTTCATAGCAACTGCCCAAGCTGCGGACAAGGTTTTTTTCCACAAAAACGGTCCCTATCTGGACACCTCCTCCTCCACTGGCCAGTACTGTTCCAGCAGGGGAACCAGGAGATCGATGAAGCCGAGCAGGGCCTTTTCAGTCTGTTCCCTGGAACTGCCGACCGCAGAGCTCACCCGGACAAAGGCCCCGTCATTGCGGTTCTTTCTGATGAGCTGCCTGAACCGGTGCAGGTTCATAGCGATACCATCGCCCAGTATATGACTGGCCGCCGACTGATACCAGTGGTAGACGAGCAGTTCCTGTTCTCCCTTTCGTACTGCCAGTTTCGTTATCACCACCGGCCGAACCGTTCCAGCCAGCCGGACCGGCAGGCTGACCTTTTCCTCCTTCACGATCGCCCAGCCGCTGCTGGGGTAGCAGGCATTGGGATTGTGACCGGTCCGTCCGCCTTTTTGGGTTCCATAATAACCGACATAGAGGTTGATGACCCGTTCGCCGTCACGGTAGTTCCGGTAGAGGTAGACATCGGTGTTCAGTTCGTCCACCACGGCCCGGCTCATGGCAACCGGCTGGGATGTGTAGGCGCCTATTTTCTGTGGTAGCCTGTCCAGGTTTCGGGCGACCACGATCACCTCGCCCGTGGCCCGGTAGGTAATGAAATAGAGCGCCAGAAGGAGGCAGGCGACCGATGCGAAAAAACCTCTTGTCATCATGATCCTCCCTGGCTGCGGACTGCCTCGCCATGGTCACTGTGCAGCAGGTTGGCCACAAGATAGATCAACCCCAACCCGAAAAGAAAGGTGACCATCCCGGAAAACTCGTGAAGAAACCCCCTGGCCACCTGGCCGCCGAAGAAGTGCGCCAGAACGCCAGTGCCGACGACCCGGATCAGGTTGGCCAGAAAGGCCAGGGGAATAGCGGAAAACACGATGACCAACCGCCTGATCCCGGTCGTCTGCATGATAAAGGCCATGAGGGTGGAGAGCATGAAATAGGTCATCATGGAACGGATGCCTGAACAGGCCTCGGCCACCTCCAGGGAGACATTGGCAAAGTAGAGCAGGTTTCCCTGCTGGTACACCGGGATCTGGAACAACCTCAGTATGACTGCCGAGATGTCGGTGGCGATCATCTTGAGAGGGAAGGAAACCCGGTCAACCACGGAGACCGGGATGGGAACGGCAAAAAACAGAAAACCAAGGGGAAAGAGGATCGTCCGGAAGAACCTGCTGCCGAAGTGAAGCAGGACCAACCCGTAGATGGTGAGAATCAGGCTGACCCGGGGAAGGAATTCGATCTTTCCCGCTTCCCCGAGATAGTACAAAAACAGGCTGGTGATCAGAACCGCCAGGCCGCCCCAGGCCGTTTCCGGAGAAATGGCGGAGAGCTGTCGCCGTTTCGACCAGATAAAATATCCGGATATGAGGGGAACGAAGAGGCCGTGCGAGTTGTTACCGTCCAGGAGAACGTGAAGATATTCCGGGAAAACGGGCGAATAGACCCAGGCCGTCAACGTGAGCAACACCAGAAACATCACATAATGCCCAAGATACATCAAGTTGATCCTTTCTCTTCTCAGGAAGCATGTTTTGACCGCCCGGCTGCCGTGATGTGGCGCCAGAAGCAATAGAGAACCTTGACAGCCAGGTAACCTGGTTGTTTGCCGTTCACTGCCTGTTCCAAATATAATCTCGCCGCCTTCAGGTACTCATGCCGGTCATAATAATAATGATCTGCGAGACTGGCTCGGCGTCTCAAGTATTCCCGTCGTATCTCTTTTGTATAGTTGGCAAAGCGTTTGTCATTTTTCAGCATCAGCCACATTTCGGGCCGCCCCTCATAGGATTGCGTCCACCTGCTATTGTTCTGCGGATGAAATCTTCGAAAGGCCAATATTTCATCAACATAAAGAAAATCATGCTCCACGGCTATTCTCAGCCAGAGATGGTAATCTTCAGCACCGCATATGGTCGGATCAAACAATCCGGTCCTGGCCAGGATATCCTTTCTGAGGAATACTGTTGACGTATTGATAAAATTTTGAGCCAGGAGGTTGCCAATCACCTGACCGGATGACTTTTTTGAATATTCGGCAAGGACAGATTTAACAGGTTCAGAGGAAGACTGTCCAGAATAATAATCGGTATATACGAGACAATCCCGTGAAGTATGGGATCGCAAGGCATTGTACTGCTGTTCGAGTTTCCCGGGCATCCAGAGATCATCCGAATCCAGAAAGGCGATATATGTTCCACAACTCTCCAGAATGCCTCTGTTCCTCGTGACTGACGGTCCTGCGTTGTCCTGACGGATATACTTTACCCTGTTGTCCGAAATGGACTGAATCCGTTCTCTTGTATCATCTGAAGAACCGTCATCAACGACAATGACCTCAATATTTGCATATGTCTGGTCCAGTGCGGACTGGACCGCCCTGCTCACCAGTTCTGCATTGTTATAGGTCGGAACTATGACACTTATCAGTTCATCCATATCCTGAACTCACAGTATGGCAGGAGCAGAGCTTCCGCAAAGCCTGCCGAATCTTTTCCATGTACTGTCTGTAACCGATCATAGGGTAGATAACCCCACGGTATATCATACTTCCAAACTCTAATTGGTCACAGATGCTGCAGATTTGCACGATCTCTCCTGACCGCTATCTATGGCCCTGCCATGCGGTCAGGAGAGATCGTGTGAAAGATGCGGTGCCTGTAATCAATTAGTACTGTTTTGCCGCCTGCAGCCTTGAAAAATCGAAATCAGGAATCCCTTCGGGATCAGGACATACGAAACACTCTACCGCAAAAACAAGAGGACTATTCGAAGGATACAATGCATCGCATAGGCAGAGACGGGACGGAAAGACGATTTTTCAAGGTGCCCTTGTTGGAATTTTATCAAACTCGACCTGCCGCTGGAAAGCCTTTCACACTACGTATTATGTCATTTACGCAGACATCCTGCCATAAAATTCTCTACACGGTATCCAGTATCATTGGTCTTCCTGCCATGGCTGATCTATTTTCCTGGCCCATGGATGGGCAAACCAAGACCAAGGCACGGCATTGGAGGTCCTGGCCAGACACAAGGAAGTCCCTCAATGAACCCGGAATCAGACATTGTTATCACCGTGAAAAGAACAGGATATGTTGCTCAACGCACCCTGCCTCTCTTTTTCCGAAATACCTTGTTCGGGGCCGTGGCCGGATCGACCGCCTGGCAATATTCCCGGACCAGCTTCTTGCGGGCCGGCAGGGGGATACGCCAATACGAGGGACAGAGCATCAAAATATGAATGGCTTCCTGGGGCTTCATCGTAAACCCTCCCTGGCAAACGATTGCTCTTTGATACTCTCTCGGTTGTTCAACGGCTGTACTTAAGTATTCTTCGCTAGACCTCCTGTCCTGGAACCTGTTGCACTGTCTTTCCGAATCTATTAGGTCTGGAAAAAACAATCACGGCATCAAACGGACAGGTGAACCAAATTGACCGGACCAGCCCAACCCTCGCCCAGTCTCCTCTTGCGGATCGTTCTTTCCCTGGCCATCCTGGCTGCAGGAGCAGGGGGATTGATTGTTCTGAAACAGAGTCGCCGACCGCCAGAAAAGGCTCTGCAACAGGAAGTTCCCCTTGCCGTGGAAACGGTCCGGATACACCCGGAGGATATCCCGGTCATGCTGAAAGGCCTCGGGGACGTGCACTCCCGGACTCGGGTCGATCTCTCTGCCGAGATCGCCGGCCGGATACTTTCCCTGCATCCTGGCCTCGAAGCTGGGGCAATCATCCCGGAAGGGGAAGTCCTGCTCCGGATCGACTGCAGGGAACATCAACTTATCCACGACCTTGCTGTTGCCAGGCTGGAGATCCTCAAACGCAATCTTGCCCTCCTGGAAAAGGAGTATGCCCGGGTAGCCGAACTGTACAGGCAGGACCGGGTGGGCAATCTCACCTCGGTGGAAAAGGCTGAACAGGGAGTAAACAGCATCCGGGAACGGATCAAGCAACTGGAGGAAAGCCGGGATCGGGCCGGACTCTCCCTTGAACGGTGTCGTATCCGAGCCCCGTTTTCCTGCCGGGTCGATAATCTTGGCGTCGAACTTGGTGAGTATGTCCTGCCGGGAAAAAAGTTGCTCACCCTGGTGGACGATTCCGACCTGGAACTGGTGGTCAGCCTGGACAGCGGCGAGGCGCTCCAGTGGCTGCGATTCAGCAAGCCTGCTGAAGACGGCTGGTTCGGTGAACCGGAGCATGTCTCCTGCAAGATCCTGTGGACAGAGGATGCAACCATCCAGGCCCAGGGTATCCTGGATCGGATCATCCGCTTCGACCGGAAGACCAGGACCCTGGTCCTGGCTATCCGGCTCGTTCCCGGCAGCGGCGGCCGGTTGCCCGTCGTGGACGGTATGTTCTGCCGGGTCACCATCCCCGGCCGCACCCTTTCCGGAGTCTTTGCCCTTCCTGTCACGGCTCTCACTGTCGACCAGCGGGTCTTCGTGGTCAGAGATTCCCGTTTGCATGGCAGGACGGTCCACGTGGTGCGACGAGACAACGATACCGTATTCATCGATTCAGGACTGGATGACGGAGACGAGGTGGTGACGACCAGGCTGAACAATCCCCTGGAAAATACCCTGGTGACCACCACATCCTCCGCCGGTACCGGAGAATGAAAAAGATCCTGTCAGCATTTGCCGCCAACACGGTCTTTGCCAATATTGTCCTCCTGATGATCTTTCTGGCAGGGGCAATGGCCCTCTCCTCCATGCTGAGGGAAAGCTTTCCCCAGTTCTCCCTGGACACCATCGTGATCCGCGTCCCCTATCCTGGTGCCGATCCGCTGGAGGTTGAGGAAGGGATCGTGGTGAAGCTCGAGGATGCCCTGGATACAGTGGAAGGCATCAGTCAATACACGAGCCGTTCCAGGGAGGGCATGGCCTCGGTGATCATCGAGGTCGAGGAAGGGTACCGGCTTGCCGATGTCCTGGACCGGGTCAAGGCCAAGGTCAACGGGATCTCCACCTTTCCCGTGGATGCAGAGCAACCGGTGATCACCGAGTTGACCATGCGCAGCTCGGTGATGCTGCTGGCCCTTTCCGGACAGCTTTCCGAAAATCAGCTGAAAACGTGGGCAGAAAAAGTCCGTGACGACCTGAAGCTTCTGCCCGGGATCTCCCAAGTCGAGGTATTCGGCACAAGAGACTACGAGATCAGCATCGAAATCCCCCGTTACCAGCTGGAGCGGTACGGCCTGACCCTGTCGGGCGTGGCAGCGGCCATTGCCCGATCCAGCCTCAACCTGTCCGGAGGGACCATTCGGACCCGGGGCGAGGAGATCCGCATCAGGACTGTGGAAAGAAAGTACACCGGCCAGGAACTTGCCGAGATCCTCATCCTTGCCGATGACCGGGGCACACAGCTTCGCCTGGGCCAGATTGCCGAAATTCGTGACACCTTTACCGAAGAGCCCATAAGTGCCCTGATCAACGATGTCCCCTCGGTCTTCGTGATGGTCTTCAAGACGACCAGAGAGGATTCTCTGCAGATATCCGATGCGGTCAGCCGGTATATCCGCTCACAGCAGGCGATCCTGCCGCCCGGACTCCGTCTCTACGATTTCTACGACAACACCAGTGCCCTCCGGGCCAGGATCGACCTGCTCACCCGCAACGGTCTCCTGGGCATGGCCCTGGTGTTCTTCCTCCTCTGGCTCTTTCTCGACCTCCGCCTTTCCTTCTGGGGCGGCCTGGGCATCCCCATCTCCCTGGCCGGGGCCCTGGCCATCCTCTGGGGATTGGGGGAGACCATCAACATGGTCTCCCTCTTCGGTTTCATCATGGTGCTCGGTATCGTGGTCGACGACGCCATCGTGGTGGGGGAGGCCATTTACGTCCACCGGAGGAGCGGCAAGCCTCCCTTGCAGGCGGCCATCGACGGTGTCATCGAGGTGAGCATGCCGGTCACCGCCGCCGTCATCACCACGGTGGTCGCTTTTGTCCCCCTGGCCTACGTCAAGGGGATCATGGGGAAGTTCATCGCTATCCTGCCCACGGTGGTCATTGCCTGTCTGCTCATCTCCCTGGTGGAATGTCTCCTGCTCCTGCCCGCCCACCTGAGCCACCTTCCAGAGCTTGACCGGCCTCGGCGCAACAGGCCCGTTATCCTCGGCATCATCGCCACCATCCAGCAGCGAGTCCAACAGGGCCTGGAAGGATTCATCAGCAACTGGTACCTGCCCTTTCTGCAACGGGTCCTGGCCTGGCGCTATGTTTCCCTGGCCTCGGCCCTGGCCATCCTCCTGGTGACCATCGGCCTGGTTATCGGCGGGATCATCAAGTTCCAGGTATTCCCCAAGATCGACGGCTTCGTGATCACTGCCACGGTGGAATTTCCTGAAGGTACCCCGGTAAGCCGTACCAGGCAGGCCCTGCTCCGCATCGAGAAGTCCTTCACCAGGGTGGCGGCCCGTTTTCCCACCCTCAGCGGCGATCCGCTGGTCCGTGAACGTCTCGTTCTCGCCGGCCAGACCCTGGGCGACGGTATTGGCCGCAGCGGCCCTCATCTCGGTTCGGTGCAGATCATCCTGCTGGAGTCGGAAAAACGCGGTATCCATTCCAACGACCTCTTGCTGGCCTGGGAACGGGAGACCGGCCCCATAGCCGGAGCCAGGTCCCTGACCTTCCAGGGACTGGTGATGGGACCTGGCGGGGCCGATATCGAGGTCTGGCTCCAAGGCCACGACCTGGACCGCATCGTGGCCGTCTCCCGTGAACTGCAGAACAGGCTCCGTACCTATGCCGGCGTTTCCCAGATCCGTTCCGATCATGCCCCGGGAAAAAACGAATTTCGTCTCAGGCTGAAACCCGAGGCACGCAACCTCGGGTTGAGCGTGGAGGATCTGGCCCGGGCCGTGCACGGTGCCTTCTACGGTGTAGAACCTCTCCGCATCCAGCGGGGCCGCCATGACATCCGGGTCAAGGTCCGATACGACAGCCAGGCAAGGCAGAATATCGCCACCCTGCGGGAAATGCGTATTCGCGCGCCCAACGGTGAGCTTGTCCCCCTGTCCGCGGTTGCCGCGATCTCAACCGGTCCTGGCTTTTCGGAGATCGTCCGGACCAATGGACTCCGGAGGGTGACGGTCACGGCTGAGGTGGATGCCAAGCAGGCCAATGCCGCCGAAATCCTGGCTGATCTTGCCGGCAACTATTTTCCGCAGCTCAAGAGGGCATACCCGGACATTCACATCTCCCTGCAGGGATCGAAAAAAACCACCCGAGAGTCGTTTTCCAGCCTCCGGGTCACCTTTCCCCTGGCCGTGTTCGGGATCTTCGTGATCATCGCCACCACCTTCCGTTCCTATGTACAGCCGCTGGTCATCCTCTTCACCATCCCCTTCGGGATCATCGGTGCCGTGGCCGGCCACCTGCTCCTGGGTTACGATCTCTCCATGATGTCCATGTTCGGCATGGTGGCCCTGACCGGGGTGGTCGTCAACGATGCCATTGTCCTCATCGAGCGAATCAACGAAAACCTGGCCGAGGGGATGGAGTTTTTCACCGCCATCACCCGGGGAGCGCAGCGGCGTTTCCGGGCCATCCTCCTCACCTCTCTGTCCACCATCGGCGGGCTGGCCCCGCTCATCCTGGAAAAAGACCTCCAGGCCAGGTTTCTCATCCCCATGGCCCTCTCCCTGGCAGCAGGGGTCGCCTTTGCCACGGTCCTCACCCTCCTCCTCATCCCGGGTTTGCTGGTGATCGTCAATGATTTCCGCCTGCTCTGGGCAAGAATGTGCTCAGGCTCCTGGCCTGATCGGGCAGCCGTGGAACCGGCGTCCAGGCGCCGGCAGAACCGTAGCGGGAGAACGACAGGAGACCAGTGAACGACCACCCTGCCGCCCAGGACCGGCTCAGTGCCCCAGGAGAAGCTCCAGGTTCAGGCTGTACAGACCCTGTTCCTCCTGCTTCAGGAGACCCAAGGCGACCAGCCGGGCCAGGTCCCGACGGGCCGTCTGGGTGCTCAGCCGCCGGTAAAGGGGAAAGAAGGGCGGCCGCTCCAGGAGGTCGGCGAGCCGAACCGGCCGCTCCCAATCGACCAGCAGGGCAAGGAGGGCATGCTGCCGATCGTTGATCTGCTTTTCTTTCCTGAGATCAGCATGATACTGCTCAAGGACGACCCGACGAACCCAGGCCAGCCTGTCGTCTTTGCGTTCCCGCAGAGCGGCCAGGGCCTGCTCGAGGAGAAAGGCGAGAAACGGCGTCCAGTCATTTTTCCTGCTCAGGGTCTGGACAAATGCCTGGAAATACGCATCCTGATGCTGACTATAACGTACAGTCAGCATCAGCCCCAGATCCATCATGGCGGCCGCGCCGAGAACGAGGGTTTCCAGGAGCCGGGCCACCCGGCCGTTTCCGTCCTCGAAGGGGTGGATCAGGCAGAGGTGACAGTGGGCCAGACCGGCTCTGAGGAGCGGATGGAGAGACTGGATATGTGGCGTATTGAGGCAGTGGATGAAGCGGCGCATGGCCTGAACCACGGCCTCATGGTCCTGCGGAGGACGGTGGACCGGCCTGCCGTCCCTGTCCCGGATATGCACGGGATTTGTCCGATAGCAGCCGGGATGTTCGTGCACTGAACCGTTTTTCCCGGTACAGTAACGATGCAGACTGCAGAGTAGCTGTTCACTGACCGGAAAAGGTGTGGACAGATCCACGGTGGCCAGGAAACGGTAGGTGGCCAGGAGGTTGCGAACCTCCCGCAAACGGGGCGCATCCTGCCCCTGCCGGGCGGCAAGAGCACGGACCTCTTCGCTTTGGACCTGGATACCGGCTATGACGGCCGAGGCGGCCACGGCCGCATGGAGATCCTCCTCGGCCCTGACCTGGGCCTGCCGGGGCGGAAATGGCAGCTCCCGGAGCTGTTCCCGGGTCAGGTCGATTTGCAGGAGAAGGGGATCCAGCTGCGAGGAACGCCAGGTGTAATCAAAAGAAAACAGTTGCTGATTGGTCACGGTTTTTGTGTATGAGTTGGTAATTGATGTGTATGGAAAAATGTATCTCCTTTGATTTATTATTTACAGTGGTTAACAATTTTTTTCATGAAAAAATGTAACTGATAATTATCAACCTATTGCACGCTGCTATGAAATACCAACAGCCTATCATGCCAGCCTGTCGAACCGTGTGTTTTTTCCTGCTGCCCCTTCTTGCCCTGGCCATCTCGGCCATGGCAACCGAAGCCCCCACCCCGCCCCCATCTTCCTCGACCTCATCCGGCCATCTCACCTTGCGGGATGCCCAGGAGACCGCCCTGAAGGAAAACCCCGGTATCCGGGCTGCCCTGGCCAGGGTGGAACAGGCCCGGGCCAGGCTGCGCGAGGCCTCGGCAGGCTGGTGGCCGGAACTGGACCTATCGGGAAGCGGTACCGAGACCAGGCTGTCTGAACAGGCCTGGGAGGCGGCCAGGACGGTGACCAGGCTCAGCGGCGGAGAACCTGAGCGAACCACAGACACCTTCACAGGGGGACTGCAGGCATCCTGGCTGCTCTTTGACGGCTTTTACAGAAAATTCAACGAACTGCAGGCAAGATACCAGCTAGGGTCCACCGCGGCCGCCCGGTTGGACAGTCAGCGGCTGCTCCTGCTGGCCGTTGCCGAGAGTTTCTTCAATGCTCAACTGGCCCAGACCAAGGTGGAGATCGCCGCTGCAGACAAGGCGTTCTATGAAAAGCGACTTGAAGACGCCCGCAGCCGTTACCAGGTTGGCGCGGGATCGTGGGGCGATGTCCTCAATATCCGTGTGCAGGTGAACTCTGCCAAGACAGCCCTGCTGCTCAACCGGCGCGAGCTCGAGGCAGCCAGTTACGGACTGGCTGCCCTCATGGGAATCCAGGAGGCCAGGCTGCCGGACTCCCTCGCTCTGGCTCCCCTGGACCAGGCGGTCGATTTGGACAGCATGGAGGAAGACGTGGAAGAGTTGATCCGCACAGCCCTGGCTCTCCGGCCCGACGTGCAGGGACTCGAACTGCAGGTCAGGGCGGCGGATGCCGGGCGCGAGATGGCCAGGTCGGCCTTCTATCCCCGGCTGTTTGTCAGCGGATCTGTCTACGGCAACAGGGAAGACGATCCCTGGCTGGCTGGTGATGATTTCGGCACCAGCCTGGGCGTCAACCTGGGATGGAACCTGTTTCGGGGCGGAGCCGACAGGGCCCGGGTATTCGCGGCCGAACAGCGAAAACGGGAGGCCTCCTGGAACCTGGTCAACCTGCGCAACCAGGTGGCTGCGGAAATCCGGCGCCATCTGGCCCTGCTGGCCGCGGCCAAGGAACAGGTGCGGCTGCAGCGGGAATCCGTGGAACTGGTGAAACAGAACCGGGACCTGGCCCAGTCCGAGTATGAGGCCGGCGCAGCCTCCCTTGTCCGGCTCAACGAGGCGCAACGGGACCTGACCGCCACCCACGGCCGCCTGGCCCAGGCCCTGGTGGCCTATCACCTGGCCAAACAGCGGCTCCAGAGCGCCACTGGCCGCAACCTGCAGCAGTTCCTCCCTCCTGACGAACTCTCCTCTATCGGCAAGGAGCAGAAAGACCAGGAACAGCGGAACTAGCGGCTCCTATTCCTCCTCGATGGTGCAAGCCTCCTGATCGCAGACCGCCTCGCAGGTATGGCAGCCGTGGCATTCATCCATAGCCACCGGTTCGGCCTTGCCATCCACCAGCTCGTACACCTCGCCGGGACAGGAGTCGACACACTCCCCACATCCCGTGCACCTGTCGTTATCTACGCTTACTTTCCACATATTCTTTACGGCGTTCCTGTCCGGAACTAGCTCTCCCTCAGGAGGCGGATATCCCAAGCCTCCGGCCGGTCATCGTTGGCCGGATTGTTCGCGATCCTGAAATCGAACACCCGGGACGGGTCCTGGAAGAGGTTATCCGAGTCCACAGTGGACCTGGAGAGATGGAAAAAGACCGATTCCGGAGTCAACACCCCCTGTTTCAACCGATAATAGCGGAAAAAACCAAAGCCCCGCTCCTGGTTGAAATTGATCACCGTCCCCCGAAACCACTCTCCTTCCTCCAGGTTGTCGTCAGGATCGTGATGAATGGGGAGCAACCCTGGAATCAGGAAACCGGAGAGGTAGCTGTCTGCCGCCTCGCGCAGTTCCTGGCTGACATTGTGAAACCCGATCACCTCCACCCGGGTGCCCATGTTCTGGAGCGCGGTCACCAGGCGGATAAAGTCGCCGTCCCCGCTGACCAGGATGATCCGGTCCAGATTCCTGGCCTGGAGCAGAGCGTCGATGGCCAGGTCCATATCGGCATTGGCCTTGGTGGTGACATTGCCCTCGTCATCGTAATAGCGTCGCACATACTTCTTGCTGAGCTTGAAACCGCACTGGCGAAGGATATTGTGGTAGGTATAGAGCTTCTGTCGGTACTCCCTATCACGCCTGGTCCGTTCGCGGTCCTCGGCCAGATAGCAGTTGGCCAGGAGAAGCACCGAGCGCGGATCATTGGCCAGTTCGACCAGGACATCGTAGCGCATGCCGAAGCCACCACTCATCCTGATGTTTTCAGCATCCACATAGATTCCTGTTTTCAACAGCATATCGATGACCGAAAAAGTTATTCCCACTCGATGGTGGAAGGCGGTTTGGAAGAGATGTCATACACCACCCGGTTCACCCCCCGAACCTCGTTGATGATCCGGTTGGAAATCCGGCCCAGGAGGTCATACGGCAGTTTCGACCAGTCCGCTGTCATGGCGTCACGGCTGTCCACACACCGGAGGGCGATCACGTTCTCATAGGTCCTGCCGTCACCCATCACCCCAACGGTCTGAATAGGCAGAAGCACGGCAAAGGACTGCCAGACCTTCCGGTACCAGCCGCTTTTCTTCATCTCGTCGAGAACGATCACGTCTGCCTGGCGAAGCACCTCCAGCCGCTGGGCCGTCACCTCGCCCATGATCCGGATTCCCAGGCCCGGCCCGGGAAAGGGCTGGCGGAAGATGGCTTCCTCTGAAAGGCCGAGTTCCAGGCCCAGCTCCCGGACCTCGTCCTTGAACAGCTCCCGCAGGGGCTCGATCAGGTCCAGGTGCATGCGCTCGGGAAGGCCGCCCACGTTGTGATGCGACTTGATGGGCGCCTTGCCCCGGAACACCACCGATTCGATGACATCCGGGTACAGGGTGCCCTGGCCGAGGAACCTGACCTCACCCAGTTTTTTGGCCTCCTGCTCGAATATCCTGATGAATCCCAGGCCGATCCGTTTCCGTTTCTCCTCCGGATCCACCACCCCGGCCAGCTCCTGAAGGAAAAAATCCGTGGCATCCACGTCGATGACCTGCAGATCGGTTTTTTCCCGGAAGAAACGGAGCACGCTTTCGCTCTCTCCGGTACGCATCAGGCCGTTGTTGACATAGATACAGGTCAGCTGGTCTCCCACGGCCCGGTGAATGAGCGCTGCGGTCACGGCCGAGTCGACCCCCCCGGAAAGGGCGCAGATCACCTTTTCCCTGCCCACCTTCTCCCGGATCTCAGCCACCGTCGCATCGATGAAGGAATGCATGGTCCAGGTCGGATGACAGCCGCAGATATCGAAGATGAAGTTTCGCAGCACATCAGTGCCGATGAGGGTGTGGGCCACCTCGGGATGAAACTGGACCGCTACCAGTGGCTTGTCCTTGTGCCGGAGGGCCGCATAGGGGGAATGATCGCTGGAGGCCGTGGCTACGAAGCCGGGCGCCGCCTCCTCGATCCGGTCACCGTGGCTCATCCAGACCTGGTACCGGCCCAGGGCGGAATCCATGCCGGCAAACAGGCCGGCCGGATAGGAAATGGACAGCTCTGCCTTGCCGAACTCCCGCTTGTCCGCCTTTTCCACCCGGCCTCCCAGCTCGGTCATCATCAGCTGGGCCCCATAGCAGATCCCCAGGATCGGGATCCCCAGGTCAAAGATGCCGGGATCGCAACGGGGAGCGTCCTCGTCATAGACGCTGGCAGGACCGCCGGAAAGGACGATGCCGGTGGGTGCGAGCCGCCGCAGGTCGTCCAGGCTGATGGTGTAGGGATGGATCTCGGAATAGACCTTCTGCTCCCGGATACGTCGGGCAATCAACTGGGTGGTCTGGGAACCGAAATCCAGGATGATGATTTTTTCCTCATGTATGGTCATGGCTCACTCTGCCCTCCTGCGGCTGGGAAATGGTCGTGCCGGCCCGCTACAGCCCTTCGGTGCGATAGTTGGGTGCCTCCCGGGTGATTATGACGTCGTGGACGTGCGACTCCCTGAGGCCTGCCGGAGAAATCCGGACAAACCGCGCCTTGCGGTGCAAGTCGGCAATGGTGGCCGCTCCCATGTACCCCATGCCGGACCGCAAGCCGCCCAGCAGCTGGTAGATCATCTCCGATATCGGCCCCCGGTAGGGCACCTTGCCCTCGATGCCCTCGGGCACCAGTTTGGCCTGTTCCTCCTTTTTCTGGAAATACCGGTCACTGGATCCGCGCCGCATGGCACCCAGGGAACCCATGCCCCGATATCCCTTGTATTTCCGTCCCTGGAAGAGAAAGGTCTCTCCCGGGGTCTCGTCGGTACCGGCAAAGAGGGAGCCGATCATCACCGTGTGAGCGCCGATGGCGATGGCCTTGCAGATATCGCCGGAAAACTTGATGCCGCCGTCGGCAATGATCGGAACATGTTTCTTGGACGCCTCTTCGGTACAGTTCTTCAGGGCGGTCAGCTGGGGCACGCCCACCCCGGCAACGATCCGGGTTGTGCAGATGGAGCCCGGACCGACCCCCACCTTGACCCCGTCGGCACCCGCTTCGATCAGGTCGGCCGTTCCCTCGGCCGTGGCCACGTTGCCGGCAATGACCTGCAGATCCGGCCAGCTCGCCTTGACCGCCTGGACACTGCGGATCACCCCGGCGGAGTGCCCGTGAGCCGAATCCAGGACCACCACATCCACCCCGGCCCGAACCAGAGCCTCGGTCCGTTCCATCAGGTCGTCGCTGACACCGATGGCCGCACCGGCCAGGAGGCGGCCGATACCGTCCTTGGCAGCGTTTGGATACTTCTTGATCTTCTCGATGTCCTTGATGGTGATCAACCCCTTCAGGTTGCCCTCATCGTCCACCACCAGCAGCTTTTCGATCCTGTGCTCATGAAGCAGGGCCTTGCAGTGTTCCAGATCGATTCCCTCCCGGACGGTGACCAGGTTCTTGCTGGTCATCACGTCCCGGACCCGCAAGGCGTCGTCGGAGACAAAACGCAGATCGCGGTTGGTGACGATTCCCACCAGCCGGTCTCCCTCGATGACCGGCAATCCCGATATCTTGTAGGTCCGCATTATGGCCTGCACCTCGGCCACGCTCTGATCCTGGGTCACTGTCACCGGGTCGATGATCATCCCGGATTCGGACTTCTTGACCCGCTCCACCTCCCGGGCCTGCTCCTCGATGGTCATGTTCTTGTGGATGATGCCGATACCGCCCTCCCGGGCCATGGCAATGGCGGTCCGGTGTTCGGTCACCGTATCCATGGCAGCGGAAACCAGGGGAGCATTCAGTTCGATGCCATCGGTTAGCCTGGTTGCAAGGGAAACTTCCGAAGGCAGGACCTCCGAGGCCGAGGGGACCAGCAGAACATCATCAAAAGTATAGGCCGGTGGTATATCCTGAGAGAACATCAGCTTCTCCTGACCGGTTGAAAACCGGATAAAAAATTTTTCTGAAACAGCAGGCAACAGCATGACCTGGGACAGATACAGTGGCCTTCTCCAGGCAGTGCCCTGTCGGTTGTGTTGAAATTTATTATCTTAGCATGTTGCGGAAGAAAAAAAAAGCCGGGAACCGGGGAGAATGATACCGGGAAAGTTCCGCCGGTGTCACAGGAATGGTTTGCTTTTCCCGGCAATTGGGGGTATAGAGTAGTTTTTATCTTGGAATTATCTGTTATTCAAGCCAGCTACATCTTGTTTTCAGGCAGTGGTGAATCTCATGGCACAGGACAATCGCAAGGCAGTTCGTATTCCCACCAGAGAAGTGGAGAAAATCCTCCTTGAAGAAGGGGGATCCATCGATGTCCAGGTGGAAGCGGACAAGGATCTGGAGGAAAAACGGGGGGCGCTCCAGGACATTCACCAGAACGGCATGTGCTTCATACTGGCCAACCATCCTTTCCGTGAGGGGGACATCATCCATCTCGAAACCCAGCTCGGCAAATTCTTCTTCGAGACAGATGCCATTGTCCGCTGGGCCATGGGCAGTCACGTGGGCGTGGAATTCCTCGATCCCCAGGCCAGGGACGCGGCCTACCTGGCCGAGCTCTACACCACCAGGCTGCTCAACTACCTGAAAGAGACCGAGGCAGGGGAGGGCTGATCCCCTGGGGAGGCTGGCTTTCGGGCCGAATCATCCATGTTCCGATTTATCCACGCCGCTGACCTCCACCTGGACAGTCCCCTGAAAAACCTTGAGCTGCACGACCGGGATCTTGCCGCAGAACTGCGTGGTGCAACCAGGCAGGCCTTTGACAACCTGATCCGTTTGGCCATCGACAGCCGGGTGGCCTTCGTTCTGCTGGCCGGTGACCTCTTCGACGGAGCCTGGAAGGATTTCAACACCGGCCTCTTCTTCCTGGACAGAATGCGCCGTCTCAAGGCCCACTCCATCAGGGTCTTCCTCGTGGCGGGCAACCACGATGCCGCCAGCCGCATCAGCACCGCGCTCCGCCTGCCGGACAATGTCCACCGGTTCAGCAGCCGCAGGCCGGAATCCATTTCCCTGCCCGAACACGGCGTGGTCCTTCACGGCCGCAGTTATCACCAGCGGGACGTGCGGGAGAACCTGGCCCGCAGTTATCCGGATCCGGATCCGGAGGCCTTCAACATCGGCCTTCTCCACACGGCCCTGACCGGCCGGTCCGGCCACGAGCCCTATGCCCCCTGCAGTCGCGAGGAGCTCATCGACCTGGGCTACGAGTACTGGGCCCTTGGGCACGTGCACCAGTACGAGGCGGTCAGCCGGGATCCCTGGATCGTCTTTCCCGGAACCATTCAGGGCCGCCACATCAGGGAGACCGGGCCGGGGGGCGCCGTTCTGGTCCAGGTTGAGGATGGGCAGGTCGTTTCCCTGGAGCACAGGATCCTGGACGTGGTCCGCTGGTGCCGCTGCCGGGTGGACGCCTCCACCCTGCAACGGCCGGAGCAGCTCCTGGACAGGGCCCGGACTCTTCTCGAGGCTGAACTGGGCAGGGCCCAGGGCCGTTCCCTGGCCGTCAGGCTGGATCTCGATGGCCCCTGCCCCTGTTTTGCCGAGCTGATCGCGGAACAGGAACGATGGCAGGAAGAACTGGCCGCCCTGGCCCTTGACTGTGGCGACATCTGGCTGGAGCAGGTCAACTTCGACCTGTCCTCCCTGGACGAAAGAGTCGATCCGGACACGGAAACACCCCTGGACTGGATATGCAGGCAGGTGGACCGGCAAGAGCACCTGCCGGCCATGGAGGAACTGGCCCCGGTCCTCCTCCAGCTGGCCGGCCGACTGCCGGCCGATCTGCGCCTGGATGGCAATCCTCTGCCTGAGCGAAACGGAGAATTCGAGCAACTGCTGGCAGAGGCCCGCAGGCTGCTCCTGGCCAGGATCAGTGCCCGATGAAGATCAGTCGCCTGGAACTCGTGGCCTTTGGCCCGTTTACAGACCAGAGCCTGGTGCTGCAGGGAGAGTATCCGGGCCTGCATGTCGTCTACGGCGCCAACGAGGCCGGCAAGTCCAGCGCCCTGCGGGCCTTGAAGGCCTGGCTCTTCGGTTTTCCCGAGCGGACCACCGACACCTTCATCCATCCCTATCCAAAACTACTTGTCGGTGGAGAGCTGGATGACCCGCGCCATGGACGGCTGCTCTTCTACCGGCGGAAAAAACGGCTCCAGAGTATTGTCGACGAGCAGGGCGAGCCCATGGACCCGGAACGGCTGCGTCCATTTCTCGACCGCCTGGACAGGACACTCTTCGAAACCCTCTATGGAATCGATCACGAGGCTCTGGTCCGGGGCGGAGAGGATTTGCTGGCCAACAGGGGGGAACTCGGGGAAGCCATCTTTGCCGCCGGAACAGGCATCACCGCAGTGCACGCCCTCCTCGAATCGCTGACCGGCGAGGCAGACCAGCTCTACCGGCCCAGGGCGTCCAACCCTCCCCTGAACAGGGTCCTTACCCGCCACCGGGAACTGAAACGGGAAATCCGCGAGCTTTCTCTTCCTGCCAGCCACTGGAACAGGCTTCAGCAGGAACTGCAGACCATTGACCGGGAACTGGCCGACCGGGAGCAGGAACGCAAGGAGCTGGACCAACAACGGCGCCGGTTGGAACGGCTGCAACAGGCCCGGCCACTGTCCGTGCGTCTGGCGACCCTGCGCAGGCAGCGAGAGGAACTGGGCCGGGTCACCAGGCTGCCGCCGGACTTCAGTGACCGGCGACAAAAGGTGCAGGAAGAGCTGCGCACCGCCTCCCGGAGAATCCGGGAAATCACCCACAGGCTGCAAGCCATCGCCCAAAAGGTGGCGTCGCTCGCCGTGGACTCGGCCGTCCTGGACCGGGCCGGGGAGATCGAGGGGTTGCACCAGCGCCTGGGTGAGTACAACAAGGCCATGCTGGACCGTCCCCGTATCCAGGGGCTCCGCTCCGCCCATCGCAGGGAGGCTGCCAGACTGCTGCAGCAACTGCTTCCGGAACGCACCCTCGGGGACTTTGCCCTTCTTCAGCCCGTTCTGCAGCGGAAACGGACCATCACCACCATGGTCCAGCAGCGCACGGCCCTGCAGCAGGAGCGCAAAAGTGTGGACCGGGAAATCTCGACAGTCCGTCAACGGCTGCAGACGATTGCCGGCCGGATGGGGAAGTTCAGCCGAACGCCGCCTCCATTGCAGGATCTTGTCCAGGCCATCCAGTCCTGCAGACGGCTGGGCGAGATCGACCTGCTCATCAACCGTCTCCAGGAAGAACAGGCCGATACAGAACGAACCATCAGGTTGGAACTGGCCCGCAACACCCTGTGGCAGGGAACGCCGGAGGCCCTCGGAACCCTGCCGCTGCCGGCAGCCGAAACCGTTGGCCGCTATCGGGACCGGTTCGGCGAACTGGGTCATGAACAGCAGCGGCTGAGCCGGCAGATTCAGGAGGCTGAGGAGGAACTCATCCGTCTGGATGCCGAATACGACCGGCTGGAAATGAACGGCGAGATTCCCACGGAGGAAGAGCTGCGGCGTGTTCGCAGGGAGCGGGACAGCCGCTGGCAGCAGATCCGCAGCGCCTGGCTCGACGGCCAGGACCGGGATTCCGGCCCGGAGGAGAAAACAGCGCTGGCCGACCGTTTCGCCGGTCTGGTGATACAGGCAGATCACTTGGGGGACCGGCTACGCAGAGAGGCT
>Ga0256914_1001154_pt1 | contig 24924 bp, 19 predicted proteins | sample HulkmetaG_FD_191571 | JGI IMG/M metagenome (GOLD analysis project Ga0256914, IMG submission 191571) | Hydrothermal chimney microbial communities from Main Endeavour vent field at the Juan de Fuca Ridge, Pacific Ocean - Hulk | ecosystem: Environmental > Aquatic > Marine > Hydrothermal vents ... | reverse complement strand
ATGATTTTATCGGGGCGGGGTGTTGAGGTGGGCGCGGGGGTGGCGGTGGATGGTGCTGTTGCCGTTGGAGTAGGCGTGGCAGTGGGTGTTGGCGTGGGGCCTGTATTCCGCAAAATAAGCGCTCCAAAGTGTTCGGCATCGCTGTAGGTGGCGTAGCTGGCCCAAACCAGTTGGCTATCGCGCTCGCCGGCGTTGTCATCGTCGTTGAGTGCAAAATCGATGCCAATGATTTGCCCGGGGCTGAGGGCGCTGATTCCCAGTGCCGAAAGTGGCACAGCAACTTCGACCCGATAGCCATGGGCCACAGTTTGCACGGCCCAGTCGACGGCGTTATGGGCCAGGGGCACAGTTCTGTCGGCTGCGGCACCATCACGACGGATGGTGTACTGATGATCGCCATGAGTGGCGCTGAAGGGATTGTCGTCGTTTTCGCCATCCACACCGATTTCGATGCTATCATCTTTCCACAAGTCGCTGTTATCTACTTTGGCCCGATCATCACGAACATCGAAGGCAAAGTAAAGGTGTGTCGCATCCCAGCGGGCCCGGATGAGCATGCTGCTATCTTCGAGCGAAACAATGGCTTCTGGATGGTTGATGCGATTCGCAGAGCCTGTGTCCAGCGAAAGGGCTCCTCCCTGCCAGTCGTCGAAGTTGCCATCGATGGTTACAGCGCCATAAGTGGCGTCGATTTGCTTGGGAGCTCCCGGGGTGGAGGTGGGAAGAATATCGGGCGTAGGTGTGATGGTGGGAGTAAGTGTGGCGGTGGGCGTTGGTGTGTGTGTGGGAGGAATGGGGGTTAGTGGCATGTGATAACGAACAACCAGTCTTGGACGTTGCGCGGTTTCAAGGTTTTCGCGGGCTACAAAGCTGTAACAGACTGAGCCATCGGAAATGCCCCCCAAAATCAAACCATGATTGCTGGCGGGGTTGTTGTACCATTGCCAGGCTGCTGAGGTAACGTTCCAGGTTACTTCACCCAGAGCGGGTAATAACTGCGAATCGAGGGGTTGGCTGGCGCGATCATTAGCGCCGCTGGCTCCGGCGATTTGCCATGGCAGGCCGCTGGCCCGTTGTTGGTGTGTTACCTGATACTCCTCCCAGGCCTGTTTGAGCATGGTAACCGTTGCTGTAAGATAGTTCTGGTTGGAGCGCCCGGCAACCCACATGTGCAATGTCGCTTCATCAACAATCGCACCAGCGGGCAAGCTGTTCAAATCAAATTTTAGCAAGGCTTGTTTGATGTCGTTATTACGAATGCGCAAAACCGGCTGGCTGCCATATTGGTCGGTGGGATACCAACGGCTGATGAAGGCATCGATTTGCACAGGCAATTCCACAGTGTAAGTTTCGTTGGGATTGGCGGTGGGGATGGCCGTAGGGGTAGCTGTGGGCGTGGCTGTATTAGTCGGGCGAGGCGTGGGCGTACGCGTGGGGGTGGGCGTAGGCGTGGGGGTCAGTGTGGGAACCACGGTTCCGTTATTGGGTAAGTAGGTAATTCTCAGATGAGGTCGATAGGCCGCGGTGTCAGCTTCGCGGCTGAAGATGCTGTACCGCACCTGGCCCCAGCTATCGCCATGCAGAATCAGGCCGTTGTTCGTAACGCCCAAATACACCCACTCCTGCACCAAATCTTGCACATCCAGCGAAATGTCGGTGCTGTTTTCGTTCAGGCCGATGCTGGCGTAGGTTTTGGCGCCCCGATCTGCGGGAATGGATGAAGCGCCGCCGCCAGCCCAGGGCTGACCAGCACTGGCATCGTTCCAGCTTAGTCCAGCTTCGGTCCAGGGGCGATGAGCCTGTTGCACAGAGAGGCGCAGGGTGTTGCTGTTGGAAACTGAAGCGACGCGTAAGTCCAGCCGTGCTTCGGTAATGCGAGATCCCAGCGGAATGTCAGACAAATCAAAGCGCAGGAAGGCGTCAGCCACATTGGTAGAACGCACGCTCATCACGACATTTTGCCCATCGTGCTGGTAGGGATACCATTGATTGAAGTAAGTATCGGCAATGGGTTGACGGATGATGGAGACTGGGGGCAGCGTGGGGATGGGGGTAGGGGTGGGGGTGGGCGTAGCCGTAGCGGTGGGCGTGGCTGTAGCGGTGGGTGTCAGTGTCGGGCCCGGGGTGGCTGTCACCGTGGGCGTTCCACTAGGCACAGCGTCCAGCAGCCAGAGATTGGCGTAATCGGCAGCTCCGCTATAGGTGTTGTGTCCCGCCCAAATGAGCTGACCATCACGTCGCCCACCATCGTCATCATCGTTTAGGCCGATGTTAAAGCCGATGATGGTGCCACCCTGCAAGAGCGCTCCGCCCAACGAGGCCCGGGGGATGGCGATTTCAATATCATAGCCATCGGTGCGATCAGTCACCGCGCCCGAAGCTTTATTGGTAGGTTGGGCCCGATCTTGCAGCTCGCCATCACGACGCATGGTGAATTGATGATCGCCACCTGTGCCGCTGAAGGAATTGTCGTCATTTTCGCCATCGACAGAGAACTCCACGCCATCATCGTGCCAGATGTCGGTGCTGTCGATGAAACGGGCGTCATCTCTCACGCGGGCGGCAAAGTAAAGATAATCGGTATCCCAGCGGGCCCAGATGGTCACACTGTTGTCTGCGGGGCTGATGGGCGCTTCATCCCGAATGGTGTTAGCAGTAGTGGCATCTACCACAATACCATCCATCAAATTCCAGTCGCTCAAATCACCATCGATGGTGGGGCTACCTCGGTAGGCCAGCAACGAGCGAGGGTCATTGATGGGCGTGGGGGTAAAGGTGGGGGTGGGGGTGGGCGTACTGTTGGGGTCGGGCGTGGGCGTGATGGTGGGTGTGGGGGTAATAGTGGGCGTAGGTGTTACAGTAGGCGTGGGGGTGATGGTCGGTGTAGGTGTTGCTGTGGCAGTGGGTGTGGGCGTATTGTGATTTTCGGTGACATAGTTCAACACCAATTGCGGGCGTAATCTTGAATCGCTGTATTCTGATGAATAGAAATCAATGGCAATGTCGGCGACGCTGTAAATATCTACCAAAATGCCCTTGTTGCTACCGGGGTTTGCTATCCAATCGTTGACTAAGTCGGTTACATCCAGCTTGACCCATTTGTTGACGCCAATAGTGAATTTGAAATCGCTGTACGGGATAACATAATCATCCTCGCTAAAATGACTTTTTCGCCAATTGGTTCCCGTTGCGGGATGTTGCCAGGTGGCCGAAGCAGCATTCCACGCGGTTTGCATGGCAAAAGCACGAACGTAATAATTGGCATCGTTGCTACGATCTTTTGCAAAAATTTCCAACGTGGCTTTTTCCAGTGTGGCGCCAGCAGGCAGACTAATGTTTTCGAATTTCAGCAAGGCGCGCTGCGGCTTGGAAGATCGAGCTCGCAGCAGCGTGCTATTGTTGTAATTATTGCCTTCATGCCAGGCATCGATGTAGGTGTCGGAAATGCCGGTGTAGCCGTTGGCTCCCTGCCGATAGTAACGCACACCATGATTGCTATCTGAAACAGGCGTCCAGGTGGGCGTGGGGTTGGGATGGAACACCGGCGTGGCTGTAGGAACAGGTGTAGCGGGAAGATCCAGGCGTTCGACCTGCACCAGGTGGATAATTTCATCGCCATCGCTGCGGGCATAAATGTTAAAGTCGGAGCCAGCGTGATCGCCGCCACCCGGTTGATTGTTGCCGAATCGGGCATCGCTCAGTACCCAACTTGCTGTTTTCCAGCGCCCGGAATTTGTTTTTTGCACCCGTCCGGCCAGCTTCGATGGGGTGCTCCAGGCGTCATAATAAACCTCAAAGCTGTCTGTGCCTTGATCGTAGTAGGTGATGTTGAGTCTGACGCGCTCATGGGTGTTATGCAAATAAGCATCGTCGATATCGAAATACATGCGGGGATTGTTGGTGGCGCTATCGGTGCGACGGGTGTAGCGTCCCTCAGGATAAGAGGAGACATTCCACATCGGAACTGTGCGCCCGCCCGGCACATCGTCATTTTGTGTCATAAAAAAGTCGTAGTTGCCAAATTGCGGATACCAGGCGTATTCAGTCTCGCGCAAGGCAACCCAAGCCGAAGGGCTGGTCTCGACAGTGCGTCCCAAATGCTGCAATGCAAAGTTCAGAATGCCTTCTCGGGCCGATTTATTGACCAAATCGCGGGCGAACACAAAATAATCGGCATGTTTATCTAAACCGCTATAAACGCCCCATGTCGTTTTGGTGAGCCCTGTCATGTATTGTGCTTCGTATGATTCCCAGCCGATAGGAACTTGCTTCCACCATTTGTACATGGGATCATAAGCGCCCGCTCCATTCAAACTGTAACCGGGACGATCAATTTTGGCAGCATCGGCATCTGGTTGCAAGCCATTGTGCTTGAGCCCCACACCATGCGACGCTGCATAATCGGTAAAGGCCCGGCGTTCCTTAAGGCTTTCAAAGACAGGAGCATATTGCAAAACCAAGGGCGTATTCGGAAAAGCCGCCCGATGAATATCCACAATGCGATTGACCGTATCAACCCATTTTTGATTGGTCAATCCGGCATCGGCCAGGCAATCGTGATGATAATTATCGCTGGGGCGAGTCTCGCCATAAATGCCCACATTGATTTCGACCACAGAGATTCGGGGGTCGCCATCATAGCGTCGCCCGGCCTCGCTGATAAATTTCTCCAACTCAGTCAGATAGTCCTCGCTCCAATACTTTGGCACTCCCCACGAATCATCGCACACAACGCGCATATCGGGATGGGTGCGATAAAGAAATTGCGGTGTTTCATCACCGCCGCAGCAGCGCCCGTTGTAGGATAAAAAGCCAATGATGACCGGCTTATTGTAAAGCGACTCTTTGGCAATCCATTTGTCGGGCCCGCTCCAATCATATTGCCCGGGGGCCACCTCGATGGTCTTCCATTCATAGGCCATATGTCCGCCAGTGATGGGAGTACTGTTGGGGTCGGCATTACCCCAATCGTAAAACACATAAATGCCGGGACGAAATGCAGGCTCAACAGCCTCGGGCGCTTCAATCTTTTCCGGCTCGGGGGTGGAAGATTGGGCTGAGGCCGGTTGTACGCCCAGCCAGCCATAAGCTAAAACCAGCAGCGCTACGGTAATGATAGTAAGTTCGAAAACTGTGATAGTTCGTTTGGCAAACATCTTATCCATAACATTAGCCTCCTGAAAGGGGAGCCATTCGGAGAGATAGGACACGAGGCCATCAATTGGGCCTCATTCGGGGTGACGGGCAATGAGTCCTCCGAGAGAGAGGATAAGGTACTCGTGGCATTATCGCGTCCCAAACCAATAAACGCCAACGCGCCCCAATTGACGAAACCAAAGGTTCCGACATCAAGAGCGCCATTGACACCACATTGTGAGACACTCATTACCGAATATTTACGAAATGGCCAAAGACGAGAGGGGAGACCATTGTGCGATAGTATAACAGCCCCATTCATGCTTGGCAAAAAGTATCCGAAACGCTACATTCTTACGCTATCTAAACAGCAATGATTTTTAAGTGTTTCGTTACTACTAAGGTAGCCCGGCTAGAAACCACAAAGGCACGAAGCCACAAAGGCACGAAGAAAAGAAAAAGCTTTGAAATTCTTGGTGTTCTTAGTGTCTTTGCGCCTTTGTGGTGATTGAAGTCGGGTACGTTAGTCGTTACAATTCATATCATCAACTATTTAATAGGAATGGCCGGCATCAACCATCATTTTCAACTGCTTGAAATTCCCCAAATCTTCCAGGGTCGAAGCCTCACCATTGCCCACATAAACATCCAATGAGCCCTTGTCCACAAAAGCGTCTAAGGAACTCTGGCTGGTGCGCAGAAAAAGATTGTGCTGGTCTCGGCAATAACGTTTCCTGAAAAACCAAAACTGTCGAATCTCGACACAGTTCGAATCCAGCGTGAGCTGAAAGCCATGCCAGCGAATCACATCAAACAGTGCTCCCAGCAAGAAAGCCAGCGTAACACCATAGCCAACTTGCCGCAGCGTCAGAACATCGCGCCCATGCAATCCCCGGGCCTCGAAAAGCACAACAATGCCAATGATGACAAACGCTACATCCCACAACAAAATCAAAAAATGCTGGCGGGTACGAATCTCACTTCGCATCATAATACCTCCATTTGAAGCGTGCCGATCGCTACGGACAGTTGAAAAAACAAACAGAAGCAAAAGCCTGCGTCATGCACATCCTCTGCAAACTGATGCACATTCGCTTTTCGCCATCTTCGAGCCTGGTGGCAAAGGCGTGAAGATCATAACCTGTGTCGTTACCTTATTGAAAAGTATAGCAACTATTGCTCTCCGCTGCCTGACGTTTCCATGAGCTTAACCTGACGAAAAACAGACGCCTTCTTGACGTTGCTGTCATTTTGGTCATAAAAAGCAAAATGGCACTTGTTTTAATGCTGATTTTTAGTTAAAATGAGTCATTAAACCCTATGCAGAGCAGTGGCCTGATGGCATGGCCAATGTTGCCAAACAACCATTTGCCAAATACCCAAAACCTCCCATGTCTCACCACCAAGATGAACTCGACGCACTTTTACGCCGCATTTCAACTCTCTCCGACAAAAGTCTGACTCAGCTCTCGCAGTACATCAGTTTTTTGAAATGGCAGGAGTCGCAACAGCACTCATCCAAGCCCCGAGACCCCGCATCAACGCCACAAATCACCTGGATTTACGACTTTATCGAACATTACGCCCAGGCCCGCCAGACTGCCACAGCTAACCCCACCGGCATGGAGCTAAAAACAGCGCCCGCCAGTTGCGAAGGTGTCATCCGCCCCGCCATCTGGCAGCATCCCCCGGCCAAAGGTGAGGCGGTGCTGGAATATCAAATAGCGATTCCCATGCAGGCCGACACGCTCAAATTAAAGCTGGCCGCGGGCGTGCGAGATGGTGCGCTGCTTTCCGCTGAAAACCAAGTAGCTTTTCGCATACGTGTCAACGGACGCCTGCTGTGGACGCATCTCAAGCAGGAAACTACGTGGGATGATTTTGTGCTGGATTTGCCTACCCTGGCCGGGCAAATGGCGGTCATCCAGCTCATCACCGACGCCCTGGGCAACTCCCGCTGGAACTGGGCGGTGTGGGGCGAACCACAATTGCTAGGCATGCACCTTTAACATAAAAATACAACGGAGGAGAAAACATTTTCCAATGCGCTGTTGCAGCCTCCTCCCGATTTTTTCGGCCCCGGGCACTGTGGCCCGCGGACTAACAATTGCACACACCACGGCACACTTGCCCCCACCCTCGGAGAACGATGATGTCTGAATTTGATCCTTCCAGCAGTTCTGAGCAGGTTTTTGGCGGCGAATTCGTCTGGCAACCCACGCCCGACTACATCCAAGGCAGCCACATCCAGCGCTTTATGCAGGCCCACCATTTTGATGACTGGGACACACTGCATCAAGCCGCCATCGACGATGTAGGCTGGTTTTGGGATGCTATGCTGCGTTATCTCGACATCCAGTTTTACAAGCCTTACACGCAAATAGTCGATCTTTCGCGGGGCAAACCGTGGGCCCGCTGGGCCATTGGCGGGCAGATGAACATCGTACACAATGCCCTGGATAAATGGATGGGCACAGAAAGCGAGCATAAAATTGCCCTACGCTGGGAAGGGGAAGAGGGCGTTGTGCAGACCTACACCTATCGCCAGCTTTATCAGGCAGTCAACCGCACCGCCAACGCCTTGCGCAGTCTGGGCCTGGGCAAAGGGGATGCCATTGGCTTGTACATGCCCATGAGCCCCGAAATTGCTATTGCCCTGCTGGCCATTGCCAAAATTGGCGGCATCATCTTGCCCCTGTTTTCTGGCTACGGCGCGGGCGCTGTGGCCACCCGCTTGGCCGACGCCGAAGCAAAAGCACTCTTTGTGGCAGATGGCTCGTATCGTCGCGGTCGGGTAGTGAACATGAAAGCTGTGGCAGATGAGGCCCTGAAACAAGTGCCCAGCCTGAAACATGTCATCGTACACCAACGCGTTGGCACAGAAATCACCTGGCATCCGCAACGAGACCACTGGTGGCACGAACTCATTCCCGCACAAGCTGATACCGCGGCTACCGAAATCACCGAGGCAGAAGATTTGATTATGATTATCTATACCTCGGGAACCACCGGTCGCCCCAAAGGCGCAGTACACACCCACATCGGATTCCCCATCAAAGCAGCCACCGACATGGCCATGGGGTTAGATTTGCGGCAGGAAGACACCCTTTATTGGATGACTGACATGGGCTGGATGATGGGGCCGTGGGAAGTCTTTGGCACACTCATCCTGGGCGCAACCATGCTCTTCTTTGATGGCGCACCGGACTATCCCAACGAAGAGCGCCTGTGGAAACTGGTTTCGGAGCATGGTGTCACTCATTTTGGTGTTTCGCCCACCCTGATTCGAGCGCTGATGGCCCACGGCGAAGGCCCGGTTAAGAAGTACAATCTCAGCGCACTGCGGGCCTTTGGCTCTACCGGCGAACCGTGGAACCCCGACCCCTGGATGTGGCTCTTCCAGGTAGTGGGCGAAGGTAAACGCCCCATCATCAACTACTCGGGTGGCACCGAGATTTCGGGGGGCATTGTCATGGGCAATGTGGTCAAACCGCTAAAACCGGCAGCTTTCTCTGGCCCCAACGTTGATATGGCTGCAGATGTCGTCAACGATGCCGGTGAATCCATTCGGGGACAAGTAGGCGAACTGGTTATTCGTCAGCCCTGGATTGGCATGACACGCGGCTTTTGGAAAGACCCTGACCGATACCTGGAAACCTACTGGAATCGCTGGCCCGATACCTGGGTGCATGGCGATTTTGCCGCCATCGATGCGGATGGCCAGTGGTACATCCTGGGCCGCTCCGATGACACCATCAAAGTTGCAGGCAAGCGCCTGGGGCCTGCCGAGGCCGAAAGCATCCTGGTCAAACATCCTGCAGTGCTGGAGGCGGGCGCCGTGGGCGTGCCGCACAAGCTCAAGGGCTCGGCCCTGGTGCTGGCCGTGGTGCTGGCCGCAGACTACGAAGCCTCCGACAAACTGGCTGCTGCCCTGAAAGATTTGGTGGTGGCAGGATTAGGCAAAGCACTCAAACCCCAGGACATCATCTTTGTGCCCGACCTGCCCAAAACCCGCAACGCCAAAGTCATGCGGCGGGTGCTGCGGGCCGCCTATCTTGACTTGCCCGCGGGCGATCTCAGCGCACTGGTCAACCCCGACGTGGTCGAAGCCATCCGTCGAATTGGTCGCAGCCGCAGATGATGTACAAGGGCATGAGCAACACATTGTCGGCAAAGAATCCCCGACCTCCACTTAAGAACCTTATCGCAAACGACTTAGCGACATCTCAGCCTTAACCACAAAGGCCCGAAGATGACACAGCGCCAAAAAGCCTCATTGTTTCGTGCTGTGGTACCTTCGTGTCCTTGGTGGCTACAACATTCATTCCATCATTCAGGAGATACGACACTCATGGACTTTACCCTCGATAGTGAACATCGCATGTTGCAGGAGATGATTCGCGACTTTGTGGAAAAAGAGGTCAAGCCCCGGGCCGCAGAAGTAGACCGGGAGCACAAATTCCCCAAAGAAAGCATCGAAAAAATGGGGCCGCTGGGCCTGCTGGGCCTCAACATCCCCGAAGAGTGGGATGGCGCAGGCTCCGATTATCTGGCTGCGGCCATTTTGTTCGAGGAGCTGGGGCGGGGCTGCGGCTCCACCGCACTCACTGTCGAGGCACATTTGGGCCTGGGCTGCGCGCCCTTCGCACTTTTTGGCAGCGACGCGCTCAAGGATAGGTTTTTGCGCCCGCTGGCCCGCGGCGACATGTTAGGCGCCCTAGCCCTAACCGAACCGGGCGCAGGCTCCGACCTGAAGGGGGGCGTGCGCACCAAAGCGGAAAAAGATGGTAACGAATGGGTTATCAATGGCAGCAAAATGTGGACGACCAATGCCTCGGTGGCGGGCGTTATCACCTTTTTGGTACGCACCGACCCCGCGGGCGGCTCTCGTTCTATGAGCATGATTGCTGTGCCTACCGACACTCCCGGTCTTACCATTCATCCGGCAGAGCGCAAAATGGGACTGCACGGCTGCAAAACCCACGCTGTCACGCTGGAAGATGTGCGGGTTCCCCTGGATTACCTGATAGGTGAAGAGGGTCGAGGTCTGCATCAAGCTCTGGCTGTGCTGGATGGCGGGCGTGTGGGCATTGGTGCGCTGAGCGTGGGCATTGCCCAGGGCGCTTTCGAAGAAGCGGTGGCATATGCCAAAGAGCGAGAAGCTTTTGGCGGGCCCATTGCCAACTTGCAGGCTATCCAATTCAAGCTGGCCGATATGTCTACCCTGATTGATGTAGCCCGCTGGGCCGTTTATCGCGGGGCCTGGCTTAAAGACCAGGGGCTGCCCTATGCCCAAGTTGCTGCGCAGGCCAAACTCTTCGCCACCGAAATTGCCGATAAAGTGTGCTACGAAGCAATTCAGGTGCTAGGTGGTTATGGCTACAGCGCCGAATTCCCGGTAGAACGCATGTATCGGGATAACCGCCTGATGCTCATTGGCGAGGGAACCAGCGAAATCAACCGCCTGGTCATCGCCCGTCAGGTTCTGGCCGATTAGATCAACCCCAAACCGTAACGACTAACGTATCCGACTTCAATCACCACAAAGACACTAAGAACACCAAGAGTTTCAAACCTTTTTCTTTCTTCGTGCCTTTGTGGCTTCGTGTCTTAGTGGTTTCTAGCCGGGCTACCTTAGTAGTAACCCCAAACATTTATCTTATGAACCATCCTACACTGATAACCATTGACCTGGAGGGCGTTTTTGCGCCCGAAATCTGGATTGCATTCGCCAACAAGGTCGGCATTCCTGAACTGCGTCGCACCACGCGCGATGAGCCTGATTACGATAAATTGATGGCGTTCCGCATCGATTTGCTGAACCGACATGGCTTCACACTCACCGATATTCAGGCGGTGATTGCCGACTTGGACCCGCTGCCCGGGGCCCGCGAATTTATGGATTGGCTACGGGCCCGGGCCCAAGTCATCATCCTTTCCGACACCTTCTATCAATTTGCCCAGCCGCTCATGGCAAAGCTGGGCTATCCTACCATTTTTTGCCACAACCTGATGCTGGATGAGCAAGAGCGTATCATCGGCTACAAGCTGCGCATGCCCGATAGCAAACGAGCCGCAGTCAACGCACTCAAGGCCATCAATTTTAGCATTGTGGCCGCGGGCGATAGCTACAACGACATCTCGATGCTAGGTGAGGCGGATCATGGCTTTTTGTTCCGCCCGTCGGCTAATGTGGCTGCCGAATTTCCGCAATTTCAGGTAGCCAACACCTACGAAGAACTCAAAGCCCTCATGGCTCCCTGGCTTTAAGAAACCGTAGCATCCTGACTGGACGTCATCACAGCGCGGATGGCGTTCAGCAGGGTGGGGGCTTGCTCGGGCAGGATGGTGCGCGGGTCAAAGAGCAGGCCCGCCTCTTGCACCCGAGCAATAACCGGGGGCGTTTGCCGACGCAGAGACTCGGCAAGCTGTTGCGGGTGCGGATGGGGGATAACCAGCAGGGTGGTCGGAAGTGTTTGTCCGGGCAAGGAGCCGCCCCCCACAGTGCTGCCACCAGGCATGGTGCGGGCATCGATGCCCGTTGGTTTCAAGGCCTGGGCCCAGGCTCGGGCCCGCTGCGTCAACTCGTCGGGCCGGGCGCTAATCATGCGCCACACCGGAATCTCATCGGTGGCGGTGCCCCGCAGATAAGCCATGAGTGTGGCCTGCAACGCGGCCAGGGTTGTTTTATCCACCCGAAAAGCACGGGTGAGCGGATGTTTTTTGAGTTGCTGAATGAGTTCCCGCTTGCCTACGATGATGCCCGCCTGAGGGCCGCCCAGCAATTTATCGCCGCTAAAAGTCACAATATCGGCCCCGGCAGCCACACTATCCTGCACCGTGGGCTCATAGCTCAGGCCAAATGGCCGCGTATCCAACAACGTGCCGCTGCCCAGGTCTTCTACCACGTAAGGGGGAATGAATTGCTCTTGAGCCAGTGCGACCAAATCATCCAAGCCCACCGACGCGGTAAAACCGATGATGCGGTAATTGGATTGATGCACCTTCAAAAACATGCTGGTATCGGCATTGGCTGCATTCTGATAATCCTGCAAACGGGTGCGATTGGTGGTGCCCACCTCGACCAGGGTGGCATCGCTTTGGGCCAGGATGTCGGGAATGCGGAAGCCGCCGCCGATTTCTACCAACTCGCTACGAGAAATAACAACCTCGCTGCCCGCGGCCAGGGTACGCAGCACCAAATTGACCGCAGCCGCGTTGTTGTTGACCACCAGCGCCGCTTCGGCACCGGTAAGCCGGGTGAGCAGAGCCTCGGCGTGGATGTAGCGACTGCCCCGCTTGCCCGCATCCAAATCATATTCCAGATTGCTGTAATGGCGCGCTGCGGTAAGCATGGCCTGCTGCGCGGCCTCCGAAAGCAGCGCCCGCCCCAGATTGGTGTGTACAATGACGCCGGTCGCGTTGATAACAGGGAGAAGCGAGGGGCTGAGTCGGGTGCGCACGCGGGCCAGCAGGCGCTGGGTGAGCGCGGGCGGGCCCGGGGGCATGATGCCTGTGCGGATGTCTGCGCGCACATCATCTAGCAGCAGCCGGGCCTCGTCACGCACTGCATCATGGCCAAACTCGGTAATAAGCGCTGCCACCGCTTCACGGGCCAGAAGCGCATCCAAACTGGGAAGTTGACGGTAGGGATTCTCGGGCATGATGATTATTACTCACCTGGTGCTGAATAATGGCTGAAAATGATGACCACGTTTGTCATAATGCGTAGCTACTGTGTGGTTTCTAGCCGGGCTGCCTTAGTAGTAACTAGCTACTTAACAAAAACCTGCCTGCGCATCGAAGTATAACAAAAAGCCGCCAATGCCAAAAGCATGACGGCCATAAGTATGGGCGGAACAGGACTCGAACCTGTGACCCCTTCCTTGTAAGGGAAGTGCTCTAGCCAACTGAGCTACCCGCCCGAATGATAAGTGCGTGAATAAAACGGGGTTGTCGGCCCCATCCGAACGTACGGAAAAGACTTGGTATTCCTCAATGATAGCGGGCTTGTTTCTTATTTGCGATAACGGTAAACGATGCGCCCGCGGGTCAAATCATACGGCGAAAGTTCAACACGTACCCGGTCGCCGATGTAAATGCGAATGTAGTACATGCGCATTTTGCCGGAAATGTGCGCCAGAACTTCATGATCGTTGTCCAGCTTGACGCGGAACATGGTGTTGGGCAATGCTTCGATAATCGTGCCGTCAACCTCAATCTTGTCTGACTTTTTACCTTTTTTTCTGGGTGTTTTTGCCAAGTCGGCTACCTCCTGTTGAATGAAGTAAAGTAATACTACGTAACGATACCCGTCGCACCTTCAACCCTTGGTCACAAAAGCTCGAAGGTAGCCAAGCGAGGAAGCTTTTTCTTTCTCCGTGCCATTATGCCTTGGTGTTCTTCGTGACTAATCAGGGAACGTGAATCGTTACAAGACTTCGATGCAAAGCTGCATCATTAGCGTAGTTTAGCATAATTGGGCCATTTTGAGAAGATTTTAGGCTCTGTAAACCATGGCTTGCCAAAAGTGGCAACGAAACAAACGCTACCTTCGTAGTAACGGAAATGTTCAAGAAAATCTGTGCCATCTGTGGTTGCTATGGTCGATAGTCGTCAATCTTCGTCCATGTTCGTCTGAATGCACAGCGCTTTTCTCTAATTTCAAATGTGCATCTACTTAGCACGATTGGCTCAGCCCCGGCCTCCGACCAAACCCTATTCCACCCGGTGGGGCATCTGGTGTGTCGTACCTGATTATGTTATCATCTTGATAATTGTTTCGTAAGTTCTAAAAAGTTGTTGGCCATTGTTTGCCTTGTTGGGCAATGATGCCAAGACGAAAATGGTCAAAGAAGAAAAGAAAACCCTCAAGAAAAGTTGAATTGTAATGGTTCAATGCTACGCAGAGCGCACCCCCAAGCGCACCAAGAATTTCAAAAATTTTTCGTAACGACTAACGTACCCGACTTCAATCACCACAAAGGCGCAAAGACACTAAGAACACCAAGCATTTCAAAGCTTTTTCTTTTCTTTGTGCCTTTGTGCCTTCGTGTCTTAGTGGTTTCTAGCCGGGCTACCTTAGTAGTAACGGAAATGTTCAAGAAAATCTGTGCTATCTGTGGTTGCCATGACGAATTCATTTTCACCGTTGGTCAAAAAGCGCCACCGCTTAACTGTCGCCAGACCACACCATCTTTACGCATCATCGGAGGTTTTTGTGTCATCTGTTCAACCCCACGATCCAGTTTTGCTCATTAGCGAAGAGGGCAAGCGCTATTTGGTTTTCATCAAGCCGGATGATTTTTGGTACACCAATCGTGGCCGTTTGCCCTACAACGATCTCATTGGAAAGCCGTGGGGACGGGTGGTAGAAAGTCATTTGGGCCAGAAGTTTCTGGTTTTGCGCCCCACCACCTCCGATCTGATTCAGTATCTCAAGCGGGCCACGCAAATTGTGTATCCCAAAGATACGGCCCGGCTGGTGATGGAGCTGGATTTGCAGGATGGCAAACGTCTCATCGAGGCGGGCACGGGCAGCGGTGGTCTGACGCTGGCATTTGCACGGGCGGTGGCTCCCAGCGGGCATGTTTACAGCTATGAGGTGCGCCCGGAACATCAACGTGTGGCCCGACGCAATCTCGAACGCCTGAATCTGCTGCCTTTTGTCGATTTAACGCTACGGGATGCTGCCGAGGGTTTTGATGAAACAGATGTGGATGCTGTTTTTCTGGATGCTCGCGATGCCGCCGGTATTGTGCCCCGGGCCGAGGCGGCACTGACCGAAAGTGGCATCTTTGCCGCGTTACAGCCCACGGTGAATCAGGTAAGCGATGTGGTTCGGGCGCTGGAGGATGGCAATTTTGTAGAAATCCGGGTGGAGGAGGTGCTCATTCGCCCCTGGAAGCCGGTGCCTGACCGCTTGCGCCCGGCAGATCGTATGATTGCGCACACCGGCTATCTTATTTTTGCCCGCAAAATCGACGCCCGCTACCGTCGTTTTTGGATGGATAAACGGGATCGCAAACGGGCGGTACAATTTGCCGCCAAAAGCAAAAATTTTCCAACCATCAAAGGAGGTCGTTAATGGCTCGGTGCGAAATGCCGGGCGGCTTTGTCAGCTACCGCGGCAGCATCCATAATCATAGCACGTTTAGCGATGGCTCAGGCACGGTGGATGAAATCGTGCAGGCGGCTAGCCAGGCGGGGCTGGATTATTTAATTCTCACTGATCATAATCAGTTGGTAAATCAAAATTTGCAGGGATGGCGTTCGGGCGTGCTGCTGCTGATTGACATCGAAGTCAACGACATGGCGCTCATTCCCGAGCGCAATCATTTGCTCACGTTGGATGTGCATGAGGATTTAACACCCTTTGCGCCCGACCCGCAAAAACTCATCGATGCTGTACGTGAGCGGGGAGGATTGGCCTTTTTGGCGCATCCCATCGATTTGCCCGGGCCGGTGGTGGAGGAGTGTTTTCCGTGGACTGCGTGGGATGTAGAGGGCTACACCGGCATCGAGTTGTGGAATTTTATGTCGGAGTTCAGAGTTTACGCCACCAGCAAGTTGGTAGGGCTCATCATTTCTTACATTCCGCAGTATTTTAGCACCGGTCCCCATGCCCAAATGCTGGCCAAGTGGGATGAGCTTTTGCAGCAGCGTCCTGTTGCTGCCATTGGTGGGCCCGATGCACACGCCCAAAAATATGATATCGGCCCCTTTCGCAGACGCTTTTTGCCCTACGATTACTGTTTTCGGGCGGTAAATACCCACGTGGTCGTGCCCGAGGCGTTTACGCAAGAGGCAGCACACGATAGCAGGCTCATCTACGAAGCGCTGGGCGCGGGGCGGGCCTGGATTGGCTACGACATGTTGTACGATACCGAGGGTTTTAGTTTTGTGGCTGAGTCGCGGGCAGGCATCATGCAGATGGGCGCCCGCGTGCCCATGCGCGAGCGCCCCCTGCTGCGGGTGCAAACCCCCGCACGGGCCCACATCAAGCTCATTCGTGCGGGCTCGGGCGTGATTGCCGAAAGCCACGGGCGCTCGCTAACATTCCAGGTGGATGACCCGGGCGCATACCGCGTCGAGGTCTGGAAAAAAGGATGGCTTAAACCCCGCGGCTGGATTTTTTCCAACCCCATCTACGTGGGATATGATGGGAAATAAGAACTAAACACTGGCGTTTTTGGGTTGAACCACAGATTTTCGCAAGAAAATGTAACGACTAACGTACCCGACTTCAATCACCACAAAGGCGCAAAGACACTAAGAACACCAAGAATTTCAAAGCCTTTTCTTTTCTTCGTGCCTTTGTGGCTTCGTGTCTTCGTGGTTTCTAGCCAGGCCACCTTAGTAGTAACAGTTTTTTATATTTTGGGATGTTGGCCGCGCAGCGCAAAGTGCGATTCATAGCCCCGAGCAAAGCCGGCATCATGCGGTGGCGCTGGTTTTGGGTGCGGGGGTGTATCCAGATGGCCGTCTGAGTTCCATGCTCACCGATCGCGTTTTGACGACAGTGGTGCTCTACCAAGAGGGAAAAGTGGACAAATTGTTGATGAGTGGCGACAATAGTTTGGCCACCTACAACGAGCCGTGACACATGGCCGATTTCGCCATCAGTCAGGGCGTGCCCGAGCAGGACATCGCTTTTGATTACGCTGTGCATTGGCTGCATCCGGCCGTTATTGGCGGCGACCCTATCGATATTTTTTCTCCCAGCTACCAAGGTCGATATCAATGAAAATCTACACCAAAACAGGCGACTCAGGCGACACCGCACTCTTTGGCGGACGTCGTGTTAGCAAAGAGCATCCGCGCATCGAAGCTTATGGCACGGTGGATGAGCTGAATGCGTTTTTGGGCCAAATTGTGGCTATCTGCCAGGATGAGGCCATTGCCGGCAGTTTGCAGCGGGTGCAGGGGCAGCTTTTTGTGGTGGGCGCGGATTTGGCCACCCCCATGCAGGCCCGCACCTCCTACATCTCCCGCATGGATGCCAGCTTCGGCCAACAGTTGGAGGCTGAAATGGATGCCTGGCAGGCAAAATTGCCGCAACTGACGCAATTCATCCTGCCGGGCGGGGGCCCTGCGGGCGCTGGACTGCACGTGGCCCGCACTATTTGCCGCCGGGCTGAGCGCCGGGTGGTGAATTTGGCTCAGCAAGAAGCTATCAATCAGGAGGTTGTCATTTATCTGAATCGGCTTAGCGATTGGCTTTTTGTTTTGGCTCGCTATGTCAACCATATCCAAAATATGCCTGAAAAGGCCTGGCAGCCTGAGTAGGGCTGCGTTTTAGCATCTCTCATTCTTTTACAACGAGGTTTCATTATGCCACAACCAACACGAGAACAAGCCTGGGCTTTGGTTCAGGAGTGGACGAAGAATCAAGGATTGCGTCATCACATGCTGGCGGTAGAAGCTGCCATGCGTGCTTATGCCCGCAAATATGGCGAGGATGAAGCGCTTTGGGGGCTCACGGGTCTGGTACACGACATGGATTATGAACGCTATCCCGACATGGATGACGCTGAAAATGGTCATCCCCGCACTGCTTTGCGCCATTTCGAAGCCTGGCAGTGGCCGCCCGAGTTGATTCATGCTGTGGCCGCACATGCGGAGCATTTGGGTGTTGCGCCAAAGACATTGATGGCTCGGGCACTGCGGGCCTGCGACGAAATTACCGGACTGATTACCGCTACGGCATTGGTGCGTCCCAGTAAAGATATTCGTGATGTCAAGGTGAAGTCGATTAAGAAGAAATGGAAGGACAAGAGCTTTACTGCTGCCATCGATCGTGATGAAATTGCGCGCAATGTCGAGGCTTTGGGCGAAGACCTGACTCAGCACATGCAAATGGTGCTGGATGCCATGAAGGACATTGCTGCTGAGTTGGGCCTGGATGGGCGTTTGGCCCGATGACGTAACGATTCACGTCCCTCCAACACAGGTAGTGGTTATTTTTGCCTGATGGCAACTATTCACCGCTATCCAGAAAGCACCGCATTCGCCTACTTTGGCCTGCCTTCATCGTAGAAAAACGCAACCAAACGCAACCATTCATCCATAGCAAGCTCCTGGGCCCGCTGTCGAGGATTCAGGCCAGCGGCCAGGAGCGCAGCTTCGGTGGTTGCGGTGGATAGTCCCAGGCCTGCGGCCAAGCTGTTGCGCAGTGTTTTGCGCTTTTGCCCAAATCCAGCTTTGACCACCCGAAAGAATGTTTGGCGCTGCGCCACCGTGACCAGAGGCTTATCCAGCGCATCCAGCCGCAGCACCGCGGAATGCACTTTGGGGGGCGGGGTAAAAGCGCCCGGCGGCAATTTTCGGGTGATGCGGGCATGAGCGTAAGCTTGCACCGAAACAGCCAACAAACTCATGTGAGGTGGGCGAGCCACGATACGGCGAGCTACTTCCAGTTGCATGGTAAAAACCAGACGCTGCGGCGGGGTGTCAGCTTCTAAAAAATGCCGCAGCAAAGGCGAAGTGATGTAGTAGGGAATGTTTCCCAGCACAAAGTAAGTTTGGGCGCCGCCAACATGGGCCAGAGCTTGGCGCGGGGACATGGCCAAAGCATCACCATGCAAAATGCAGACATAAGGCCAAGGCGCATAGAGCTCGCTGAGCCATGAAGCCAAACGGGCATCCAGCTCGATGGCAACCAGATGAGCAACCGTCGGAATGAGCGCAGCGGTCAGGGCGCCGGGCCCGGGGCCCACCTCGATGACCGTGGCATCGGGGGGCAGCTCGGCATCGGCAACAATCGCCTGTAAAATGTTAGGATCGCTGAGAAAATGCTGGCCCAGGCCCTTGCGCGGGCGCAGGCCTAACGCACGCAGGCGGGGCAGCAAAGTAGGAACGGGCGTTGTGGTCGTCATAGCTCATTGACGAGTGTCAATATCAAAGTACGCGTAAAGCAGACAAACGCCCAACAAGCCCGTTAAAACCAGCACTGCCCCCATCCCGAGCATCAACAAGCTCCAGATGCCAAGCCGCGGCTGCATTACAGCCCAACCAAGATACAAAAAGAGTAATCCGAGGGCCAGACGAATCAATCGATCCCAGTTAGCTTCGTTGGATTTCATAAAATAGCTCCAAAGATGTGAAAAGTCGGGACTACAGAGATGTATCGTCACAGATTTTCATTATTTTGTCAATCTTCCGGGGAGACGTGAGTCAGAACTTGATTTTTTGAGCGTCGCTGGCTACAATGCCCCTAGTTCTTGCCATTTTTGCCGGGGATGCACCTTGCCGCGGCATTCTGCACGGAGATATTTAGCACGATGACATTACCGAATCGAACAAGTTACTGTGAGCGCTATGGCGTACGTCCGGGCGAAGCTATCAATCTTGCTGCGGTCAATCCCGCAGATACGGGCGACTTTTCGTCGGTTAAAGATGCCACCAAAGCGCTGAAACGAACGCGCAAGCAGCTTCGCAAACTTCAGGATCGCTTTTATGCCTGGAACAAAAAAGCACTGCTGATTGTATTGCAAGCGATGGACACCGCGGGCAAAGATGGCACCATCAAGCACGTGATGCGAGGCGTGAATCCGCAAGGGGTCACTGTGACCTCGTTCAAAGTACCCACACCTGAGGAACTGGCCCACGATTATTTGTGGCGTGTACACAAAGCTGTGCCTCGTCGCGGACGCATCGGCATTTTCAATCGTTCGCATTACGAAGATGTGCTGGTGGTGCGTGTTCACAATTTGGTTCCACAAAATGTCTGGGCCCGACGCTACCAGCAAATCAACAGCTTCGAACAGCATCTTTCGGAAAACGATGTAGTCATTCTCAAGTTTTATCTGCATATTTCGTTGGAAGAACAGGCCCGACGCCTGCAAGCCCGGCTGGATAATCCTGATAAACGCTGGAAGTTCTCGAAGGGGGATTTGAAAGAGCGCAAGTTATGGCCCGATTACATGGCTGCCTATACCGACGCGTTACAAAAATGCAGCACCCAACACGCCCCCTGGTACATTATCCCCTCCGATAACAAATGGTATCGAAACTTGGTGGTGGCCAACATCATCGCCGAAACGCTGCAAAATATCAATCCGCACTATCCAGCGCCAGAAGAGGGGCTGGAAGGCATCATCGTTACCTGAGCCAAACACACTAAAACGCCCGGCACTCATGCAAAATCGCCACAGCAACAGCAACGACAAAACAATCGCATGAGACCGCATATCTGGCCAGGATTCCATTGACAAGGCACAAACCGAGTATTTTTATGAGCGAAGAAGCCAAAAGATCACGTCGCCGCCGACGCCCCCGCCATTCATCCCGCAACAAGGCCAAATCCACGCCCAAAGCTGCCCCTAAGTCTGCACAGAAAGCGACGCAAAAAACATCCTCCAAACCCAAGGGCAACAAACCCGCGAGCAAAAGCGCTGCCAAAGGTGCAGGCAAAGAGGATGTCAAAGCTGCCAAGAGCACCAATTCTGAACGGCGCTCCAGCTCCAGCCGTCGGGGACGCCGTCGACGCAGTTCGGGCGCACAGCGGAACAAGGCGCGCAATGCTCAAACACCACTGACCATCCAGCGCAACACCGAAAAATCGATTTCGCCCATCAACAAGGATATTTCCATCTACAGCTACACCCTGCGTCCGCGCAGTTTGCTGGATAGCTACAAAGCGGGCCCGAATATCGCCGAAAAGATGGCTTTTGAGCAATCGGCCCGGTACAAGCTGGATGACTAACTCCCATGCCTGAGCCCCCCAGCGATTATCGTCAGATAAAACAGCGCACCGACCGTCAGATGCTGTGGTTGGTGGTGGGCGGGCTTTTGGTGATTGGGGGTGGATTGATTTTTCTTATTTATGGCAAGTGGGCTCTGGCCACCAGCCTGCTTTGCCTGATTCCCGGGATTGGGCTTATTTTGTTTTTGTGGGGATTGCTAAGCGTGATTGAACGCTGGATGGGAGAGGATTGAGGTGTGACAGAAAGGTTACACCTCAAGTAAAACATCTATCCCCCTACTCCCAAACTGCCCGGTTTATAGCAAAATGGTGTAAAATGAACAGTCCGGGCCCAACGCCCGCGGCAACTATCCCATCCCCTCCGACTGACAACATCCATTGGCCATTGGCTATTTCCCATTTCAGGTAACGACTAACGTACCCGACTTCAATCACCACAAAGGCGCAAAGACACTATGAACACCAAGCATTTCAAAGCTTTTTCTTTTCTTCGTGCCTTTGTGGCTTCGTGTCTTCGTGGTTTCTAGCCGGACTACCTTAGTAGTAACCATTTCAGGAAAAAACATCATGTCCCAACAAACCCTTCCTCCTACCTTCCAAGAAATCATCTTCCGCCTGGAACACTTCTGGGCTGAACATGGGGCCATTACCTGGCAGCCCTACAGCGAAAAAGTGGGTGCGGGCACAGCCAATCCCGCTACCACCCTGCGCGTTCTCGGGCCCGAGCCCTGGCGCGTGGGCTACGTGGAACCCAGTTACCGGCCTGATGATGGCCGTTTCGCGGAAAATCCCAATCGTATGCAAATGCACCACCAATACCAGGTCATCCTCAAACCAGATCCTGGCAACCCCCAGGAAATCTATCTGGAAAGCCTGCGGGCCATGGGCATCGACCTGGACGCGCATGATGTGCGTTTTGTAGAGGATAACTGGGAAAGCCCGGCCCTGGGCGCCTGGGGTCTGGGCTGGGAAGTGTGGCTGGATGGCCTGGAAATCACCCAGTTTACCTACTTCCAGCAGGCGGGCGGTCTGGATTTAGACCCCGTATCGGTGGAGCTCACTTACGGCCTGGAGCGCATCGCCATGTTCATCCAGGATGTGAAAGAGGTTTGGGATTTACAATGGGACGCGCAGCACACCTACGGCGACATCCTCAAAATTCAGGAAATCGAGCACAGTGACTATGCGTTCAACACCGCTAATGTGCAACGTTTGCGCCAAATGTATGACTTGTACGAGGCTGAATTTGCCAACGCCATTGAGAAAAACCTGGTGGTGCCCGCTTATGATTATGTGCTGCGCTGCTCTCACACCTTCAACCTGCTGGACACCCGCGGGGCCATCGGCGTTACCGAGCGCGCAGGTTACTTCCGCCGCATGCGGGATATGACCCGTCGTGTGGCCGAGGCCTACGTGGCCAAACGGGAAGAAGCTGGCTTTCCATTGCTGGATGCCAACGCGCCCGCGTACGCCCCGCCCATCATGCCTGCGCCCGAGCCTCTGCCCGCGGGCATGACCGCGGCTGATCTGCTGCTGGAAATCGGCGTGGAGGAGCTGCCGCCCCACGAAGTGCGCAGCGCCATGGCACAACTGCAAAAAATGGCATCCCAGGCCCTGGATGAGGCTCGTCTCAGCTACGAAAACCTGGTCGTCAGCGCCACCCCCCGCCGCCTGGCTGTGCAAGTGCATCAATTGCAGGCGCAACAAGCCTCCCAGGTGCAAGAATTCCGCGGGCCCCCCGCCGATCGGGCCTTCGACGCGGCCGGCCATCCCACCAAAGCCGCACTGGGCTTTGCCCGCGGCAAGGGTGTCGATGCCAGCGCCCTGGAAATCAGGGAAGAGGGGGGCAAACGTTATGTGTACGCGGTCAAGCAGGTGGAAGGCCGTCCCACCTACGAACTGCTGCCCGACATCCTGCGCGGGCTGGTTGCGGGCATCCGTTTTGGTAAATCGATGCGCTGGAACGCCAGCAACACCCCCTTCAGCCGCCCCATCCGCTGGTTGGTGGGGCTCTACGGCCCGGCATTGGTTCCCTTTAGTTTTGCTGGGATTAGCAGCGGCACGCACTCGCGCGGCTTGCGTCCCCACGGCTCCCCCCAAATCGCCATCCCCAGCGCCGAAAAGTGGCGGGAGCAGATGGCTGCTGCGGGCGTCGTGGTGGATCGGGCCCAGCGGCAACAGCTCATCGTCCAGGGCCTGCAAGAGGTCGCGGCCACGGTGGATGGCGTTGTGCCCGAAGACACCGCCCTGCTGGAGCAAGTTACCGATTTGGTAGAGCAGCCTTTTGCGCTGTTGGGGCATTTCGAGCCCGACTTTTTGGAACTTCCCGCAGCGGTACTCATTACGGTGATGAAAAAACACCAGCGCTACTTCCCGGTGGTGGATGCCGCAGGCAAACTGCTGCCCCACTTCATCACCATCGTCAACGGCCAGGATCGTGACCCCGAGCTGGTGCGTAAGGGCAACGAGGCAGTCATCCGTGCCCGCTATGCCGATGCAGCCTATTTTGTAAAAGAGGATCGCAAGCATTCGCTGGAAAGCTTCAACGCCGGCCTGGTGCGTCTCACCTTCCAGGAGAAACTGGGCTCCATGCTGGACAAAGTGCATCGTCTGGAGAAACTGACACCCGAGGTGGCCGACTTGCTGGGCCTGAGCCCGGATGAGAAGGCTGCGGCGGCCCGCGCTGCCACCTTGAGCAAGGCTGATTTAGCTACCAGCATGGTCGTAGAAATGACCTCACTACAAGGCATCATGGGCGAAATTTATGCACTGGGCAGCAATGAAGCACCTGACGCAGCCCGGGCTATCCGCGAGCAATACAGCGTCAAGCCGGAGCATCCCCTGAGCCCTGCGGGCCTGGCCCTGAACATCGCCGACCGGCTGGATAGCCTGGTGGGGCTGTTTGCGGTAGGACTTGCGCCCAAATCCACTGCCGATCCCTTCGGCCTGCGCCGCGCAGCCCTGGCCCTGGTGCAAACCCTCATGGCCTCGGGCCAGAATTTTGACATCCGCGCAGGCTTGCAAGCAGCAGCCAAGCTGCAACCGGTGACAGTCACAGCCGAGGTATTGACGAAGGTCATGGATTTTGTGGCCAAGCGGCTCTATGTGGCCCTGCGCGACCAGGGTTTCTCGCATGACGTGGTGGAGGCGGTGCTGGCGGAACAGGCGTGGAATCCTGCTCGGGCGCATGATGCGGTGGCTGCGCTGGCCGACGCGGTGCAGCAGCCCTGGTGGGAAGACGCGTTCACCGCGTACGCCCGCACCAAGCGCATCGTGCGCAAGCTGGATGAAACCTACGCCCTGAATCAAGATGCTTACGTCGAGCCTTCGGCGCAGGCGCTGCACACCGCGTACGAGGCCGCGGCTGCTCAACTGGCCGCACAGCCTGACATCCCCACGCTGGCGCGGGCCTTGCGCGAGCTTCGTCCCGCCATCGATACCTTTTTTGAAAGCACACTGGTCATGGCCGAAGATCGGGTGCTGCGGGCCGCGCGGTTGGCCCTGGTGCAACGCATTGCCGCCCTGCCCGATGGCCTGGCAGATCTGACCAAATTGCGCGGGTTTTAGTGACCTGGCGTAGCGCCATCACCGGCGGGGCACAGACCCGCCTCAGCACACCTTTACTTCTCCTGTTCCTGAGCCAGGTCTGCGACCTGGCGTAACGCTGCCACCGGCGGGTCACAGGCCCGCCTCAGCACACCTTTATTTCTTCTGCTCCTGAGCCAGGTCTGCGACTTGGCGTAGCGCTGCCACCGGCGGGTCACAGACCCGCCTCAGCACACCTTTACTTCTTCTGCTCCTGAGCCAGGTCTGCGACCTGGCGTAGCGCCATCACCGGCAGGTCACAGACCCGCCTCAGCACACCTTTACTTCTCCTGCTCTTGAGCCAGGTCTGCGACCTGGCGTAGCGCCATCACCGGCGTCGTTCGTGGAGATACGCTGGCGCAGCACGCACTCGTGTCGCTAATTTAGGGATGACCATCAGCGCCCGTAAAATTTGTCCAATCAGCTTGCTTCAGGTATACTTATTTGTTGGGCGATAGCGCCCCGATTAACTGTAACATCATCACCCAATCCCGCAC
>Ga0256914_1001153_pt1 | contig 24924 bp, 17 predicted proteins | sample HulkmetaG_FD_191571 | JGI IMG/M metagenome (GOLD analysis project Ga0256914, IMG submission 191571) | Hydrothermal chimney microbial communities from Main Endeavour vent field at the Juan de Fuca Ridge, Pacific Ocean - Hulk | ecosystem: Environmental > Aquatic > Marine > Hydrothermal vents ... | reverse complement strand
CGCAGCATATTTCACTGGTATGGCATTCAATCTGTCCCGAGGATCAAGGATTCTGGCGACAACCTGAAAGAAAAGGGAGAGGTGTGCCCGAAGCAGAAATTGGGTACGCAGAACAGGAAAAAGCCCAAAACAAGGGACAAACAGAGGGGCGTAACCACGAGAAATCCAACCAATGAAGAAATGAATCTGAAAAGCTGGTGACAAATTTTGTCAAAAGCCGCGTTCAGGAGGGGGCAGTTTGTGTCCATTCCGGAAAATTCAAAGGCCTCAGTGTATGATCTTTGAAAGCTCCTGATTTTCAGGGAAGTATTGGCGTATCAAACCATTGGTGTTTTTGTTTGTCCCCCGTTCCCATGATGAATACGGGTGGACAAATCAGAATCGGGCCTTAAGATCTTCAGCTGTTTTTTGATGGTTGGTAAATTCTTTGCCGTTATCACTGGTTATGGTGTAGACCCGATCCTGATAGCAAAGCAGTCCGTTGACAATGGCCTGATGGACTTTATGAGCTGTTCTGCAAACAACTTTTTTCATGACCAGGAATCCTGACTTTCTTTCGGTCAGAGTGACTGTTGCACCCTGGTGTCCTTTACCGATGATGGTATCGCCTTCCCGGTCGTCAATGCGGTTTCTGGTGGCAACCACATCAGGACGTTGGTCAATAAAGGTTCTGCCAGGCAGCAGACCCCGACGGTCATAACTGTCATAGCGCTTTCGACGCTTTTTCTGACATCTCAGGTGTCTGTAAAGTGTGCCTCCAGAACGTTTATTTTTGTAGATATGCTGATAAATCCACTCAGGACTGATGAAAATATGCTGTTCAGATGCTAAATGACGGCTTGTTTGTTCAGGGCTCCAATCCTGTTACAGCAGGTGGTCAACCACGTGCCAATGTTGTTGAGAAAGCCTGCAATGTACTTTGGCAGGTTTACGCTCACAGGCAAAACGGTGTGCCTGTTGAGAACGATATCCTCTTTTTCCCCGGTTTCTGGATAATTCCCGGCTGACTGTTGATTTGTGGCAGCCAATTACCGTGGTAATTTCAGTAGTTGTATGACCGGTTTTCCTCAAGGCGTGAATCTGATATCGTGCTCCTTGAGTGAGCTGCTCGCAGGTACCCATAATTGCTCCTTTGTTTTGATCGGTAAAGAAGCAAATATACTACAAGCAGCTCGCCCTTTCACCAACCAGTCAAAGTTGCACTTACGAGTTGAATTCAAGTCATGTATATAGTATCTTTTATCCAGATTTACGGGAAGGTCTATCCACAACAATCGAGCTGTTTAAAAGTTTTCGCAAGGTGTAGTGCACATGAAGATTCCAGGATATAAAGCGTGCATATCACAACACATAAATAACACAATCCAAAGGCACAACATATCGGATCCTGCAAAATCAGAACCCCATGTGGATACTGGAAGTTGCTGAAAATATGTGTATGGAGAATACCATCAACCTTGTATACCACAAAACCTTACCGCACATTGCCAAAAGGGCATTTCCTGAAAGATATAAGGATCTGAAAACAACCCCATGATTTACATCAAATCTCTCAATGCAAACCTTTAAGGACATCAGGAGGCATACATAGTAATGATCCAACCACTTCATTTTCAAAGCGAATACTGGCAACGACTGCAATATGAGGACATACCCATTTATCTCAGTATGGAAGAACCGGACTGGTTTGTTCCTGGCCCATCCGGAGACAGGATTATACAGGAGATCAAAAACAAGGTTTCTTTAAACGGAAATCCATATATACATAACTTTCTGCACACATTGCCAAAAACCAGACATCTTGACTATGAAGGACGCTCAGCCTATCTTAAGTTGGAACAGTTGAGCGAACTGTGGTTCCATATAACAAACAGATGTAACCTGTCATGTTCACACTGTCTGTTCACCTCATCACCCAAGGAACACGAGGAACTGAACAGTGGCGATATATTAAAGATTGCAAAAGATGCAAGCCGTCTCGGATGTCGTGTTTTTGTCCTGACAGGGGGAGAACCGTTTGTTCATCCGGAGATAGACAGAATAGTGAACGGACTGCTGGGCTTGAATGATACCCATCTGGTCATATTGACCAACGGAATGAATTTAAACAGGGTGCTTGATCAAAAATGGCTTGATTCCGGGCGTTTCCATCTTCAGATCAGTGTAGACGGAATCGAAACCAATCATGACAGAATCCGGGGTAAAGGCGCCTTTCAAAAGCTGTCACGTAATTTACAGTGGGCAAAAGAACATAATATCCCCTATACACTGTCCATGTGCGTAACAAAATACAATGTAGAGGATATGCCTAATATTATAGATTTTGCTGCATATTATGGTTCAGGCAATGTCCATTTCATGTGGTATTTTGTCCGTGGCCGTGGAAAGAACGATGGATTTGCCCCTATTGATCTTGTCTTTGAAAATTTTCTCAAGGCAGCAGAAAAAGCAGAAAAAAACAAGATAACTATCGATAATATTGAATCACTGAAAACCCAGGTATTTGCACCACGGGGAACTATACATGACGGAACAACATCGGCCTGGGAATCGCTGGCCGTAGGCCCAGACGGCCGTATTTACCCTTCTGCAGCGCTCGTAGGTATCCCGGAGCTGGCTACAGACTTGTCTATGGAGCTTGAACATGCCTGGAGACAAAGTCCCATCCTCAAAGAAATACGCAAGGCAACAGCTGTTAAACTGAAATCTCCTTTTCGCTTCATTCTTGCAGGAGGGGACATGGACCATAGCTACATTCACAAAAAGACCTTTATGGGAGATGACCCCTATGTTCCTCTATATGAAAAAATAGCGTTATGGTTGATAGCATCTGAATCATCACAACAACCTGAAAATGGCATACCGCAAATACGACTTCGAATGGGTGAAATCCTGGAAAGTTGCGGAGCACATGGAAAGGTGGCTCTCGCACATTCCAACTGTCTGTTGGCAACAGCCGCTGAAAACAGTCTTAGTGTAGTCAAATCCTTTTATTCCCAAGCAGTTGGTGATACAAGAGAAGATATCCTGAACCCTGTATGTTACGATGAAAGCATTCTGAATCATGTGCCGGATGAATTCAGATTCAGAGGATACGGATGCGGCAGCCCGGTCCTGGATGCAAGCATACAGGAAGGTGAACACGTTGTTGATCTGGGATGTGGTACAGGCGTAGAATGCTTTATTGCCGCACGTATAACAGGAAAAACAGGCAAGGTAACAGGCATTGACATGCTGGATCCCATGTTGGAACTGGCTAATAAAGCGCACAGACATGTTGCAAAGAATCTGGGATATGACAATCTGGAATTCAGAAAAGGATATCTGGAAAAGCTTCCTTTGGACGACAATTCAGCTGATGTGGTAACATCCAACTGTGTTATGAATCTGTCGGTTCACAAGAGGCGTGCTTTCTCAGAGATTTTCAGGGTGCTCAAGCCTGGTGGAAGACTGGTAATATCTGATGTTGTATGTGAAACAGAACCTGATCCTGCCATAAGAAATGATGAAAATCTGCGGGGAGAATGCATTGCAGGTGCATTAACACAACAGCACCTTGTTTCTCTTTTACATGAAACAGGATTCATCAGTCGCATGTTAATCAAGAGATTCCCTTACAGGGAAGTGCAGGGACATCCCTTTTATTCCCTTACCTTTTCTGCTGTCAAGCCAAAATTTACACCCAAGGTCAATGTAATATACAGAGGGCCATTGCCATATATAGTCACACATGCGGGAAAGGCACTGTTTGCGGGAGAAACAAATGAAATTTCAGAACATGAGGCAGAACTTTTAAGGGATCAGGTCTTTATTATTGACAACAAAGGCAATGTTACCAATATAGAGGCAGAAAACACATGCAATTGCTGCTCCACACCTCCTGAAAAGGCAGAAGGAAACATTCTTCAGCCCATTGAATCTTTGGACATGCCGATTTTCAGGCATGATTGTATGCTGTGCGGCGCCCCTCTTGAATACCTGCCTGAAGAAAGGGAATGCCAATGTGTTTTCTGTCACAAGACTTTTTTTGCCAACAGCATGTGCCAGAAAGGACATTTTGTATGTGACACCTGCCATACCGGAGAGGCGATTGATATTATTAACCAGATATGCGCTAACACAAATGAAACGGACATGATTGCCCTGTTGAAACACATACGCAACCATCCAAGAATTCCTGTGCATGGGCCCGAACATCATGCCATAGTGCCCGGGATAATACTAAGCACATACCGTAACCTGGGAGGGAAAATCTCCAAATCCACTATTCAAACCGGTATCAGGCGAGGAAATACTGTATCAGGGGGACATTGTGCCTTTATGGGGGCATGTGGGGCAGCAATTGGTGTAGGTATAGCATTCAGCCTGATTCTCAAAGCAACACCATTAACCCCGAAAGAACGAAAAATTGTCCAGACTGTTGTCCAGATAACACTTAAAGAGATCGCTAAATTCAAAGCAGCACGCTGCTGTCAGCGCGATTCATGGATTGCCTTGAAAAAGGCCGCCGAGCTTTCAGAAAGATATTTGGAACTTTCACTCAAGGCAGATGATCTTTTAGAGTGTATGCAAAAGGATATTAACAAGGAATGCCTTGGAAAGGGATGCCCCCTGTACTGAGAAGGACATAAACATATCAAAAAGAAAGGGGCAGTTGAAGGCAGGAGTGGGATTGTTTAAAACTGAAAGATATCTTTTCCTCCTGAAAGGAGGAAAAGATATCAAACACGAGTTACAACCTGGCTGGTTTCCATCCATACATGGCCACATTTGGCCAAAATTGATTCATGGATGGATATTATTTACATTCATCACAAACAACAGGGTTTTCCTTAAAGTAACTCCACTGAATCCATGAACCATCATAATTCTGCAGTTTACTGATATCCCAACCCATGAGATAAAGTGCAAAGATCTCGGTAGTGGTACGTACTGCAGACTGGCAATAGAAAATCTGATACTTGTTTTTATCCATACCAAACTTTTCTATAACCTTCTGAATTTCGTCAGCAGTCTTGAATGCAGTGGGTTTTTCACCCGGAGCAACAGGCATCTTGAACTCTTTCCAGTTCAGGAATCTTGCCCATGGTATACGACCCTTGCGAAAGGCACCTCTTTTAAGTGTAGCTCCTGTCCATTCCTTTTTTTCCCGGGTATCCCAAACTTGCATTTCGGGATTGGTTTTTGCCTGCCATACTTCATCCATCGAGGCTGTCCAGCCAGCAAGCGGAGGTTTTGCTACAAAATTGCCCTGTTTTGGCTTGTCCGGGGCAAACATCCTGGTATCATAACCAGCCTTTTTCCATCCCTGGAATCCTCCATCCAGAACCTTGCAGTCTGTCTTGCCATAAAGGAAAAATGCCCACCAAACCCTTGTAGCATCATACTTATGGTCATATATAACCACGGTAGAATCATTGTTTATTCCAAGATTTCTTGCAAATTTTTCAAATTCTATCCGATTCAGTATCATTCCACCGTAAGGATATGGTTTATCCTTGGGAGGTTCATAGTCACCTCTCCATATATGCAGTGCCCCCGGGATATGTCCCAATCTGTAATCTACAATATTAGCTACTGCCAAAATCACCAGATGTGGATCCTTTTTATCTATCAATTCCTTTAATTGCTGAGGCGTTATCAATGCCTTATCTCTTACAAATCCCTTGTAGCCTGCCCATGACATTGTTGACCCTGCAAATACAAGCATCAGCGCCAAAAGCATGGGTATAAAAATCTTCATTTTTCTTTGTTGCATCATTCTTGTTTATCCTCCTTTTTTAATTTATAATTAATTTCCACAGCCTATTTACTGGTGGAAACAAACAAAACACTTCACTATCAATAGACGGAATGACGTTCTCCCTTTTATCCAGAAACGGATTTCAAGCTTTCATTCGCTGAAAGGTCTTTTTAAGCCTTAATCTGTTCCACCACTTGGCAAATGGATTAGGTGGTGGTTTTAAGCGCCATTTATCAAGGTCAGTTCTGAAAAAAAGATCCAGCACATGCAACACCGGTTTTTCTGCAAAGGCAAAGGTTAAACGACAACCTGCACAATACGTTACATAATCATACGGACTCTCATTCCCTCTCTCTTTCACAACTTTCATAAAAAATTCCGGGTCCACAGTTGCTATCATACCTCCTGCACCACAGCAACGGGTCTTTTCCCTTGAACAGTCCAATTCTTCAATACCATATCCTATGGATTTAATCAGATAACGCACACTCTCCTGAAGATCAGACTCATGTCTTGTAATACAGGAATCATGGATGGAAAATGCCCTGTTTCCAGCCTTGACAACAGGGTCAGGGATACCTTTCTCTGCCATAATCTGATAAACAGTGGTAAGTTTCATATCGTGTACAAAGTTTTTAAATGTATGAAAACAATCAGGACAGGCAAAAATAATTTCTTCTGCCCCCATATCCCGGATCTGTTTTACAGCGGCATTAAAGATTGTTTTGAATCCCTTCAGATCTCCAATAAGGTACGTAGGAGTTCCGCAGCAATTCAATACAATACCGGTATCCGGCAAGCATTTTCGAAGATAATTATATGTACTTACTGTCAGAAAAGGAGAATATCCGGGCAAACAACAACCCGGGAAAAAAACCCGTTTGCATTTGCCAGTGGCAACATCTGGCAGAGATAGGGTAAAATGCTTGGATGTACCCCACTTCTGATTGGTCCTTACAGAACCGTGCTGGGGTAAAGGTCCCATCCCGAGGCGAACAAGCTGTTGCCTTGCCTCCATGCATAGCGCTCCAATATCAAGATCCTTGGGACATATTGTTTTGCACAGACCACATACATTACATAAATAGGGGATATCAAGTTGGTCCTGCACAGGATGTTGAAATTGTTCTGCCAAATCCTTGGGGCTATCACAGTATTTCTCGAGATAACTGCAATTCCTCACACACTTATGGCATTCAAAGCAATCATCCATAATCTTGGACGCATAAGCAAGAGAAATATTATGATCTGTTGAACTGTTATCTTGCATAAAAGTTTATTCCTCCGTAACTACATCCTTGTAACGTTTTTTTATAATCCCGGGAATGAGAGAGATCAGAACAAAAAAAACACCGGCAATAGCCAGATACATTATAGTCTTTTTTATATCACCCTTCCCGCTAACCAGGGCCCCGCCTGCAAGCACATAAACTACAATACCAGGCAACATGCAGATCCAGGAAACAAGCACATAGGTAAAAAAATCTATCTTTGTAAGTCCGTATACATAATTCTGCACGTTAAAAGGAAAAACAGGGACAAGACGGGTAATCATCAGCATGCGCCAACCGTGTTTCTCAACACCTTCATCTATTTTCCGAAGACGTTCATTGTTTGCCATCCAGCCTTCCACCATGGAACGGGCAGCGTATCGTCCTATCAAAAAGGCTGCGGCAGCCCCAAGGGTTGAACCAATAGACACATAAATAATGCCCATAACAGGTCCAAATGCAACTCCCCCCAAAAGAGTCACCGGTACTCCGGGAAGGAAAAGAACACAAGCAGCAATATAGATAGAAATGTATATCACCGGCCCGAGCATACCAAATCCGTTTATCCATTCATTCAGCTTGGAAATGTTTTCCAGACTGATATATTTGGTTAAGCCAAACACCCTCATAAGAACAACAAAAGTAAGCAAAACCCCCACTATAATCAACATCTTGATCCAATTTTTCTTTTGCGATCCCGCCATGGATCTATCTCCTTATTTTTTTAAGTGTATACCCTAATATTTTCACTCCGTATTGCGCCTGCATGTATCATCACACAAGACAGGTCAATCTATGGAACATTTGTACAACTTTCTGTACACATCCCCATAATTATCTGTTTTTACTGACATCAGACAAAAAAAATATCGCTTATAAATCGAAAACAGTCCAGTACCAGAAAATTGATCTGTAGATACAATGTCCCCAGAAAGGCATCAAATTTTTGGAACAGTCATTCAGATCATATTAACAGCCTGGTGTTTACACAAGCGACATAGCTTGATCGAAATCAATTGAACAGGGAAAATTGAACTGCTGCCCATCCAGAAACAGGTCCTGGGCATGCACTACCCACAAAAACACATTGAGATCAGGGATTAACATTTCAATATGACCTGTTGTCTGCCATATTCGGCACATCAAACAATTATACAGGCCGAAACAGCCAGTTATACATGAGTGCCCAGTAACTCCAACAATTAAAAAATAACATTGCAACAGGAATCAAACATAAAAACTGTTGACCGGGTCACTGTTTTTTAAACACAACAAATCAAACAGATATCCTAGGCAAATTTCGTTGTCAATAACATAAAATCCGGCTATAGGCAAGTATTAAAATCAAAATATTCAGATTCATTGTCTGGCATTAATCTTTGAACTTGTGCAAAGGAAAGTTATCATGAAAGGGAAAAAGGATATAGGGTATGATCATATCTTATGCAAAAACAGCAAGATTTCAGTTGTAAAAGTCAAGGATCTTTATGGCCTAGGCACAAACAGAAAAAAGCCTCCTGAAACATGTTGCAAAATGGTCATGCAAGAGCTTCCCTGTTGATCTTGAAAATCTGATTGACAACAAAACCTGCTACAAGGAAAATGTCGTGAAAGATTTTTGTTTTTCTCAAACTGAAAAGGAATGTCATTAAAAGAAGAAACCCTTCATCATCCCGTATGGATTTAGTCAGATTGCCGACAAGTAAAACAATCGGAAATGGACAACCCTGTTTACCACTATATATATAAAAGAAGCCCTAAAAAACCTGTTGTCCTGTTTTTGCATGGATTTATGGGCTCTGCATATGAATGGCTTCCAATTATGGAAGACATTAAAAACAGATACAGTGCCATATCCCTTGATCTGCCAGGACATGGCAAGACCATTACAGAGATCAGTTACTGGAAAAGATGCAATATCCATAACGTGGCAGAAGACATATGCAGGCTTTTAGACAAACTGGATATCCCAAAGACATATCTGTACGGATATTCAATGGGCGGCAGAATCGCCCTGTACATGACTGTTTTTTACCCGCACCGTTTTGAACGTGTTATTATAGAATCTGCATCACCTGGCATAAAAGAAGACAGGGACAGAAAAATACGGATGCAAAACGAGGCTGAAATATCAAGGATGCTGACATCAATTAACTACGAGACTTTTTTAAACTTATGGTACAGACAGCCAATATTTGGGGATCTGAATCAAAGAGACGATTTTAGCCTTCTCATAAAAACAATGCAAAACAACCCGTTGCAACTTGCATATGCCCTCAGACAGCTCTCTGTTGCCCGACAGCCTGAACTATGGAGTCATCTTAAAGATATCAAAATACCTTTATGCCTTTTAACAGGAAAAAAAGATGTAAAGTTTACCTCAATTGCCAGTAAAATGACAAAAACAAATCCATCCATTATTCACAATATTGTAAAGGGAGCAGCACATAAGGTCCATTTTGAGGCACCTGAGGAAGTCATAAACGCAATATATGCCTTTTTTACTGCCAAAAAAAATTAAGGATTGCAGCGAGTCCGGGTCCCCCAAACCGGGCATTGTCCATCCTGATCTTCAAAACCATTGTGTTCAGGCCTCCCTTGTCCTGAAACATCTTTTTTGTTATAGTAAGATCGTAAAAACACAAGGAGAAAAACATGCACAAAATCATTGAAGGAATATACTTTATCCAAGGTCAGGATGAATTTATACCGGACTCCCATGTATACCTTATAGGTCTGCCATCTTCCAAAGATCTGACACTTGTGGATGCAGGGTTAATAGGAAAAGGAAAGAATAAAATCAATGCAATCAAGAAAGCGGGAATCAGACCTGAGGATATCAAAAGGGTAATAATGACCCATACGCACCTTGACCATATTGGATGTCTCGATTACATACTTCAAGAAATGCCCCATGCTGAATTATGGGTACATATAGACGAGGCCTTGCCACTGGAAAAAGGCGACGAAAGGATAGTATACGGAATGGAGATGTTCCGCACAATGTGCCAAACCCAGTTTGGTATAAGAAACGGGGCATTTACATTCAAGGCAGATCGCAAACTTAACGGAGGAGAAACAATAGAAATAGGATCTATGGCCTGGGAAATACTACATGTCCCAGGACATTCCCCTGGTGGTATTGCCCTTTATAATCCAATGCAGCAAATACTGGTTTCAGGAGATGTAATCTATGCTGATTACGCAATTGGACGATTTGATCTCTTTGGAGCCGATCCGGCACAACTGAAAGAATCCCTTTTCAGGCTTGCAGAACTGGAAGTAAAAACCCTGCTGCCCGGTCACAATCAGATCGTTACAGACCTTCCTTTGGGATACATACGGGACACAGCCAAACAGTGGGAATCTTTTATGATATAAACTCCTGTCACGGTCATTAACAAACCCGGACAGTTTTTTGATTCAACAAAAACAACAGGAGATTCAATACCATATACAAATTACTACATCCTGAACAAAAAAAGGCTGGTCAATATTATACCCGGTTGACCAGCCTTCAGGATTATATCTTTGACAGAACCTTTGCGGCTATATCAAAGTCAATATTATATTACCACCCCCATGTAAGATACTTGTGGATAGAATCGGCAGCCTTGCGCCCAGCGCCCATAGCAAGTATGACTGTAGCCTGGCCTGTAACAATATCTCCACCTGCCCATACACCCTTCTTGGAAGTCTTGCCTGTCTCAGGATCAGCTTCAATATTTCCTCTCTTGTTCAATTTTATATCTTCAGTAGACTTGGTAAGCAGGGGATTGGCTCCTGATCCAACTGCCACAACACAAAGATCACAATCCATGGTAAACTCGGATCCTTTTACAGGGATTGGTCTGCGACGACCCGATTCATCCGGTTCCCCCAATTCCATACGTAAACATTCCACGGCAACCAGTCTGCCCTTATCATCTCCTATATACCTTACCGGATTGGTAAGCAATTCAAACTCAATGCCTTCCTCAGTTGCATGGTGTATCTCAGCATTTCGTGCCGGCATTTCTTCACGGGAACGTCGATAAACTATTCTAACCTTATCTGCTCCCATACGCATTGCGGTTCTCGCTGCATCCATAGCAACATTACCTGCACCAAGAACAATAACATTTTTTCCTTTGGGCATAGGGGTATCATAATCCGGAAATTTGTAGGCCTTCATAAGGTTGGCCCTTGTCAGATATTCATTTGCAGACAGGATTCCAATAAAATTCTCACCAGGAAGCCCCATAAATCTCGGCAGGCCAGCGCCCACACCTATGTATACGGCATCATAACCATTTTCAAGCAGCTCATCAACACTGACAGTACGGCCTACAACGCTATCCATTTTAAACTCAACACCAAGACGCTGAATAAAATTAACCTCATCTGCAACAATATCCTTGGGCAAACGAAATTCAGGAATGCCATACACCAGAACACCTCCCGGCTTATGAAATGCCTCAAACACTGTCACCTGGTGTCCCTTGGTAATCAGGTCTTTTGCCACAGTCAACCCAGAAGGACCAGAACCGACAACCGCTACCTTTTTCCCTGTAGGCGCAGCCTTGGGAGGCAACTCCCCTGTACCATTTGCCCGTTCATAATCTGCACAGAAACGTTCCAGATTTCCAATAGCCACAGGATCACCCTTTTTACCAAGTATGCAGTTCCCTTCGCACTGCATCTCCTGGGGACATACCCTGCCGCATACAGCAGGCAGGGCATTTTTGCCCCACAGATTCTGTATGGCTCCGGAAAAATCACCCTCTTTAAGCAAGGCAATAAAACCCGGAATATCCACATTAACAGGGCACCCTTCCACACAACTCGGCTTCTTACACTGTTTGCAACGGGATGCCTCTGCCTGAGCCAACTCAACAGTATACCCCAAAGGCACCTCTTTAAAGTTGCGTCGCCGAACTTCAGGGTCCTGCTCTGGCATAGGCTGCCTTTCTATAACCTTTCCTTTAGTCTCTTTCGTTGTCATAAATCTCTCCTGATGTAAATGGCCCGGCAAAAATAATCTTGCAAAAACAGAGCGGGTTTTTGTTATATGCACAACACAGAACAGTTTGTCTCACTGCTTCAAGGCACACTTCTTATCCTTGAAACAAATCCGGACCCTATCTTTGTGCATAAGAAGAAACATGTCTGTCATATTGTTCTGTCATATTATATAGACAAGCCAGATCAAAAACTACTTGAAATCCACCCAGGTCATATAGATGAATCCAACAAGATGCAAACCCGCAGTTCGCTTTAGGCCACAGTCTAAGTAAAAGGAACCATATAAGCTTCCATGATTTGTTTTTTTTAATATTTTTTTACCCTAATGTTTGCCTGTACATGTCATAGGATATCTTTTCCTCTTCAAGGTAAGATGCAAGCCGTTTCATCAGCTCATCATAATCAACCTTGTGCCCATCAAACTCAGGACCGTCTACACAGGCAAATTTTGTTTCATCACCAATAGTTACACGGCAACACCCGCACATGCCTGTTCCATCTACCATAATAGGATTCAGGCTCACCAGAGTAGGCACATTGTATTCCTTGGTCAAAAGGGAAACAAACTTCATCATTGGAACCGGACCAATAGCTACAACCTGATTGATTTTTTCCGCCTCCAGGATATCCTTCAGAGCATCAGTAACCAGTCCGTGTCTGCCATAAGAACCATCGTCTGTAGTAACAACCAACTCATCAGACACTGCCCGCATCATATCTTCAAGGATAATAAGGTCCTTGGTTCTTGCACCCAGAATTGTCTTGACGTTATTCCCTATCTGTTTTAATGCCCGTGTAATAGGATGGAGGACAGCAGTTCCTGTTCCACCACCCACACAAACAACCTTGCCGACATTCTCGATATGGGTTGCCTTGCCCAATGGGCCGATAATGTTCTGAAAGGCATCTCCTTCCTTAAGCGACTTGAAAAAGGCCGTAGACTTGCCAACGACCATATAAATAATGGTTATGGTACCTTTCTCAGGATCCGAATCGGCAATGGTAAGCGGCACACGCTCTCCCTCTTCATAGGCCTTCAAAATTACAAACTGACCAGGCCTTGTTTTAGTAGCAATATCAGGTGCCTCAATTTCATTGAGAATCACCGTTCCTCCAGCCATCTCTTCTCTTCTTATGATTTTAAACATTAAACCTCCTTAGTGTCTTGCAACACTTTAAACCTGTTCATCTAAAACCAACACCCATTGGACAATAAAGATTATCAGGTGAAATGGTCAAGTAAAAACGGACAGAAAATCAAACATCATTTTTTATTAACAACAAAACATTCTCACTCTCAATATGGTATTTCATGCCCTCACAGGCTGAACAAAACCGGGGAGTATTATACTATAATATATGATATAATCAAGCTGTTTGATAAAAACATAGCTTTGTTCATATAAAATTATTCTTCATTATCGTTTAACAGACCCCCTGCAATCATAACAGGAGGAAAAAGATGGATAACAATAACTTTACCAAGGCAAGGGAAAATATGATCAGAACCCAGCTAATCCCTCGTGGCATCAAAGATCAACGGGTTCTAAAGGCAATGCAAAAGGTTCCGAGACACTGCTTCGTCCCGCAAAAACTTGTTCATGAAGCCTACAAAGACCATCCTTTATTAATCGGTCACAACCAAACCATATCGCAGCCTTATATGGTTGCCCTCATGACAGAGGCCCTTGGTCTTAAAGGCGATGAAAAAGTTTTGGAGATAGGAACTGGAAGCGGTTATCAAACGGCCATATTGGCAGAACTTTCCAGGCAGGTTTATACCGTTGAAAGAATTAAAGAATTACTTGAAAATGCAAAAAGACGGCTTGATAAGACAGGATATAAAAATATCATGTTCAAGGCATTTGACGGAACACTGGGATGGGATGAATACAAACCGTATGATGCAATTATTGTTACTGCCGGCGCTCCTAACATCCCCTATCCTCTTGTCGATCAACTAAAGGAAGGAGGCAGACTTGTTATCCCGGTTGGAGACAGGTTTATGCAGGACCTGATAAAGATAACAAAAAGGAAGGGGAACATGGAACAGACATCATTGGGCAGATGCAGGTTTGTAAATCTTATAGGTGTTTACGGCTGGAGTGATAATCAGACTTAACTGCTTTTTTTTGTTGACACTTTCACTGCTGTTTTTTATCTTTAGAGTTAATCTTTCAATATTGCAAGGTATAATACTGTATATATACATATTTGCATACAAGGATGTCTTGGAAAACAAACTGTTTGTATCTACCGGCATTTTCTTGCAAAAAACATCGGCTTACATATTATCATGTTCAGTTTTTTCCTTATTTTCGAACGGTTACATCCGGAAAAGATTAGGAAAGGCCCTTAAAATTCACTCCATCTGCAAATAACAAACTATATGCAAGTTACTTACGGTCTTGCCAACAAACCTGGCAACGCCTGTCCACTGCAAAACCAGATTGTCTGCCCGTTGCACACAGGCTCCAAAGATATGCTTAACCCGGACTCCAATCCTGACTCTTGTCCGCTTGCTTTGCTGTTCCCATTTACCAAACTTCCAGCCACGTGTTCTTTTGCTGGGTGGGGAGGCCCTGATCTCAAGAAAAAATATCAAGATATTCAAACAAATCTGACAGCAGTGCCAAAGGTCTGGACTTGCGCAAAAGATTGCCTCTTTATGGACCGAGAACCACAACATCAAACAAACTGATACAGAAACATACCGGTCAATATTTGAAATCAAACAAAACCACTACTTGCAACCACCACCCCAACGGTACAACTTTCTTAACAGCAAATATCAAGGAATTATGTGGGAATACAGAGAGCATTTAAACTACTTTGAGAAACTCAGAAGATCACTTTACGAGATATTGAGAGATGTTCTGGAACAGCGGTTAATAAAAATATCTCTGGTAGACTCATTTTACAATTTCCAAAAGCAGGGTATTGAATACCAATTCCTGGATAAAAGTGAACTGAAGCCTCAATCCAAAAAGGCAGGAAAAGAATCGAGCCTGTTTAATACATTTATAGTAATTTTTTGTGAAGGAACCGTCAGCCCGACACTAAAAAACCATCTGCGTTTTTTTCCGGAAAATGCCGTTGTAAAAAAAAACCTGGAACACCTCGTCGATTTTACGCTGTACAGACAGTTCCATCGTAATCTGCGCTACTTTGACAATCCGACATTTTTGACCTTTATTGAGGAACTGCTGCATATAGACTACGCTCTGCTTATACAGCAGGATCCCACCATAAAGAAGAAAAACCGTTATGTACTTTCACATTTTCACGTAAAGGTAGACTGGCCAATAGCCGATGCAGCAGAAGATCTTGCCAAGTGGCTGAGGTATATACAGAACAATTTATATGAAAATGGGGACAAGTACGGGATAGAGCTGCAAAAAAAGATGTTTGAATACTATGGATGCAACTACAGTGTGGGGGGAAGACGGACAGCGGGACTTATTGCAGCACAGCTCCTCAGAAAAATGGATTTCATATCAACCGTATTTGTATCCAGTTCTGAATCAAGGGCCTTATACAAGTACTCTGAAAGGGGTGTATCAAAATTTTATCTCGTACAGCTAAGCGAAGAGGATGCGAATGATCTGGCACAACAAAAAAAACTGTCTCTCAAGATTTTGAAATCAAACTATCTGTATGATACAGGCGATTTCTATTTTGCAGTGTCTGAGGCATATTACAAACATACTGATTATGGAAAACCACCGGAAAACGGAAAGCTCCGAAAACTGAAACCCATATATGCATGGCTTAAACTTTCCGGAGAGTTTTTGCATCCAAAGACAGATGCGTTAACTGCAAGACCGATAAGCTATTAAAAACAACCCGAACCAAAGGCCGGCTTCTATTTCAGGACAGCCCTATTCAGATCTTTACCTTATCATATAATAACTCTCAATTCTGCCAAGTGTCTTTAGATACTGATCCTGATAAACCAGATCAGGATAACGCTTTATCTCGCCTTCCAATACAGAAACAAATGGAGCAATATCAATCCCCCATTCATTAAGCCCTCTCTTGTCTGCATCATTTAACGCCAAGATACAGTAATAATTCACCAGAAGCCGTAATCTGTCTGAACGCCGTGTCAGATATGCCCTGCCTCCTGTAGTGTTCACAAAAAAACCTGCATACTTATAAATTGTTTTTCTGTCAGGCCTGATTAAAAATGCATGGGCATTACAATTATCAGCCATCATCCACTTATACAGGGTTTGGCAAACAACCTCTATGCTGTCATGTTCCCTGCTGACAATCTCTTTTAAAAGACGTATGTCATCAACAGACAATACCCGAAAAAAATGAAACACATTGGATATCATTGTGCCGGGATTCAACCCTTCACCTGCAGGAACAGGCGGATGCTGTGACAATTTTCTGACTATTTCATTATATTTCTGTTCTATTCCTGATCCTTTACAAAGCCTTTTGACATAATCTTTTGTGTCCAAATAATGAAAATAGTCTCTTACCTGTTTCTCTGTAACAGCGCATAAATTTTCACCTGTAGCAACGGTTTTTTTTGCCTCCGCGGGTACGGTCTCAACATCCATGGTTTTGCGATCATGATCCATGGTCTTTTTTTGATCTGTAAGCGGAAAAGAACGTGTCGGTGAAACATCCTCTTTAATCAAACCGATTTCATGTGTAATAACATGCGGATTTTTATTACGGTGCAATGCAAAATAAAAATAACAGGCAAGCGCAAAAACAACAAATAAAGCAATAAATAAAATACGTTTTCTTGCTGACATATCTTACTCTTCCTTACCAATACAGTGCTGTTTTCAAACCACATACAGTTTCAAAGAAAAAACCGATGCTTTTCAAGAAAACTGTTTCGGCTGTCCGCATAAAGATCATTACCAACAATATCATTAATTACAATAGCAGGAAATTTTTCCACAACAAGTTCTCTGATAGCCTCCGGACCAAGATCCTCATATGCAATGATACGAACATCTTTCACTGCCCTGGCCAACAGGGCACCTGCACCACCTATTGCCGCCATGTATATTGCCTTGTATTTAACCATGGCATCAATTACGTCTTTCGATCTTCTACCCTTGCCTATCATACCCTTAAGTCCCGATTCAAGCAGTCTGGGAGTATAGGGGTCCATTCTGTAACTGGTTGTCGGTCCTGCTGCGCCAATAATCTTCCCTGGTACAGCCGGAGAAGGGCCAACATAATAAAAGACCTGGCCATGTAAAGAAAGAGGAACTTCCTGTTTTTTATCCAGCAGACTAACAAGTCTTTGATGTGCTGTGTCTCTCGCAGTGTAAATCTTGCCGCTTATCGTTACCATATCCCCTGCACGCAACGGTTCTATGTCATCTTGAGACAGTGGCGTTTCAAGATGATATACAGCTTTCTTCATACCTTTCTCCACTCAGATCTTATTATCCCATCCGGATTATGAACACTAAAGATTTCAACAAGGCCTACCTGTATTAACCGTTTTTATCTGCATTAAAACAATACTTATCTGATTAATACTAAAGATCAATCCTTACATGCCTGCTTGAATGACATTGAATATTAAGTGCAACAGGAAGAGAAGCAATATGGCATGGCATCATCAGAATATGCACAGCAAGAGAAGTTGTACTTCCGCCCAGACCTTGAGGGCCAATACCGGTTTTATTGACAGCGTCAAGCAGTTCCTGCTCCATTGCATCAATTTCCGGATCAGGGTTTGAAGTTCCCAATGTACGCAACAGGGCCTTTTTGGCCATAATTGCACACTGCTCAAAATTCCCTCCTATACCAACCCCGAGGATTGTTGGCGGACATGGATTTGGTCCTGCATCAATAACTGCCTGGACAATCTTTTCTTTGGCTCCCTTCCACCCTGCAGATGGTGAAAGCATAAACAAACGACTCATGTTTTCACTTCCTCCTCCCTTGGGTACAACCCATATCCTGAGAGCATTTCCAGGCACCATATTCAGATGAATTATCACCGGAGTGTTATCTCCGGTATTCTTCCTTGTAAATGGATGACAAACAGATTTACGTAAAAAACCCTCCCTGTATCCCTGTCTAACACCTTCTTCCAAAGCTGGATAAAGATTACCTTCAAGTAATACAACATCCTGCCCTATTTCCACAAACATAACCACCAAACCGGTATCCTGGCAAAGAGGAATCTTTTCCTTTTTTGCAACATCCGCATTTTCCACAAGCTTCATCAAGATATCACGTCCAAGCGCAGAGACCTCTTTTTTCTTTGCACTCTTCAATGCAGCAATGACATCATCGTTAAGTTCAAAGTTGGCGTTCATTACGGCATTCTTAACTGCCTTGGTAATATTCTGCACATGAATCTTGCGCATAACTGTTTCCCCAATATAAAAGGAACCTAAATAAGATTGCTCCGCAATACCCTTTTCAACAACAGATCTTGCAAAAGAACATTTTTATCTTAAGTATAACACAACACATAGCCTTTTTTCAAAACCTAATCAGTTTCCATCCGGAAACAGCTTCCGGGAACCAAACATGCAATGTTTTTTCGCTTTGCCTGAAGACAAACAATGAGTTAAAATAATAATATCTTGTAAATAGCCCGGCCATAATAAAAGAACACACCTGGACATGGCCAACAACAGATACCGTTTCTTCATGCTCAAAGAAAGGCTGGATATCTTTGATCAGGCCATGCTGGTTTGGACACTACACAGTTCCCAATTCCGGAAACATAACATGCAACATCAAAAACATAAGGAAATTACAGCAAGATGTATTATGCCTGTCTTATAACAGGCCATAGGAACACACAGATAATGAACAACAAAAAACAAAACCCAAAAAAGGCACCAATAAAACTTCTGTTAACCAATGATGACGGAATATATGCACCCGGCCTCTTTGCCCTGTACAATGAGCTTAAAAACGATTTTGATATAAGCATTGTAGCACCAGAATCAGAAATGAGTGCTGTTGGTCATGCAATAACCCTGTATTCTCCCCTCAGGGTCAAAGAAATAAACAGAAACGGAGATTTTTTCGGTTATGCGGTTAACGGAACCCCTGCAGATTGTGTAAAAATTGCACTGCAGGAAATCCTTGATAAACGACCTGACATAATCCTTTCAGGCATAAATCTAGGCGCAAATGTAGGTATAGACGTTCTCTATTCCGGTACAGTCTCCGCTGCAACAGAAGGTGCCTTTCTTGGTGTAAAATCAGCAGCCATATCACTTGCCACACGGAAAAACCCCGATTTTTGCTTTGCTGCCCAGTTCAGCAGACAAATCATTAACTTCTTAACCCATAACGGATTCAAAGCAGGAACAGCCCTGAATGTAAACATACCCGCTATACCAAAGGAAAAACTGGCAGGGATCCGTCTTGTTAAACAGGGGACATCAAGGCTTAAAGAAAGATTTGAGCGAAGAACAGATCCACGGGGAAACGTCTATTATTGGCTCGTAGGAGAAATAGAAATAGAAAAATATACAGAAGACACAGATCTTCTCGCACTGAAACGAAACAAGATTACCATTACTCCCATAACCTGTGATCTTACCAGCTTTGAAGATATTGAAAATCTGGAGTCCTCTGTATCTCTCCTTGATATAAAGGCATCTTAAAAAAACCTAGTTGCCTGGATGCAATTCAAGGAACAGTATCTTTATTCTTATAGTCACAAGCGGTATTGCAAAAAAAACAGAGCAGATTTGCAAGTATGGACGTAGATGATGACCCACACTGTAAATCTCATTACAACATACAGAACTAAAAGGGCCAAGCACCTCTAATATAAGGCGCCTGGCCCTCTGAATCACAAACAACACAAAAAACCGCCCCTTGCAGGAACAGGGGCAGCAGACAACTTGCCGAATATCAATCTTTCCCCGCCATATGTTTATACTGCTCAAACCTTTCTTTCATATCCTGTTCAGCCTTTTCAAACAATATCTTGGCCTCCTCGGGAAAAGACCTGGTAAGGCTCGAATATCTCACCTCTCCCATGAGAAACTCCCTGAACCCTTCCTTAGGTTCTTTGGAATCAAGAACAAAAGGATTCTTGCCTTCCGCCTTCAGCCTTGGGTCATATCTGTACAAGGGCCAGTAACCGGCTTCAACAGCCTTTTTCTCTTCTTCCTGTGAACACCCCATGTTAATGCCATGGTTAATACATGGTGCATAACATATAACAAGCGAGGGTCCTTTATAGCTTTCTGCCTCGAGAATAGCCTTTAATGCCTGATTCTTGTTGGCACCCATTGCTATTGATGCAACATATACATAACCATAGGTCATTGCCATCCGCCCAAGGTCCTTTTTCCTTGTTTTCTTCCCGCTTGCTGCAAACTTTGCCACAGCGCCCATGGGAGTAGCCTTTGATGCCTGACCACCTGTATTTGAATATACCTCGGTGTCAAGCACCAGTATGTTTATATCATGGCCTGAAGCTACAACATGATCCAGGCCTCCATATCCTATATCATATGCCCATCCATCTCCGCCAAAGGCCCATACAGAAATCTTTGAAAAACAATCTGCCAAATCAAGAATATCATACAGAACAGGATTAAAGTTATCAGGATTGTTTACAAACTCTGATTGAATCAGTTGCTCAATCTTTTTTCCTAACTCCTTAGCCTGAAAGCCATTGTCAAAATTTTCAACCCATGCATTCAAGGCATCTTTGATTTCCCCCGGCAAATCCTTATTCATTGCCTCACGTACAATATCAAGCAATTTGGAACGTCTTTGATTTATTCCGGTCTCAATCCCAAAACCAAACTCTGCATTATCTTCAAACAGGGAATTTGCCCATGCCGGCCCATGTCCATCTTTGTTTACTGTATATGGACAGACAGGTGCAGAACCACCATAGATAGAGGAACAACCTGTGGCATTTGCAATTACCATATGATCCCCAAAAAGCTGGGTAACGAGTTTCACGTACGGTGTTTCACCGCATCCAGGACAGGCTCCGGAGAACTCAAACAGGGGCTGCCTGAACTGACTGCCCTTTACCGAGGACATAGGCATAAGATTGTCTTTAACAGAAACCTGTGAGGCAAAAACATGGTTTTTAACCTGGATATCGGTCTGCGTATTTAACGGTTTCATAACAAGGGCTTTTTCCTTGGCCGGACATACCTGAACACAGTTACCGCATCCGGTACAATCAAGAACACTTACCTGTATCCGGAAATTAAAGCCACTCAGTTCCTTGCCTTTTGCCTCTACAGTTTTAAAGGTATCCGGCGCCAGGGAGACTTCATCGTTGTCAAGCAGCACAGGCCTTATTACAGCATGAGGGCATACAAAAGCACACTGATTACACTGTATGCAGTTTTCAGGTATCCATTCCGGAACATTAATTGCGACCCCCCTTTTCTCGTACTGAGTGGTTGCAGTAGGAAAAATCCCGTCTGGAGGCAAAACACTTACAGGCAAGGTATCCCCTTTTTGAGCAAGCATGGGACGCATCACTGCCTCTACAAACTCCGGTTCATACACAGCAGTCTCCATCTGTTCATCCACAGCATCATACCATGAATCAGGGATATCAATTTTAATCAAGGCATCAGCAGACCTATCAACTGCATCAATATTCATCTGAACGACCTTGTCTCCTTTCTTGCCATAGGTCTTTTTTATAGCCTCTTTCATATACTCAAACGCCTTTTCAGGTGGAATCACATTGGCAATCTTGAAAAAAGCAGCCTGCATTATCATATTGATCCGGCCGCCAAGGCCAAGCTCAGATGCGATTCTAACCGCATCAATATTGTAAAATGAAACCTTTTTCCGGGCAAGAACACGTTTCATGGAAGCAGGAAGCCTTTTATCCATCTCACTGACATCCCATGCGGAATTCAAAAGAAAAGATCCTCCCTCAATAATTCCTTCAAGGACATCGTACTTGTTTACAAAGGCTGAATTATGACAGGCAATAAAGTCAGAAGTTACAAGAAGATACGGAGATTGTATCCTGTTAGGCGAAAAACGCAGATGAGAGACAGTAACACCCCCGGATTTCTTGGCATCATAGGCAAAATAGGCCTGCACATACAGATCTGTATTTTCGCCTATGATCTTGATTGCATTTTTGTTTGCCCCGACCGTACCATCTGCACCAAGACCCCAGAATTTACAACGGACTGTTCCTTCGGTGCTGCTATCTATTTCATCTCCAAGTCTCAGTGAAGAATCACTTACATCATCAACAATTCCTACTGTAAAATGATTTTTAGGCGCCCTGGAACGAAGGTTATCAAATACCGCCTTGACCATAGTCGGAGTAAAATCTTTGCTACCAAGGCCATAGCGGCCACCCACAACAACAGCATTATCTTTTCTTTCTTTAATAACAGTGCATACATCCTGATACAGAGGCTCTCCAACAGCCCCAGGGACCTTCAATCTGTCAAGGACTGCTATCTTCTCTGTTGTCCCGGGAAGGGCCTGCAGAAAATAATCAGAGGCAAAAGGCAAATACAGACGCACCTTAACCAGGCCTACTCTCTCTCCCATACCTGCAAGATAATGAACAGTCTCCTCTATGACGTCACAACTTGAAGCCATTGAAACAATTATCCTGTCTGCCTCAGGGTCACCTACATAATCAAAAAGATTATACCTGCGGCCAGTACAGTCTCCAACCTTTTCCATCTCTTCCTGAACAATCCTTGGAATATCTTCATAAAAAGGAGTCGAAGCCTCCCTGTTCTGAAAAAATATGTCAGGATTCTGGGCAGTACCCCTCATTTGTGGCCTCTCAGGATGCAGCGCCCTTGACCTGAATTCATCAATGGCATCCCAATCTACAAGAGATGCCATGGTATCATAATCTATAACCTCGATTTTCTGTATCTCCATCGAGGTCCTGAACCCGTCAAAAAAATGAACAAAAGGCAGGCTTGCACGTATACTGGCAAGATGTGCCACCAGTGCCAAATCCATAACCTCCTGGACAGACGCAGAAGACAGAAGAGAAAAACCTGTCTGCTTGACAGCATTAATATCGGAATGATCTCCAAAAATGGAAAGGGCATGTGTTGCAATAGCTCTGGCTGCAACATGAAATACAGCAGGCATAAGTTCACCCGCTATCTTGTACATGTTGGGGACCATAAGCAGCAAACCCTGGGAGGCAGTAAAAGTAGTAGACAGGGCACCAGCGGCAAGTGCCCCATGAACCGCACCAGCAGCTCCGGCCTCGGACTGCATTTCCTCTACCTTTAATACCTGGCCAAAAATATTCTTTCGGCCATGCGCGGCCCATTCGTCACAGTACTCTCCCATGGTACTTGATGGCGTTATTGGGTAGATAGCAGCAACATCGCTCATGGCATAGGCAACATGTGCTGCAGCTTCATTACCCTCAATTGTCTTTGTTGTTTTATTCATGTTTAACTGCCTCCTAAATCTTGTTTTTGTAACTGCCGGTTTGATATATACATTTGATATACATATTGATATCCATACAGGACTTCACAACAGGAAATCTTAAAAAGGTTTACTCCAAGCGCAAAAAACAAAAGCTTTGACTGCAGAGACATCAGATACATATAATATAATATGATGGTGCGACAGGCAAGGTTATCATACGCCTTGCAGAAACAAGGACCTTAACGGGGATGTATTGCACTTGCAGAAACAAGAAACTTTCAAAGCTCCTGTCAGTCAATAACAATACATATCTGGCAAAGCCGTGTCCCTCACAATTCCAAATATCCGAGGGAGATTTGACTGACGGTTTCCATATGAATGCAGACAATGTCTGTGACAAACACGGCAACCTACAGAATCACTTGACGTTATTCAAGTTATAAATCATCCTTCAGGCATATAAAAAGACACCTCTTTTTATATGCCTGAAGGGCAGGATACGGATAACATGGTCTGGATAAAATAATATTTTTAACCTATAACATTAACTGTTGTCAAGATCTTTGGCAATTTCAAAAGTCAATCCCATACAGGAATTTTATAATGACAACCCCCATCAACCGTAATTTTGTTGCTGACGCCCTGAAAAATTCAGGTTTTTTCGGGAAACTTATGTTCTACGACTGCATTGAATCCACCAATGACCTTGCAAAAACAATGGCTCTTGAGGGCGCAGAAAACGGAACAGTGGTTATTGCTGAAACCCAGACAAAAGGCCGTGGACGGATGGGCAGAAGATGGATGTCCCCCCCCTATTCCAGCCTGCTTTTTTCACTCCTGTTAAGGCCTGATATTCATATCGGAAAAGTCTTTACCCTTACAATGCTCCTTGCACTGTCAACAGTTGAAGCAGTAGAAACGCAGACAAATGTCAAGGCAATGATCAAATGGCCCAACGATATTTATGTTAAAGAGAGAAAGCTGGCGGGAATCCTTACAGAGTTTTCTGTAACAGGGAAAAGATTCAAATATGTAATCCTGGGAATCGGGATAAATGTAAACTGGAAACCCGAGGAGGATACAGGGATGCATATGCTTTATCCTGCAACAAGCCTTATGAAAGAAACCGGCCAGAGGGTATCAAGAGAACGCCTTCTGGTAAATATACTTTCTGCCTATGAAGCCCATTATATGGATATATCAAGAAACGGACCGGCAAGGGCAAAGCAATTGTGGAACAAAAGATCAATGCTCACAGGAAAAAACATATCAGTATCGGTCTCTGACAACAAGGTAACAAACGGAACAGCAACAGGTATTGATGAAAACGGAGCACTGCTTGTATCAGACACAAAAGGCCAAATACACACAATACTGAATGGAGATGTACATGTCAGAAACATGACAGGCTCCTGAAGACCGGCACCAAGAACCGCCTGAAAACAATATCTTTTCAAAACCAACAATATGGCAGATTTATAAAGATTTATCCTTAATCCGGCTATGCCGGTTTGTGGAAAAAGACAT
>Ga0256914_1001152_pt1 | contig 24925 bp, 19 predicted proteins | sample HulkmetaG_FD_191571 | JGI IMG/M metagenome (GOLD analysis project Ga0256914, IMG submission 191571) | Hydrothermal chimney microbial communities from Main Endeavour vent field at the Juan de Fuca Ridge, Pacific Ocean - Hulk | ecosystem: Environmental > Aquatic > Marine > Hydrothermal vents ... | reverse complement strand
CAGTGTCCTCGCAGAAGGTCCCGTCGCCGTCCGCGTCCCACGCATCCGCGTCCAGGGCACCGAAGTACCAGTCGGACGGCATGTTGTCGTAGCCGGGGCAGTGGCGGACCGGGACGAGGGGGTTCCCGTCGTCGTCCACGTCGTCCCCCCCGAGGAGGACGAACGTCGTCCCCTGCTCCTCCCACGCCCGCCGGATCGCGGCCTGGAGCTTCGCGGCGTCGTCCGGCCCCTGCTCGGTGGCCAGGATTTCCTCGATCGTGCGCAGGGCCGCGCCCATCCCGACGGTCCGGCGATGACGGACGAGGCGCTCGAAGGCCGGGACCAGCCGCTCCGGGCAGACGACGAGCCAGGGCCGGTCGGTTTCCCGCGGGGCGTCCTGCCTCGTCGCGCCGTACGACCAGGCGGTCTCGGGGTTGGCGGTGAACCGGGCGAGGGCGGCGACGTCCTCCAGCCGTCCCCGGGGGGCGGGGGTGCCGGCCTTCCGCGCCGCCGGGACGAGCCGGATCCGGGCGGTGAGCGTCGTCCGCGCAAGCATCACGCCGGCCGCCGGGTGCACCTGGACGGGCCAGGCGCGGAGCGTCGCCAGCCGGTATCCCCGGAACGTCCCGGTCCCGACGAGCGCGGCGGCCCGCGCCGGCCAGGGCGCGTCAGCGCCGTAGATCGCCGGGTCGGGCCCGGCCTCGGCCCGGTCCTGGCCGTCGTCGCAGAGGGGACGCATGCCGCGCAGCCAGGCCGGTCGTGCCGGGAGGGGGAGTTCCCGGGGATGGTCCACGATCGTGATCCCGGCCGGTTCCATCCCCGGCGGGAGGACGATCGTCGCGTCCGCCACCGGCAGCAGCGGTTCGCCCGGGCGATCGGCGGCGAGCGGCAGGCCGGGGACCAGGGGAACCACGACCCCCCCGTTCTCTCGCGGGGTCACCGGTGGAAACGAGAAGGTGACGACGACCTCGTCACCGGTCACGCGAACCGCCGGCGCGGCAAGTGCACGAGCGGGCGGAGCGGCAAGACAGGCGGCGAGGACGAGGACGACGACGGTCCACGGAGTGATGCCGGAACGCATGAACCCTCCTCCCGGGGACGGGGGTCCCCGGAGACACCCCGCGCTCAATGAACCGTCAAACAGCGCGCGAAGCATGGTTTGTCGGATCGGGGAGCGCTGCTATCATCCCGGCGGGTGGGGTTCGTGCGAGGAGGAGGCTCGTGGGCAGGATCCGGACGTTCCTGCGGCTGTGGCGCGAGGGGAAGCGTGACGAGATCCGTGCCGCCCTGAACCGCCAACTGATGCCGGCGTGGTTCTTTCGCCGCAACGAGATGGTGATCACGCGCCTTTCCAGGGTGCGTCCCCTGCCTCGTCCCCTCGAGAACGTCACCGTTCGCTGGGGAACGCCGGCGGACGAGGACGCACTGCTCCGGATTCGCCCCCGCGAGGACGGGTACGGCAGGAACTTCGCGAAGGGGGATCTCCTCGTCGTCGGCGAGGTGTCCGGCGAGGTTGCCTCGTTCAACTGGTTCGAGACGGACCGGGTCCACGTCTCCCGGGCCAATGCCTACACGTTCGACATGGGAGAGGGGGCGGCCTGGGTCTACGGGTTCGAGGTGGAACCCCGCTTCCGGATGAGCGGCGTCTTCCACAAGCACTGGGTCGTCGCGATGGAACTCCTGGCGGAGCGGGGCATCGGCCGGGTCTACGGGTCGATCCAGGCGGACAACCCGCGCTCGATCAAGTCGCACCGCCGTCTGGGGTTCGAGATCCTGTACACGTTCCGCGTGTTGCGCCTGGGCGGGATGATCCACCACGCGGCGATCCCCTCCGAGGGGACCGGCCTGCCCGCGTCACGGGGCTTCGGCCGCTGGCACGGGGCTGACACCACCGCCGGACGCGGCTGATCCGGGTTGCCGGCGGCCCGAGTCGGCGTACGATATTGCCCGAGTGGTGGGGGAGGGAGGTGCCATGCCCTCCTTGGCGTCCGTCGGCTCCCTCGTTCGTCTCCTGTGTCGCCGCCGCTGGGGAGAACTGGGAGCTACCCTGGCCCGGGGGACGTTTCCCGCCGCCGTCTTTCGCTGGAACGTGTTCTACGTGTTCCGCCTCGTCGGGAACGTCGCGGCTTCCCGGCGGGACCGCCCGCACCTCGAGGTGCGATGGGGTGGTCCGGAGGACGGGGATGCGCTCCAGGGGATCCGGCCCCGTGCGGAAGGGTACGGGGACAACTTCACCCGGGGGCACCGGCTGGTGATCGGCGAGGTCGAGGGCGTGCCGGTTGCCTGTGCCTGGCTGGAACTCCAGGCGGTTCACGTTTCCCGTCCCAATGCCTACTCGTTCGAGGTGCCCGCCCGTGCGGCATGGCTCTACGGCAGCGAGATCGCGCCCTCCTTCCGTGGCCGGGGCCTGTTCCGCAAGCTCCACCGGGGAATAATGAACCTGTTGGCGGAACTGGGGCGGGACACGCTCTACAGTGCCGTGGAACGGGACAACACGGTGGCCCTCCGTGCGAACCGGGCGATCGGTGCCCGTGCCCTCTGGGAGTACCGGGTCTTCCGCTTCCTGGGAACCACCTGGCACGATGCCCGCCCCCTCCTCCCGGGTGTCGGCCGAAGACACCGGGGCTTCGGCCACTGGTCGGGATCTGATGCGGCGGGCCGGGCAATCGAGTGGCGCGATCAGCTCCCGGTGACCCGGTAGAACCAGGTCTCGCCGTCATCGGCGGCGCCGGCGTCGACCAGGTCGGTCTCCCAGGTGGCGTCCGCGATGACCTGCGGCGCGGGGAAGGTGGGATCCCGGTCCTTCTCCACGCGCCACGGGCCCGCTCCCCCGGCCCACGAGAGGCGCACGTCGTCCCCGCTCTTCCAGACCCGGAGGTCCACGGTCCGCTGGTCCACGTGCCGGGCGTCGATGTCCGCCTCGTCGAACGTCACCGGCGTGCCGTCGATCCCGCCGTGGTCGTTGATCGTGTCCCGCGCCCCGAGCAGGTAGGTGCGGAAGTAGCCGGGAATATCCGGGTCGTGCGCCGGATCCCCCGAGATCGGGTAGAGGATGTGCCGCGCCGACCAGGCGTCGATGGCGCACGGATCCGTGCCGGCCACCAGCATGTCGCGCCGGGTGGTCGTGTCGGGGGGATAGCCGCAGAGGGAGGCGTGGGAGACCCAGATGCAGTCGAGGATGTTCAGCACCGGGGCACGCACGAGCGTGAAGACCTCCCCCATGATCGTTCCCGCGTGGTTCGGATCGTGGATCGGCAGGGGCGAGTCCGTCGTCGTGATGACCCCGTAGACATGCTTGAGGACCCCCGTGACGTTCAGGTCCTTGTGATCCTTGAGGACCGCCACGTTGATCCACTTGAGGTGCTCGGAATCGTACTCGCTGCCGGTCCAGATCCCTTCCCGCAGCTCGACCCGGGTTCCCTTCGGCGTGAAGAAGCAGGGGTAGGTGACGTTTCCCACCCGGCGGAATCCTTCCGTGTCGTGGTCTCCCTCGTCGACGAAGGTCCCCCGGTAGTCGTCCATTTCCTTCTGTCCGACCCGCGAGTCCTGGAACAGCTCGTCGACCAGCCAGGTGAACGAGTGCTTCTCGTTCTCCGCGTTGGCGTGGATCTCCCGGGAACCGCCGTCGCAACCCGAGGTCGTGTCGCAGTTCAGGGAACCCCGGCCCTGGCCGTTCTCGTAGATCACGACCTCCCCGGTGAACCCGTCGGGATGGTCGAGGATTCGCTGGACGATCCCGCGCACGACGTCCGAGTTCGTGCAGCCGCGGTACTTCCACTGGGCATTGACCTTGATGAGGACCGTGTCCTCGGGGGCGATCAGGCCGTCCGGGCTTCCGAGGGGATGACCGGAGGAGGTCCGGTAGAAGCGTCGCCCGTCCCCCGCCAGGGCGAACAGGAGGGACTCGACGCCGGGATGACGGTTCCCGTGCGCGAAGTCCGGGGCCGGGACGTGGTGTACCCGGTGAAGCAGCGGGCGCGGGCCCCGGTCCCCGGCGAGGATCCGCGGCCGGGCCGCCAGGGCCAGCGACCCGATTGCGGCCGTCTTCAAGAAGGTGCGACGGTCCGTACGTGTTCGCATCTGTCCGCATCCTCCTGGCCGCACGCCCCCACGCGCGGTCCGCTCGTGGCTCCCTGCCCATATACGGCGAAACGTCCTTGCACGCAGCAGGAAGTTGCATGCGAGCACGTCGCAGTAAGTTGCCACCGTTCCCGCGCGCCCGCCAACCGCCCGCCGCGGGGGACCCCGCCGACCCGGGAGGCGGGTGTAGACTGCGCTCCCTCGTCCGACCACGACAACCCGGATCGAGCCTGATGGCGGCCGCCCGGCCGGGCGGCCGGGAGGAGGAGAGACCGTGAGACACGTGCGCCGGTTCCGGATCGCCGTCCTGGTGGCAGTCCTCGCCCTCGCGGCGGGGCTCTCCGCCGCCCGGGCGGGCACCAAGCTGCTGCGGTTCCCGGACATTCACGGGGACCGGGTCGTCTTCGTCTACGCGGGGGACCTGTGGCTCGCCCCGGTGACCGGGGGAACCGCCACCCGCCTGACCTCCCATCCCGGCCTCGAGCTGTTCCCCCGTTTCTCCCCCGACGGGAAGTGGATCGCCTTCACCGCCCAGTACGGGGGAGACGAGCAGGTCTGGGTGATCCCGGCCGAGGGAGGAGCACCGCGCCAGTTGACCTGGTACCCCGCCAGGGGCCCTCTCCCCGACCGCTGGGGTTTCGACAACCAGGTGATCGGGTGGACTCCGGACGGGTCGGCCGTGGTCTTTCGCTCCCTCCGGGAGGCCTGGGGGCTCGTCGACTCGCGGCTCTACACCGTGAGGCTCGACGGCTCGATGCCCGAGCCGCTCCCGATGCCCTACTCGGGAGCCGGCGACTTCTCGCCGGACGGAAAGAGGATCGTCTACTCTCCCCTCGTGCGTGACTTCCGCACCTGGAAGCGGTACCGGGGCGGTTGGGCGCAGGAGCTGTATATCTTCGACCTCGCCACCCACGAGACCCGGCGGGTGACGAAGAGCCCCTACGCCGACCGGGACCCGATGTGGATCGGCGAGACGATCTGGTTCACGTCCGATCGCTCCGGGACGAACAACCTCTATCGGTACGACATCTCGACCGGCGAGATCGCCCAGGTGACCCACGAGACCGAGTGGGACGTCCGTTGGCCGAGCAGCGACGGCGTCTCCCGGATCGTGTACGAGCTGAACGGAGAGCTCCGGGTCCTCGACGTCCGCACCGGGCAGAGCGAGGGGATCGACATCACGGTGCCGCTCGACTCGACGCGGGAACGCCCCCGGCACCTGGCCGTCCGCCGCTGGCTGGAGGGCGCCGCGATCGGCCCGACGGGGAAGCGAGCCCTCTTCGTGGCCCGCGGCGAGGTGTTCTCCGTCCCGGTGGAGCACGGCGTGACCCGCAACCTGACCCGCTCCTCCGGGGCCCACGACCGGGATGCCGCGTGGTCGCCGGACGGCAGGACGATCGTCTACGTCTCGGACCGGACCGGGGAGGACCAGCTCTGGCTGGTCGATGCCTCCGGGACGAAGCCGGCCCGCCAGTTGACGAGGGACGAGGACTTCCGGGCCTACCTCCAGGACCCGGCGTGGTCGCCGGACGGCAAGCGGATCGCCTTCCACGACCAGGCCGGTCGTCTCTACGTGATCGAGGTGGAGTCCGGGAAGTGGGTCCAGGTGGCGGACGACAGGACCCCGTTCGGCCTGGACTACGCCTGGTCGCCCGATTCCCGGTGGCTGGCGTTCAGCCTGGCGGAGGACACCCAGTACCGCTCCCTCTGGCTGTGGAAGGTGGGCTGGGAGAAGCCGCGCAGGATCACCGGTCCGACCTGGAACGAGCACGACCCGTCCTGGTCTCCCGACGGGAAGTACCTCTACTACCTGAGCGAGCGGACCTTCGCGCCCCAGATGGGACAGATCGAGTGGAACTACGTGACCGACCGGATGACCGGGATCTTCGCCCTCACGCTGAAGCAGGGTGAGCCCGGACCGGTCCCGCCCCGGAACGACGAGGAAGAGGCCGCGGCCGAGAAGGAGAAGAAGGCCGCCGGGAAGGATGCCGGGAAGACCGGCGAGAAGGAGCGCAAGAAGGGGCGCAAGGGGACGAAGAAGAACGGAGAAAAGGAAAAGGGCGAGCGGCTCGTCGAGATCGATCTCGACGGCCTCGCCGACCGCGTGACCCGCCTGCCGATCGAGGCGGACGACATCACGTCGGTCACGGCCGTGGAGGGTGGGCTGCTCTACGTCGTGGGCGGACCCTGGTACTACGGCCGCTCCTCGGACGTCACGCCCAGGCTGCAGTTCTTCGACCTGGAGAAGCGCGAGTCGAAGGAGGTCGCCGAGGGAATCGGCGGATACGAGCTGTCGGCCGACGGGAAGAAGCTCCTCGCGCGCATCGAGGGGACCTGGTACGTGCTCGAGCCGAAGCCCGGCGCCGAGAAGAAGAAGGTCTCCCTGGACGGCCTCCAGGCCGACATCGTGCCCGTCGAGGAATGGAACCAGATCTTTCACGAGGTGTGGCGCCGTTACCGGGACTTCTTCTACGTCCCCAACATGCACGGCTACGACTGGGACGGCCTGCGGAAGAAGTACGAGTCGTGGCTTCCCTGGGTGGCCCACCGGATGGATCTCAACTACGTGATCGGAGAGATGATCGCCGAGCTCTCCGTCGGCCACGCCTACATCGCGGGTGGCGACTGGGACAAGCCATCCCGACCGCACGCCGGGCTGCTCGGTGCCCGCTTCGAGCTGGACGCGGATAGCGGCCGGTACCGGATCGCGTACCTGCTGCCCGGCCAGAACGAGGAGGAGGTCTACCGGAACCCGCTGCGTGCCGTCGGTGTCGACGTCAAGGTCGGTGACTACGTCCTGGCGATCAACGGCGTCGAGCTGAAGGCTCCCGACAATCCCTATCGGCACCTGCTGTACGCGGCCGGCGGGCCGATCCAGGTGACGGTGAACTCGAAGCCGGCGCTGGAGGGGGCGAAGACGTACACGGTCGAGCCGATCGGCAGCGAGGCGGAGCTCAACTACCTGGACTGGATCCTGCGGAAGCGCGCCCTCGTCGAGAAGCTCTCGGGAGGCCGCCTCGGGTACCTGCACATCCCGGACATGGGTGCCGAGGGGATCCGGGAGTTCATCAAGTGGTTCTACGGGCAGCTCGACCGCGAGGGGCTGGTCGTCGACGTGCGCCACAACGGCGGCGGGAACGTCTCGCAGATGGTGATCTCCCGGCTGGCGCGCAAGCTCCTGATGGTCAGCTGGGAGCGGAACGCCGACATCCCCGACCCCTACCCGAGCCGGGCGTACGCCGGTCGACTGATCGCCCTCTGCAACGAGGACACGGCCTCGGACGGGGACCAGTTCTCGTACATCTTCCGCAAGGCAGGCCTGGGCAAGCTGGTCGGCAAGCGGACGTGGGGCGGCGTCGTGGGGATCTACGGGCGGGCGCCCCTGGTGGACGGGGGAACGGTCTACGTGCCGGAGTCGGCGGCCGCGGACCTCGAGAACCACTGGGTGATCGAGGGCTGGGGTGTCGAGCCGGACATCGTCGTCGAGAACGACCCGAAGTCGCTCCTCGAGGGGCGGGATCCGCAGCTCGAGCGGGCGGTGCGCGAGCTCCTTTCCGAGCTGGATGCGCACCCGGTGCCGAGGCTTCACCGGCCGGCGCCGCCCTGCAAGACCCCGGCCTGCCTCCGGGAACAGGAAAGGTAACGGCCGCCGGGGGGTCCGCGATCGGCGGGGGGCGCCCGGGCGCCCCCCGTTTTCTTCCCCGGAGGTTTCAATCGAGGACGCGAAGGCGGCCCCGCGTGACCGGCCGGTCGTGGCCCTCGATCCACAGCTCCATCTGGTCGCCGAGCGCGCGTGCCCTCCCCCGGATCGGCGGCTTCGCCGTTTCCCCGGGCAGGAGGGGGTCGGGGACGATCTCGACCGTGCGACCGAGGAACGAGGCCCGGGCCCGGTACCGGGCCACGAGCTCGGCGCCCCGGCCGGCCGCCAGGGCGTCGAGGCCGGCGGCGAGCGTCCGGGCGATCGCGGAGAACGCCGCCGCGAGCCCCGGCGCCGCCACGCCCGGAGGGACTGCGGCCGCGAGGGAGGTGGCTCCCCGGGCGAGGGGATCGTCCGGGAGCCCCGGCACCGTCTCCACGTCGAGGCCGATCCCGAGGAGCACCCCGGTCACCCGGTTGCCGCGGGACCAGGTCCGTGTGAGGACGCCGGCCACCTTCCGTCCGTCGAGCAGGACGTCGTTGACCCACTTGATCGCCGCGCGTCCCGCGAACCCGGGCAGCGCATCGATGGCCTCGGTCACGGCGACCGCGGGAAGGGCGGCCAGGGGCCCGACCGACGCGGCAGCCGGAAGGTCCACCCGGGAGAAGGCGACCAGGTGAAGGTTTCCCCGCAGCGCGACCCAGGGCCGGCCGCGCTGCCCGTGGAAGCCACGCCCCGTGCCCGCCACGGCGAGCAGCCGGTGGGGGAGGGCTTCCGCCCCGCCCGGTACGGCCGAGAGGGCGTCGAACTGGGATCGCGGCGCGTCCTCGACGGCGATGGCCAGGGACCAGCCGGGAAGGGGAAGCTCGGCCGCGGCGACCGGGTTCCTGCCTGCCAGGAGCGCGTCCCGGAGGAAGCGAGGGAGCCGTGCGCCGTCGCCCGGGCCGAGGGGGCGGACGTCTCGCTCCGCCCCGCACAGGCGCGCGGCGATCTCGCGGCTGTCCGCCAGCAGCAGCATGGATCCATGTTCCCACGGGCCGGACCCGGGCTCCACGGTCTCCCGGCCCCGGGTAGGATGGAGCGGGAAAGGTCCGGGACCGCTGCCGGGAAGGAGGGACGGACGATGACCTTCGCCACCGTGGTCAACTGCATGGACGGCCGCGTCCAGCGGCCGGTCCTCGACTGGATGGAACGACGCTTCGGTGCCCGCTGGATCGATACGATCACCGAGGCCGGGCCGGTGCGGCCGTTGGCCGACGATCCCGGGTCCCCGGTGGTGGCGTCGATCCTGGCCCGGTGCGACGTCTCGACCGGGAAGCACGGCTCCCGGGCCATCGCCGTGGTCGCCCATGACGACTGTGCCGGGAACCCGGCCCCGGAGGAAATCCAGCGGGAACAGCTCGCCCGGGCGGTCCGGTTCCTGCAGCGGCGATACCCGGGCGTCACGGTCGTCGGCCTGTGGGTCGACGGGACGTTCCGCGTCCACGAGGTTCCGCTCCCGGGAGCGGAATAAGCCTCGATGATGCTGGAACTTGCGCTGGTCCCGCGGGGCGTTCACCGCGGAACCGGCGGGCCGGCTTGACGGGGTCGCCGGGGGCGTGGACAATCCTCGCTTCAGGCTCGCCCGTCTCCCTGCGGCGAGGAGGAGGTTTCATGCGCGGTTGGTCCCGGCTGCTGCTCGCTCTCGCGGTCGTCTCCCTCGCGGGAGTCCCGGCGCTGGCCCAGGATGTCGGCGATCTCGGGGGCACCTGGTGGCGCTTCGACGGTCACCTCGAGAGCATGGTCAAGAAGGTGATGGGCGGGCGCGAGAGCGTTCGGCAGTGGGTCGACGTGGTTCCCGAGGACAACACGGGGCTCAACGACTGGGTCGACATCTACTTCGCCGACGACGGTTCGTGCATGCTGAGGTACTACGACCAGAAAGTCGACCTGGACCACGACGGGCGCAGCAACGACGCGCGCTGGGTGAACTTCGAGAAGTCGTGCTCCTGGGAAGTCCAGACGAAGCACGGCAAGCGGAAGCTCTACGTCACCTTCGACGACCAGGACTGGATCTTCCGCCGTGCGTGGTGGCTCGGCACCCATCCCCACGACGTGCTCGGCAACCCGTACCCGTACGACTCCTTCAACCTGGAGGAGGTCAAGAAGTACAAGCCGCTCGGCAGGAAGCTCAAGAGCACCGACCGGATCGACTTCGCGTTCAAGGGCAAGGCGAAGATGAGCGGGCCGGTGTTCTTCGACATGGCGGTGGGCACGCGGAAGGTGAAGATCCGCTTCACCGGGTCGGGCACGCCCACGTCCCCGCCGGCCTGGGCCGGGACCGAGGTCGGCGCGCCCGGAGATTCGTTCGATTACATCTCGAGTGACGGCGGCCAGCCGGGTTGATCCTCGTCCACCGTGGCACGCGAACGAACGCCCCTTCCCGCGGGAAGGGGCGTTCGCATGTCCGCCTCCCGACGGGCGCCCGGTTCAGGGGGCCGCGGTCAGGGGCATGTGCCTCATGTGCGCGGTCGTGCGGTGCTTGGTCATCAGGTCCCGGTAGGCTCGCTTCACCTGCTCCTCGGTGAGGCCGAGGACCCCGGCCGCTTCCGCGGCGGGCACGTCGTGCTCCCAGGCCCACAGCAGCAGGTCCAGGGTCTCGAAGGGGAGGGAGAAGAAGAACTCTTCCTGGGTCTGGTCCGCCGAGTACGTGTCGGACGACGGTGGCCGCTCGATGATCCCCCGGGGCACCCCCAGGTGCTCGGCGAGCTGGTAGACCTGGCTCTTGTACAGGTGCTGGATCGGTTTCAGGTCCACGGCGATGTCCCCGTGCTTGACGATGAAGCCGACGACCCACTCGTTCCGGTTGCACGTGCCGATGACGGCACGGTTCAGCGCCTCGGCGTGGTAGTAGAGCATCGCCGCGCGGGAGCGCTGCTTCATGTTCGTCGCGGCGACGATCTGCAGGAACTCCCACGGGCCGAGCCGCTCGGTGCGGGTCTCCCCCGAGGCGAACTCCACGGTGAGCAGGAAGTAGTTCAGGCGATCCTGGTCGAGAACGCCCGGCGGCAGGTGGATCTTGAACCGGTCCCTCTCCGGGTCGAACCCCGGGAAGACCCGCTGGATCGCCTCCGCCTGTCGGCGGTAGCAGCCAAGCCCCTCGAGGGCCGGGGTCATGTCCTCGCGGATCAGCTCCACGCCCAGCTTCTCGCCGAGCTCCCGGGCGAGGGTCTCGGACTCCGGGCTGGAGTGCTTGTCCGGCATCATCACGCCGAGAACCTTCTCCGGGCCCAGGGCGCGCACGGCGAGGCACAGGACCACCGCGGAATCGACGCCGCCGGAAACGCCGACGACGCCGCCCTGGCGGCGCAGGTCCCGGCGGACCTGCCGGGCGATGATCTCGGCGAGGCGGTTCGCCTCCGCCTCGGGGTCTAGCTTCAGGACGTCGCGGGAGAAGGCCATGTCTCGTCACTCCTTCCCGGCGCCGGCATCCCGGCCGGCCGCCTCGGCACGCAGCTGCTGCTTCATGATTTTCCCCGACTCGTTGCGGGGGAGGTCATCCCGCACCACGATCTCCGCCGGCCGCTTGTAGGCCGGCAGGCGCTTCTTCAGGAAGTTCGCCAGGTCGTCGGCCGTCGCCGTGGAAGCCTCGCGGAACACCACGTAGGCCCGGATCGCCTCCCCGAGGATCTCGTCGGGGACGCCGATCACCGCGACCAGGTGGACCTCCGGGAACTCGACGATCGCGTCCTCGATTTCCTTGGCCGAGACCCGGTGCGCACCCGCCTTGATCATGTCCTTCTTGCGGCCGACCACCCAGAAGAACCCTTCCTCGTCGACCTTCCCGAGGTCCCCGGTGTGGTAGCCGTGCTCGTCGAGGACCTTCGCCGTCTCGACCGGGTCGTTCCAGTACCCACGCATGATGTTCGTCCCGCGGGCGACGATTTCCCCGACCTCGCCGACCTCGGCCTCGGTCCCGTCCTCGCGCAGGACCCGGAGTTCGACGTTCGGGATCGGCTTCCCGATCGAGCCGACCTTCCGGGGGAGATCCGCCGGGTCGAGCCAGCTCAGCCGGGCGGAGGCCTCGGTGGCGCCGTACATCACGAAGACCTGCTTGCCCGGCAGGGCGGCGAGCAGGCGGCGGGTCAGCCCGGGACTCATGCCGCCACCGGCCTGGGTGACGTACCTCAGGTGTGGCAGCTCCCGCTCCGCCAGGTTGGAGCGGTTGAGCAGGATGGCGAAGGTCGAGGGCACGCCCGACAGGCCCGTGCAGCGTTCCCGCTCGAGGGTGTCGAGGGCCGTGTTCGGGAAGAGGAACCGGTTCTCGATGACCACGCTCCCCCCGACGAGGGCATGCGTGTTCAGGAGCGACTTCCCGTAGACGTAGTAGAAGGGCAGGATCTGGAGCACCCGGTCGTCCGGTCCCAGGCCGAGGTACGAGACGATCGAGCGGGTGTTCGTCACGATGTTCAGGTGGGTGAGCGTCGCCCCCCGGGGCCGACCGGTGCTCCCCGACGTGTAGACGATCGCCGCCACGTCCTGGTCGATCAGGAGCAGGTCGGGAGGGGAGGCCGGCATCTCCGCGACGGCCCCGAGGGGCAGCGCCCGCAGGTGTGCCGGGAGCGGATCGATCGCGGCCGGGTCGTCGACCAGCACGAGTTCCAGGTCCGGCAGGGCCCCGATCGCCTCCGTCACCGGTCGCCGGAAGCCGGGCCCGGCGACCAGCGCCCGGGCCCCGCAGTCGTGCAGGAAGTCCCGCAGCGTCGGCCCGTCCGCGGCCGTGTTCAGCGGTACGGCGATGCCGCCGGCGGCCAGGATGCCGTAGTACGCCTCCACGTAGAGGCGGGAGTTCTTCGCCAGGAGGCCCACGCGGTCTCCCCGCCGGATGCCTTCCCCGTGGAGGAACCGGGCGAACCTGTGGATGCCTTCGAGGACGTCCCCGTAGCTCGCGCGGGCACCCGTATCTCCCTCGACGACGAAGACGCGGCCTGGATCCCGGGCCGCCGACCGTTCCACGAAGTGATGGACCAGGTACGCCTCGATCATCGCCCGGCAATCCTCCGCGCGAGGAGGGCGGCGATGGCGTCCAGCGTGCCAAAGTTCATCGCGTCCATGTCCTCCGGGGCGAAGCGGACCCCGAACCGGGCCTCGAGGGCGGTCACGAGCTCCAGCATCGCGACGGAATCGAGCCCCGCGTCCACGAGGGGCCTGTCCCCCGGCCACCCCGGGGGAAGCCCGTCCGGCAGGACCTCCCCGAGGACGCCGGCGATCGTTCGCAAGAGTTCGCCGCTGTCCGTTCCCGGCATGAATCTCCTCCTCGCCCCCCCGGCAAACCTAGGGGCCATGGCGGGGCAGGGGCAACCCCCCGGTCGGCCGCACTATTTCCTGATGATCGCCAGGATCTCGTCTCGCTTTCGCTCCATGAGGTCCCTGGTGGTTGCCTCCACGACGAGCCGCAGGACGGGCTCCGTGTTCGAGGGGCGGACGTTGAACCACCACTCGGGGTAGCTGACCTTCAGGCCGTCCAGGTGACTGACCTCCCCGTCGGCATACCGCTCCTCGAGCTCCCGGAGCACCCTCTGGACGTCCTCGACGCGGGAGTTCACCTCGCCGGACCCGTGGTACCGCCGGAGGGGAGCGACCAGCTCCGAGAGGGGCTTCCCCTCGGCTTCCAGGATGTTCAGCACCCGGAAGAGGGCGAGGAACGTGTTCTCGGCCCAGCTCGACTCCTCGAAGTAGAAGTGGCCGGAGAGCTCGCCGGCGAAGACGCCCCCCTCGTCCCGGAGCATCTTCTTGATGAACGCGTGGCCGACCCGGCACTCGACGGCCCGGCCGCCGGCCCGCTCGATCTCCTCCCGGACCACCCGGGACGAGCGCAGGTCGTACAGGATCGTGGCGCCCGGCTTTTCCCGGAGGACGTCCCGGGCGATCAGGGCCGTCACCAGGTCGGCCGGGAGGACCTCGCCCCGCTCGTCCACGAAGAAGCAGCGGTCCGCGTCCCCGTCGAGGCCGATGCCGAGGTCGGCGCCGGTTTCCCGGACCTTCGCCTGCAGGTCCCGGAGGTTCTCGAACTTGAGCGGGTTCGGCTCGTGGTGGGGGAAGGTGTCGTCCGGGTCGAAGTACAGGGGGATGATCTCGAACGGAACGTCCCGTGCCGCGAGGACCGCGTAGTCGGGGCCGCCCATCCCGTTGCCCGCGTCGACGACGACCCGGAACCCTCGCCGCGCGTGGAGGGCGGCGAGGGAGGCATCGACGAAGCGGTCCCGGGGGGCGTCCTCGGAGAGCCCGCCCCGGCGGGGCGCTGCCTCGAATCGGTTCTCCTCGACCAGCCGGGCGATCTCGAGCAGCCCGTTGGCCGACCCGATGGGCAGGGCCCCGCCCGCGCAGATCTTCATCCCGTTGTCGGGAGGAGGGTTGTGGGACGCGGTCACCGAGACCGAGCACTCGTGGTCCTTCCCCGCGAAGTAGACGAGGGGGCTCGAGGCCTGGCCGATGAACGTCACGTCCACCCCCTGGTCCCGGAGTCCGTCGACCAGGGCTCCCGCGAGGGCGGGTCCCGAGCGGCGCATGTCGTGGCCGACCAGGGCGTTCCGGCACCCGAGGAAGGTGGCGGTCGCCCGCCCGATCCGGCGCGCGAGGTCCTCGTCCAGGTCGTCCGGGTAGGCGCCCCGGACGTCGTAGGCCTTGAAGATCTTGCGGATGTCCTTCACGCCTCGTCTCCTCCTGCCGGCGGGGCCTTTCCCGTGCCGGCGCGGCCGAAGTCGTCCTCCAGTCGGACCACGTCCTCGAGTTCCGGGGTGCTGACCTCGAGGAACGTCACGTCCTCGAGGGCCTCGACCCGGTGGACCGTCCCGGGCCGGACGGCGACCACGTCCCCGGGGCCGACGGTTCCCACCGCGTCGCCGAGCCGAACCCGCGCCCGGCCCCGCTCGAAGACCCACGCCTCCTCCTTCCGCTCGTGGTACTGGAGGGAGAAGCGGCTGCCCGCCCGCACGACGAGTCGCTTCATCACGACGCGGTCGCCCACGTAGAGCCACTCCTCCCGTCCCCAGGGCTTGGGGACGATTCGCGGGGTCACGCGCGGCAGGTCACCGGCCATCGATCCTTCCTCCTTCCCGGCATCCGCCGGGGGGAACGAGTCTTCCAGAGCCGGCGGGAGATGTCCACGAGGAACGAGGGGCGCGCTCCCGGTTACGAATCGGGGATCGCGGCGGGCGGCGATCTCGGTCGGGATGCGCCGTGACGCGTCCGGGGCAGGCCGCCAGTGTTCGCCACTGCCCGCGAGACTGTCCCGGCGCGGCTGGCACGGGCCTTGCCCCCCACGTTCATCCGCCGTCCCGGTGGTGCCCGGCCGGGCGGTTCCCGATCCGAGGAGGAGGTTCCGATGCGCCGGATGCGCCCCGTTCTCGTCCTGCTGGTCCTCGCCACCCTCGCGGCCGGCCTCGCCCACGCCGGCACCATCTCGATCGCGTGGGATCCCGTATCGGACGCCGACGTGGCGGGTTACAAGGTCTACTGGGGGACGTCGTCGCGGACCTACACGCACTCCAAGGACGTGGGCAACGTCACGTCGACGACCCTGACCGATCTCGATCCCTGCACCCGCTACTACATCGCGGTCAAGGCGTACGACACCGGGGGACTGGAGTCGGACGCGTACTCGGACGAGCTGGTCGGCCTGCCGCGGCCGGTCGTTCGCTCGACCTCCCCGTCCTCCGGGGACCAGGGAGAGCGGCTGACGGTCGCCGTGAAGGGCGAGTCGTTCGACGACGGGGCCACCGTCGAGTTCTCGGGCGAGGGGATCGCGGTGCTGGCAACCCGGTTCGTCTCCTGCACCGAGCTCTCGGTCGACATCGAGATCGCGGCGGACGCTCCGACGGGGGCGCGGAACGTCACCGTCACCAACCCGGACCGCAGCTTCGGGACCGGGGTCGCGGTGTTCACCGTGAACGCCGCCGACACGGAGGGACCCTCGGTGACGGGCACCGACCCGGCCGACGGGGCGACCGGGATCGACGTGGACGTGCACCCGAGGGTGTTCTTCTCCGAGCCCCTCGACCCGGCTTCCGTGACGCCGGAGACGGTCCAGCTCCTCGACCCGGACGGAAACCGGGTGGCGCAGGCGAGCGGATCGCCCGCCCTCTCCGCCGACGGAAAGACCGTCACGATCACCCCCGCCCGGTCCCTCGCGGAGCGGACGCGATACCGGGTCCGGGTGATCGGTGGGGCGAACGGCGTGAAGGACCGGGACGGGAACCCGATGGACTCGACCTGGACCCAGCCGACCGGGTTCACGACCGAGAACCTGCCCCCGGGGAACGTGTCGGGGCTGCGACGGTCCGACGTGCACTGAGTGGTTCCGGTCCCGGGGAAGCGTCCGGGGCGGGGGCGGGGACGAGGGCCCCGCCCCCGTCGCCTTGCGGCGCGTCGGGAGATCCCCGGGCTGCCCACCCTGCCTGCAAGCCTGATTACGAAAGCGGAATCCGGGAGGAGTGCTCGGTGCGCGTGAACGGAATGCAACTGCCAGATACATGGTGACTTGGCAGGTATCGCGGGCGGTCGAAGCCCGTTGGAACGGGGGTTGCTCTAAGAGGGATGGAGGTCCGCTGTCCACCGGGGAGGAGGAGAGGGGAGCCGACCAGTGATCCGTCCGAGGAAGTCCTGCACGGGAACCGGCCGGGGTGCGATCCCGGTCGTGGTCGCGATGCTGCTCCTGCTCTCGCTGCCGGTCCTGGCCGGGACGGTGTCCCTGCGCTGGAACGCCGTACCGGACGCCGACGTCGCGGGCTACCGGGTCTACTGGGGGCAGTCACCCGGGTCCCACGACCACTCGAAGGACGTGGGGAACGTGACCAGCACGACGGTCACCGGGCTCGCCAACTGCACGACCTGGTACTTCTCCGTCCGCGCCTACGACACCGGCGGTCTCGAGAGCCCGACCGACAGCAACCGGGTGGTCGGCTGGCCCCGCCCGGAGATCACGTCGGTCTCTCCCGGCGCGATCGAGCAGGGGGAGACGCTGACCTTCACCGTCAGCGGCACGAACTTCTATCCCGGCGAGGATGGCAATCCCTCGCGCCCCCCGGCCCGGGTGAAGATCACCTGGCCGGGCGTCGTCGTGAAGAAGACCGTCGTCGAGTCCTGCACGAGGATTCGCGTCACGATCAGCGCGGCGGACGATGCCGACCTGGGGTGGGTCGCGCTGACGGTCGAGAACCCTGATCTCACGTACTCCGACCCGGCAAACCACCGCTGGGTCTACCGGACCCGCTCCCGTGCCTTCGAGGTGACCCGCAAGCCCGTGGACGAGACGCCTCCGACCGTGCGCAGCGCCGAGCCGGCGGATGGCGCCACCGGAGTCCCGGCCACGGTGCGGCCGCAGGTGCGGTTCTCCGAGCCCGTCGATCCGGCGACCGTGACCACGTCCACGGTGCGGCTCCTCGACGACAGGGGCCGGTCCATCCCGCAGGATGTCGGCTCTCCCCGGGTCGACGGCTCGACGGTCACGATCGTTCCGGCGAACCCCCTGGCGGCCGGGAAGCGCTATCGCATCCACGTCCGGGGAGGCGACGGCGGTGTCGCCGACCTGGCCGGCAACCCGTTGGAGCGGGACTGGAAGCAGGGGACCGGTTTCCGCGTCGCGGGAGACGACTCCCCGTCCTCGGGGACCGCCTCGATCACCGGCAGTTTCCCCGCGGCGGGAGACACCGGGGTCTCCCTCGACCTCGGGAGCGTGACGATCGACTTCGACCGGGACATGAGTCCCCTCGCCGAGCTGTTCTCTGCCGACCAGCTCGCCGGGATGTTCCTGGTCCGGGCGAAGAAGAAGGCCGTGCCCCTCGCCCCCGGTTCTCCCCGCTTCACCAACGGTGGTCGCACGGTCGTTCTCGACCTGGCCGGGCCGCTCGAGGCCGGGGCAACCTACGTGACCTGCGTGAAGATCAAGGGGAAGAAGGTCCGCAAGCGCCTCGAGGCGGCGGGCCATGGAGAGCTCTTCCTCGGCGAGAAGTGGTGCACGAGCCCCGGTTGGACCGCCGAGGACGGCCTCCTCGAGGTGCGCTGGAGCGATCCGGACTCGGAGAGCAGCGGCGAGCTCGTGCCGGCCAGCGAGCTCCCCGCCGAGAACTCCGCCGTTCCGGTGGATGCCGACTTCCACGTGACGTTCCGCTACCCGGTGGCCAAGGCCTCCCTCAACACGGGCGTCTTCCGCATCAAGCGGGGCAAGAAGAACGTTTCCCTCGCGGAGGCACCGACCCTCTCGGACGACGGCCGCACGGTGATCCTGCGGCCCGCCCGGCCCCTGGACCCGGGCCGGAAGTACAAGCTGATCGTCCGGACGGGGAAGGCCGGGGTCCGGCTCGAGGTCGGTGACGGTACCGCCGTGATCCGAAGGCCCCGCAAGCTGAAGATCCCGTTCTCCACCGAGGTCTCCGCCGAGGCGATGGGCGAGACCCTCGCGGTGGCCGAGTGATGGAGGACCTCGCGATGACCATGACCCCGCGTCTCCGTTCCCTCGTGATCCTGGCCGCTGCGGTGTTCCTGTGCGCCGCACCGGCGGTCCGGGCGGGAAGCCTGAGCCTCACGTGGGCGCCCGCCGTCGACGAGATGACCGCCGGCTACGACGTGGAACTCCTCGACGCGGAAGGCCACCTCCTCCAGGTGCTCGACGCGGGGGAGGAACCCCGGATCTACCTCTCCGGCCTCGAAGACGGGCGGGTGTACCGGGTTCGCATCCGCCCGTACGACCGGTTCGGGAACCGGGCCCGGAAGCCGAGCGCCGAGCTGGTGACCCTGCCCGCGCCCGAGGTCCGCGAGGTCGACGGCGAGATCGAGGCCGGCCGGCGTTCCTGGGTCTCCCTGCACGGCTCCAACTTCGCGGACGGCGCGGAGGTCGTGCCGCACCCGGAAGGAGTCCGGGTGCTCGAGGCGACCGTCGTCCGCCACGATCTTCTCGTCCTCGAGGTGATGGCCGACCGCGACCTCGTTCTCCGGCCCGGGGACGTCACCGTCGTCAACCCGGTTCGCAAGGCCGAGGAGTTCTTCGAGCACCATCCCGAGGTGCTCGACCTGGACGGTTCGGGCCGGGTCGACGAGGCCGACCTCGGTCCCGTGGAGTCGCTCTTCGGCGTCACGAGGAACGACCCCCGGTACCGCCTGCGCTGGGACCCCAACGGGGACGGCGTGATCGACGGCGAGGACCGGGCCCTTCTCGAGGCGCGTCTCCGCCGGGCACGGGAGACCGCCCGCCGGAATCGGCCCGCGGAGGCGGCCGCCCGGGGGCAGGCTCCTTGACGGGGGGGGCCTGGACCCCGAGATTCGACGAGGGGGCGGGGGCCCCTGGACGGGAGGACGTGCCCCTGATGCCAGGTGAAGCCGTGCGAGCGCCGGTCACCGACGCGTTCTTCCGGCGTGTCGTCGAGGGGATGCGGTGCGGGGTGATGACCGTCGACCGCGGCGGACTCGTCGTGACGGTCAACGACATCGCCCGCCAGATCCTCGACCTGGACGGACCGGTGGAGCCGGGGCGGCCGGTGGAGGAGGTCCTGTCCCGGCATCCACGTCTCGCGGAGGTGCTGCGGGCCTCCCTCGAGATGAGCCACCTCCCGAACCGGGCCGAGATGGAGATCCGCTCCCGGGAGGACGACGGGCGGACCATCGGGTTCACCGTCAGCACGATCCCGGGGGACGACGGCCCGGAGGGAATCGCCCTCTTCTTCAAGGATCTCACCCAGGTCGAGCGCCAGGAGGAGCAGGAGCGGCTCCGGGACCGGCTGGCCGCCCTGGGGCAGATGGCCGCCTCCCTCGCCCACGAGATCCGCAATCCCCTGGCGTCGATCGACGTCACCGCCACCCTCCTGCGCCGGAAGCTCCAGGACCGGGAGGAGGAACGGCGGCTCGTGGAGAAGATCGCGACGGAGGTCGCCCGGATGAGCCGGACGGTCACCCACGCGCTGGAGTTCGCCCGGGCGATCCGGCTGGAGCGGAAGGCCCAGCCCCTCGCGCCCCTCCTCGACGCGGCCATCGAGGAGGCCCTCACCCGCTGCGGCGCGGAGGGCGTGCGCGTCGTGCGGGAGTACGATCCGGCGGCGCCACCGGTCGCCGTCGACGCCAACCACCTGCGGCAGGTCTTCGTCAACCTGCTGGTCAACGCCTGCGAGGCGATGGCGGGGCGGGGCCGGGTGACGGTGGCCCTGCGGGCGATCGCGCGGCCCGGCTGCAGTCCCGGCGCGATCGAGGTCGAGATCCGGGACACCGGGCCCGGGATCGAGCCCGAGGTGCTGGAAAAGATCTTCTACCCGTTCGTGACGACCAAGCAGGAGGGGTCCGGAATCGGCCTCGCACTGGCCCGGAAGATCGTCGAGTGCCACCATGGCATGATCGATGTCCGGTCCCGGCCCGGGGAGGGTGCGGCCTTCCTCGTCCGGCTGCCCACCGGGGACACCTCCTGCGGGGACGACCCGGGGACCGGGGAGGCGTGATGCGCAAGATCCTCGTCGCGGAGGACGAGCGGAACCTCAGGGAAGGCATCGCCGAGGCGTTCCGTGACGCCGGCCACGAGGTCGTCGAGGCGGAGGACGGCGAGCAGGCGCTCGAGGAGGTCCGCGCCCAGCTCTTCGACCTCGTGATCACGGACTACAGGATGCCGGGCATCGACGGCCTGGAGCTGCTTCGCCGCATCCGGATGATCAACGACCAGGTGGCGGTGATCATGATCACGGCCTACGGGACCGTGGAGGGCGCCGTCGAGGCGATGCGCCTCGGGGCCTACGACTACATCCAGAAGCCGTTCCAGCTCGAGGAGCTCGAGCTGAAGGCGGAGCGCGCCCTGGAACATCGGCGCCTGATCACGCGGCTGATGCTCGCCGATCGGCGCGAGCTCGTCCACCGCTTCGACAACATCGTCGGCGAGAGCCCGGCGATGCGACGCATCTTCGACGTGATCTCCAAGGTGGCCCCCTCCAACGCGACGGTCCTGGTCCTGGGCGAGACGGGCACCGGCAAGGAGCTGATCGCCGAGGCGATCCACCGCAACTCCGCCCGGAAGGACGGTCCGTTCGTCAAGGTGAACTGCGCAGCCCTGCCGGAGAACCTCCTGGAGTCGGAGCTGTTCGGGCACGAGCGGGGTGCCTTCACGGGGGCGGACCGCCAGCGGATCGGGCGGTTCGAGCTGGCGAACGAGGGCACGCTCTTCCTCGACGAGATCGGGACGATGTCGCTGGCCACCCAGGCCAAGGTGCTCCGGGTCCTCCAGGAACGCGAGTTCGAACGCCTCGGCGGGACGCGTACGATTCGCTCCGACGTCCGGCTGATCGCCGCGACCAACCGGGACCTCGAGGAGGCGATCGAGGCCGGCGAGTTCCGGGAAGACCTGTACTACCGGCTCAACGTCGTCACGATCCGGATGCCCCCGCTCCGGGAGCGCAAGGAGGACATCATCCCGCTGGCGACCACGTTCCTCGAGCGGTTCGCCCGGGACATGAAGAAGCCGATGCGGGGATTCTCCCCGGCCGCCCTGCGGCTGCTCACCCGCTACAACTGGCCGGGAAACATCCGGGAGCTGGAGAACACGATCGAGCGGGCGGTCCTGATGGCCGACGGGGAGATCATCGAGCCGAAGGACATCTCCATCGGGGGCTCCCGCCCGGAGGAGCAGGGGCGGCTCGGCAGCGTCCTGCGCCTGCCGCCGGAGGGGATTCCCCTCGAGGAGATCGAGAAGATGGCCATCCTCGAGGCCCTGCGAATGAACGACTGGGTGCAGAAGGACGCCGCGAAGTTCCTCGGGATCAGCAGCCGCGTGATGAACTACAAGATCCAGAAGTACCGGATCACCCACCCCCGCTGGTCCCGGAACCGGGCACCGGGAGCCTGAGCGGTCCCGCGGTCAGAGGCTGCGCGTGGCGTCGAGGGCCTCGCGCAGCGCCCGCGCCACCCGGGCCACCTGGTCCTCGGTCAGCGCGTTGAAGAAGGGCAGGGCGATCGTCCGCGAAGCCACCGACTCGGTGACGGGGAACATCCCTTCCCGCAGCCCGAACCGCTCGCGGTAGAAGGGCTGGAGGTGGATCGGCACGAAGTAGTTCCGGCAGCCGATTCCCCGCCGGGAGAGTTCCCGCAGGACGGCGTCCCGGCGCTCCCGCGACTCTCCTTCCCGCAGGGCGACGACGTAGACGAACCAGGAGACCCGCTCGTTCTCCCGGGGCTCGGCCGGGAGGACGATCTCCTCGATGCCCCCGAGGTGCCGGCGGTACAGCTCGAAGACCCGCTGGCGGGCCGCGACGAAGGTTTCCAGGCGGCGCACCTGGACGATCCCGAGGGCGCACAGGATGTCCGGGATGCGGTAGTTCCAGCCGAGGCGCTCGTGGGCGAGCCATCCCCCGTCCTCGCCCCGTCCCTGGTTCCGCAGGGAACGCAGGACCCGCGCGAGGTCGCGGTCGTCCGTGACGACCACGCCCCCCTCCCCGGTCGTCACCTGCTTGTTGGGGTAGAAGGCGTAGGCACCGGCCCGGCCGAAGGTACCGGCCATCCTGCCGTCGAGCAGGGTTCCGATCGCCTCGCAGGAATCCTCGATCACCTCGAGGCCGTGCCGTGCCGCGATCTCCAGGTAGCGGGGCATCGGGCATGGCCGGCCGAAGACGTGGACCGGGAGGATGGCCCGGGTGCGCGGGGTGATCGCCGCCGCGGCGGCCTCCGGGTCCAGGTCCCACGTGACGGGATCGATATCCGCGAAGACGGGAGTCGCGCCCTCGAAGAGGAGGCAGTTGCTCGAGGCGATGAACGAGAACGGGGTCGTCACGACCTCGTCGCCCGGGCCCAGCCCGAGGGCATGGACCACCAGGTGGAGGGCCGCCGTGCCGGACGACACGGCGACCGCCTCGGCGGCGCCCGCCAGGTCGGCCACCGTCCGCTCGAAGGCGGGCAGGCGGGGGCCCAGGCTGAGGTGGCGATCCCGGAGAACCTCCAGCACCGCCGCGATCTCCTCCTCCCCGATGTCCGGGGCGGCGAGGGGGATCGGCTCGTCGGCTCGCACGCATGCCTCCTCCGGCGGGGGCTCGACCGGGTCCGCCGTCACCTTCAAAATGTTCCATCCCCGTCCCGGGGGCAAGAGGAGGGAGCCCGATGGCGAGGCGCCGGGCCGACTGGCACACCTACTTCATGCGGATCGCGCAGGTGGTCGCCACGCGCAGCACCTGCGATCGGAAGCACGTGGGGGCCGTGATCGTCCGGGACAAGACGATCCTCTCCACCGGCTACAACGGGTCGATTCGCGGCCTGCCCCACTGCGACGAGGTGGGGCACCTGATGGAGAACGGGCACTGCGTGCGGACGGTCCACGCCGAGGCCAACGCCATCGTCCAGGCGGCGCGGAACGGAGTCCGCATCGAGGGGGCGGAGATCTACGTGACGGCCAGCCCCTGCTGGAACTGCTTCAAGCTGCTGGCGAACGCCGGCATCCGCCGGATCTACTACGGGGAGTTCTACCGGGACGAGCGGATCCTCGACTTCGCCCGGCAGCTCGGGATCGAGCTGGTCGACCTGGGCTCCGCCCTGGCGGACGATCCGGACGACCCTCCCCTGCCGGAGGAGTGACCGCGGGCCGCGCGCCCGGCGCGGTGCTGCGCGCCGCCCGGGTCGCCTTCCGGCGACCCCTGCGAACCCCGCGGGTCGCGTTTCGAGGGTTCCGGTAGGGGCGGCCGGCAGGCCGCCCGCCGGTGCCGGGTCCCAGGCAATCAGGCCGGTGCGGGTTCCTCGGCGGACTCGAGGAAGGCGAGGTCGCACCCCTCGCGCCGCAGGGCGTCCAGCATGGTCGTCTTGTCGACCGCCTTCATGTACGCCTCCTCGGCCGTGATCTTCTCCCCGCGCACCAGGTTCAGCAGCGCCTCGTTCAGCGTGATCATCCCGTAGCGCTTGCCGGTCTGCATGATCGAGGGGATCTGGAAGGTCTTCCCCTCGCGGATCAGGTTGGCCACCGACGGAATCCCGATCAGGACCTCGAGGGCCGCGATCCGCCCGCCGCCGATCTTCCGGCAGAGGGTCTGGGAGATCACTCCCTTGAGGGACTCGGACAGCATCATCCGGACCTGGGCCTGCCGGTCGGCGGGGAACTGGTCGATGATCCGGTCGACGGTCGAGACGGCGGTCGTCGTGTGGAGGGTGCCGAACACGAGGTGGCCGGTCTCCGCGGTCTCGATCGCGATCGAGATCGTCTCGAGGTCCCGCATCTCGCCGACGAGGACGATGTCCGGGTCCTCCCGCAGCGCCGCCCGGAGGGCCCGCTTGAACGACTCGGTATGGGTGCCGACCTCCCGCTGGTTGATCAGGCAGTTCCGGTTCTCGTGGACGAACTCGATCGGGTCCTCGATCGTGATGATGTGGTCGTTGCGGATCGTGTTGATGTGATCGATCAGGGCCGTCAGGGTCGTCGACTTCCCGGACCCGGTGGGGCCCGTGACGAGGACCAGCCCCTTGGTCAGCCGGCAGAGGTCGAGGATGTGGGAGGAGAGCCCGAGGTCCTCGGCCGTGAGGATCCTGGACGGGATCACGCGGAAGACCGCTCCCGGTCCCTTCCGGTCGCGGAAGACGTTGGCCCGGAAGCGGGCGAGCCCCGGGATCTCGTAGGCGAAGTCGGTGTCCGCGGTTCGCTCGAACTCCTCCCGGTTCTTCTCGGGGATGATCGGCAGCAGCAGTTCCATGACCCGCTCGGGGCCGAGCACGGGCCAGCCCTCGAGCCGGAGCATCCTTCCGTCCACCCGGAGCATCGGCCGCTCGTCGCTGGAGACGTGGAGGTCCGAGGCACCCCGGGAGACCATCTCGCGGAAGAGCGCGTCGATCGGGGGACCGTCCCCGGCGGCCGGCGGGGTGGCGGGAGGCGGGGGCCCGGGCGTGGGGGCCGGGGGCGCTTCCCGGACCGGCGGCGGGGCGGGGGCCGGCGCGACCACCGCGGGGTCCGGACCGGGGGAAGGCGGTGGGGTCGGCGTGGCGGGCGAAGACGGTTCCGGGGCGGGGCTCCCGGCCGGGTCCGGTGGCGCCACCGGGATCCCCCGGGGAGCCGGGACCGCCGCCGGCCGGATCACCGCCGTGGGTTCCTCGGGCGAACCGGTGAGCTCCAGCTCGAGGGCGGGCATGCCCGGCCGCTCGAGGGTTGCGGCCAGGTGGCCGTTCTGCTGGAAGGTCGTGATCGCCTCGGGGGGCAGCACCTCGGCAAGCAGGGCCAGGACCTGGGGACCCGATGGACGTGCCGAGGAGGCGGCCCGG
>Ga0256914_1001151_pt1 | contig 24941 bp, 20 predicted proteins | sample HulkmetaG_FD_191571 | JGI IMG/M metagenome (GOLD analysis project Ga0256914, IMG submission 191571) | Hydrothermal chimney microbial communities from Main Endeavour vent field at the Juan de Fuca Ridge, Pacific Ocean - Hulk | ecosystem: Environmental > Aquatic > Marine > Hydrothermal vents ... | reverse complement strand
TTTTTGTAATCCTGCGTTGCTACCGAAAGTTCTAAAAGTTTTTCAAGGTAATAAGCTTTATCTTTAGCCTTAGATATTGAGAGTCTATATGCTATCTCTCTTGCGGAAATGGGATCATTTAGTGATATAGCTTCTTTAAAAAGATACTCAAGATAAGCTTTATTTCTTATATACCTGAGATTTTTCCTTAAAAAATCTCTCAATTCCTTAAGTTTTATATCTCTTTCTTTAGAGTTTTCAGGGTATGAAAAGGCTTTAAACTTAAGTAAATCAAATTTAAGAATAACTACAGGCTGACTGTATCCTTTCTGCCTTATGTAATCTTTTAGCAAGATATCTGCTTTTTTCAATTTTCCAGTCTGTATGTACTTTTTTATTAACAGCATCTTTAACTCAGCATACTCAGGATAATTTCTTAAAAGTTCTTCCAGATACTTTATACTCAAAAAGATATTCTCTTTAGCAAGAAGGTTATAATTTTCAGGTTTTGCATACTGCATAAGCCTCTCTTTTGGAAATAGCAAAAAGAGAACTGTAAGGACAGTTAAAAAAAGTCCTGCAATTTCCAAGTCAGAAATCAACGTCTTATCCTTAAATCTTTTACCTGCAGTTTCCCTCAATTACAACCTCTCCCTTTTCCTTAAATAGAAATCTGTTGTAATAATTTTCCTCAGAAACAAAATCATTTCTATTTACAATTTTAAGATCACAGTTGTCAGGTTTATAAACAGTAAGCTCCGGAGGTACGTAACTTTTAAGATAGATCTTAAAGTTCTTTTTACCTTTTTTAAATTTTTTAACTATCCCATTAAAATCTATGATATAGGGAAAATCAGGATCACCTATTGAAACAGTATATTTTCCAGATCCATCAAGATGTATATACGTTTTATTTTCTTCTTTCTTATATCCTACAACCCCCTTGCTGTTTTTTATATCTACATCAAGTTTCTTATCAAACCTTAAAGTTCTCAGATATTTTCCCCCTGAGATAATCCAGTTTTTTCCATCAAATCCAATGGCAAAATTTCTAAAATCAAGAACCCTCCTTATCCAGTCCGACGTGTATATTGGGGTTACTTTTTGAGATAGAGCATATCTGTAAACTCTTTCTAATGCCTTTAATGAAGCTATCTTCGATCCAGAATAGAAATGATAATAGATATTTATAGGTTTAATCCTGACTGGTTTTTCAGTTAACTTAAAAGTCTGTATAACATTCTGATAGCCGTAAAACGGACCTTTCCATTCATTAGTGTATATATTTTCATTCTGGATAGCAGCATAAACCTGAAAATACCCATCTTTATCAATTCCCATCGGGGATATATATACAAGATAGGGTTCTTTATTTGTTGCTTTTGTATCTCCCCCGTTAATATTTAGAATTCCTATATCATAGGTTAACTTAACAGCTTCAGCAGGAGGCATGCAGTCACCTGTCCATTGAAATACCTTTACTTTTTTGTTCTTTAAAAGTTTTTTATTAATGTATTCCACAGATCCCAGAATCTCTCTCTCTAAATTAAATCTGTAATTTTTTATATTGAGTGAATATTTTTTTTCTTGAGAACCACTGTAGAGTTTTTCCCATTTAAACGGATGAGAAAATGAGTGGCTTGCTGCTTCAACATTACTTAGACTGAATATCTGCTTTGCTATTTCCTCAAGTTGCTGTGATACATTTTGATAAAGTCCGTAAGGTGCTATCTCTCCTTCTATAACAGATACAGTATGGGGTATTTTGAAAACTTTTATTATCTTTTCTTTTATAACTTCAGATGCAAAAATTTTCCTATTCCATTCTGCTCTTTCCATAAATCCATCTCCATCAATATGCACAAAAAGGATTCTTCTACCATTTTCTGTTGTTGTGTCAGGTGCAGGTATATCTCCAAGTCTTAAAACCTTTTTGAAAAATTTAAAAGGATTTACAACCCAAAGATCCTCAATATCCGTGCTTATGAATGCCCCATTCATTATATAACCGCCCCAAGGCATAATAGAGGCTGGAGAGTATATCTGCTTTTTACTGTTTTTGACTTTTATTAAAGGTTCTCCATACTTTGGATATAAAATAAGATCTGAATATCTAAGACTGAGTTTTGCTTCAAAATCAAAAATATTTTTTTTGTAAATAATAGATTCAGGATCAAAAAGTCCAGACTTATTTTTGTAAACATTTATTCCAAGAGGCTCAAGATATTTTTTTTCTAAAGGAAATCCGAAACTCTGTATAAAAAGAACTTTGCTTCCTTCATCTATTTTTTTTCTAATCCACTTATAGAAATTCTCATAATCATCAATTGTTTCAGACTGAAGCCATACAACAATACCGGCATATCTATCAATAATATAACCATCAGGAAGTCCTTTACTTACATCCCATAGAACAGGAATATAACCTAAATATTCAAATATAACCGATCCAAGCCTATGTGCTTCTGAAAACTCTTTCTTTATCACTTTCCCATTGTAAAGTATCAGAATTTTTCTGGGTACAAACTGAAAGTATGATGTTCCAAATGTTTTCAGGTGCTTATCAGCTATCCAGGGTATAAAACCTTTTTCCTGTATCTTTTTTGATATTTTTAAAGCCTTTTCTTTTTCTCTGGGAGGAAGATAATCTATAACAATCACAGGAATATTAAGAGATCTCAATTTTTCAGTCAGCCATCTTCTTTCCTTATCTGATATCAGTCTGTAACCCATACTTTCAAGATCTAAACCATAGTAGAGAGATTCTACCGCCACACCATCAACTATATCTTCAATTCTTTTTATTATCTCAAAACCTCTATTTATAAAAATTTTTTTATCAGGGAACAGCCTTTTAATTTTTCTTATAAAACCGACAAGAGAATCTTCATACTCTGCTATAGATTTTTTATCTTTGAGAACAAGCTTGTAAGAATCAATCGTATCGAGAAAAAAACCATCATAACCTTTTAGTTTTTTAAAAACTTTTTCTATAAGAAATTTCTGGTATTCCTCCTCTCTAATATCAAGAATTTTAGTGTTCCAGTATTTGTTCTCACCTATTATCCATTCCTCTTTAATATCTTTAAAATATTTTCTGTAGCCTTCACCCTCTAACAGAGATACATATGCTATGAGTTTTGAATAGCCTTTTTTTTCTATGTTGTAATCGGGATCTAAAATGAGGTAATCACATAAATAAAACATTTCATCAGGAGGATTTTGATCATAATAAAAACATACAGATATATTTTCCTTCCCAAAAGCATTAACGGAAAAAAACAGTATCAATAATATACTACTGAAGCATAAAGGTCTCATAATTCAACCTCTCAAAATCTTTCCTGAGTATGTAAAGTGCAGTTACTGAAGATACAAGAAGCGATAAAGCAAAACCATAACCGAAAAACATTATTCCAAGCTTAATTGAAATAAATGTAAACAAACAGTTCAATAAAAAGAAAAGGAATGTCAGCATAAGAACTGCCTTCCTTTTATCGAGATAAAAGGATACAGCCAGCAAAGACATAAAAAAAAGCTGGAGTCCCGTTCCTACTAAATCAATATGGAAAAGAGGAATATAAAAAATAGGGAATTTTAAAAGTCTAAATACAGCCTCACTAAAAAGAAATAAAAGGAGTATAACAATACTCTGAATTCTGAACACTTCAAAAAGAGCTGTTCTTGCAGTACTGATCATATCAATATGTCTTTTTTTCACAGCATCAAATGTAGCACCATTTCTAACAGCATCGTAGTACCTATCGTATTTTTCAGCAAATTCTGTCTCAAGCCTGAGAAGAAAAACAGCCATACCTGGAACAATAGCAAGGTATGCGAGAAATATAGGAAGATCATAAAGTATAGAGTTTCTGAGAACACCAAGTACCTTTTCCCCAGTGTCAGGATGAAACCAGAAGATAAACTTGTCTATCCATATACCAATATTATAAAAGAAACCTGTAAATATAAGTGAAGGATATATCTTTTTACTGTTGAGAAAATCAAATTCAACAAGTTTGTCTGATTCGAAATTGTATATTATAAGTCCAAGCAGGAGAAAGAATAAAATTATCTGTCCACCCATAAAAGATACAAGAAGTCCGTCAAGACCTGATCCTGCAATACTTAGAACAAGCACAGAACTTATAGTAAAAGTGTAAGATATGAAGAAGGAAAAAACTATAAATTTATAATTTTTTAAGGCCGTCAAAACTATATTAAGTATCCAGACGCCTGAAAGAACTAAAAAAGTAAAAACAAATGCTGCCGAGTATAAAGAACCTTCACTTTTAAATATAAAAAATGCGGGAGATATAATTAGAAAGGCTAAACTCAAAACAAGCAGAAGCATTCCCATAATATTTGGCAGTACTTTGTCAAATCTTTTTTCAAATATTCTGTCAGCAATATACCTTGAGAAATAAAACTGAAAAAAACCTGTATAAATCAAACTTAAAGCAAGTAGATAAGTAACGCTAACCATAAAAGCCATAAGATCATGCTTATTTTTTATATATGGATAGCTTATATAACCTGAAACAACAATGCTTATAATGGATATTATCCAGGGACCCGAACTTATAACGGCAGAATATCCATAAGCTTTTAATAGGGACAAAATATCGCCTTTTTCTAATATCTTTCTCAGCTCAAAACCGATTCCTGCCACTTTAAAAGAGCCTCCATGTATATATCCCTATAGCTGTTCAAAAACTTTTCCATTGAATAATATTTTTTAACCCTTTTTAAAGCTGTCTGGCTGTACCGATTCCATATATTTCTATCCTTAAGTATCCTGATATATGCCTTAGCAAGCTCTGTTGGGTTCGCTATTGGAACAACTTCCCCTGCCTTTCCTAAGGATATATCGTACTTATCAATTCCACCATATATCAGCTGTCTGCAAGAACCTACATCTGTCGTTACAGCAGGAACACCGGCAGCAAAACCTTCTATTACAACAAGAGGCATTCCCTCACTTATTGATGTTAATGTGAGAATACCTGATTTAGGTAAAATATCATCTATCTTTTGAAAACCTAAAAACTTTACATTTTTCATAAGACCAAGTGTCTCAACAAGAAAACGGCATTCTCTTGCGTAGTCAGGATCTTCATCTTCAGGACCAACTATCCATCCTTCAATATCTGGTATATGATTAGCAACTATACGTATAGCTTTGATAAATGTTTTTATATCTTTTATTGGAACGACTCTTCCTATCAGTGTTATAACTGGAGGTATATCCGTACTCCTTTTTTTTATAAGATTTCCTAATCTTTCAATATCAACACCATTTGGTATTATAATCGTTTTTTCTGGAGGAGCACCGTATGATATCTGTATCTCTCTTGCCCTGTCAAAAAGTGAGATAATCGGATCTGACGCCGTATATATCATTTTTCCAAGTCCTTCAAAAAAACCAACCCATATCTTTCTCAAATAATCTATCTCACCTACTTCTTTCTGGATCACTGTTCTTTTATCTTCTATCCAGTCAGCATTTAAAAGATCTATTTTCCTTTCCCTTGTGTATATCCCGTGCTCAGTAAGAATAAAAGGTTTTCCTGTATCAAAATGCATTAAAGCACCTAAGAATCCTGCATATCCTGTTGATGGGGAGTGAATAACCCTGTAGTTTTTTATTCTTTTGGCAAGTTTTGCAACAACCCAGATAGGATAATGTATATTTCTAACTGTCCAGAAGTAATCTATAAAAGACTGATCCGGTGAAAATCTGTAATACCTACTTAGAATAAACCGCCACGCTTCTTCACTGTAAAGGAATTTATCTATAGTTACACTTTCCGTATAAAACTCAAGTTTTTTAATGTAATCTGGAAGATCAAAACTATACTTATCTTTAAACCATCTGTGAAGTTTCTTTATATGCAAAAAGTCTTCCCTTCTTATATTGGCTTTTCTCACAGGGGGTTTTTCTTTATTTCCAAAAAGATAGTGAACTTCAAGATGTTTAAGATTTTCAGGAAGTTCATACTTTACATTTCCATAATCCTCAGGTCTGCTGCCTAAGAAAATCACTCCAAACTTTATATCAGGAAGACCTGTTATAAGCTGGTATATCCAGGTTGATACACCTCCTTTCACATAGGGAAAGGTTCCTTCAGCAAGTATAAGAATATCAATATCCTGAGAACTTCTTATATACTGACCCATTAACTTTCCTCCCATAAAACTGCTACCGGATAAAAAAATGGGTCGTATTTCAGATAAGGATACCTTTTTAAAAAATCCCTTACCCTGCCATACTCCCTATTTCTGAAAAAAACCTCAGCAAGATAAGGAGCAACTTTAAACTCAGGTATATCCGAGTTTAAAGCCTTTGTTAGATAGGTATATGAATCTTTAAGATTTCCTTTGAGAAGATAAATCCTCCCAAGTAAAAGATCTACATACGGATCATCTTTTATAATATCTTTGGACTTAAGTGCATATTTTTCTGACTCATTCAGATAAAATCCTGTAATTTCTTTATCTGCCATACCTATATATATTATCTCCCAGTACAGCTTTGAAAGTTCTCTATATATATATCCCTTCTCTTTTTCATCTCCTAAATTTTTTAACCTTTCAAGATTATTATGTATCTGTTCGCTTAATCTTTTTTCTATCTTATCAAGAACACTAAATGAGAGAAGTCTAATCTCATCATTTTCATCTGACAATCCGTATCTGAGAAGTTTTATACTTTCCGGAGATCTTACTTCTGTCAGAAAAAGGAAAGCTTTAAGCCTTAAAGATACTGGAAGGTTTTTTTTCATAACAAACTCTCTCACAGAAGATTCACCAAACTTCCTTTTCTTTATCTGGATATTTTCTTCTATAAGCCTAAAAACAGGAACAGTCTCAAGGGGAAAAATGGGAAGTTTTTTCTGCTTTCTGAATATAAATATAAATAAGACAACAGCTATATAACTGAGTATAGGCGTTGAAAATATAACAACAAATACAGTAATAATACTGAAAGGGAAAGGCTTTTTATATCTGTCTGGTAAAAATGTCCATACTACTGCAGACATCAAGAATGATGCTGTTGTATGTAACAGAAGAAAGATTATAATATTATATCCTTCTCCAAATACAAGAAATACAACAGCAAGAAACTCAAGAACAACCGAAACAGGCGTTATCTTACTGTTCATAGTTACAGCTCTTTTACTTTTTTTAGTGTGTTTTCAAGATCACTTTCAACTGTTAAAATTCTGCTTTTTATCTTTGCTTTCAGCTCTTCTCCAAATGTATCCTCAACCCTTTCCTTTATCCTGTTTATAAACTCAACAGCTGCAATATCACCGGTAAAGGGTAGAAGAATTATAAGTTTTTCTTTCTCTATTTCACCGCATCTTGTTGAGATATCAAAACCTCTCAAACCTCGCTCTATCTCAGTAAAAACAACATCAAGAAAATCCTCTTTTGGTATAAAAAAGACAACTATACTACTTTCAATACCAAATTTGTTCCTTAAGTGTATGAGTTTTCTTAGTTCCTTTATAAAGGATATATGTACGTTTGGAAATCTTATTATGATATCTTCAAGCCCTTTTGTGAGATTATACTCATCAAAAAGATATGTAAGAAATACACTAACTGTAAGGAGGTTATCCTTATTTAAACTTAGAAAAGGCATATCAGTAATAAGAAGAAGTCCATTAATATTTCCATTTATATCAACTGCGGGAATAACAGCTAAATACTTAGATTTTATATCATCTCCAAGCTTGTTAATAGATATATATGTTGATGTTTTGTCAATAAATGCCTGTTTAACAAGTGGATCACTATCTACAAGATCCGCTCCTTTTCCTATCTGGGCTACTTTCTTAAACCCTTTTTCTTCATAAATATAAAGTGCCCCACCATCTATGTTTGTAAACCTGGATATCAGCATTAAAAAATTTTTAAACAGATCTATCTCCTTATTCAGTATCATCATCCTTATATCTCTTAAAACTGACCTTATACTTAAAGGTTTTAAAACATAATTTTTTTCTATCTGGTCGTGGGATATTTTTAACATAAAGAAATTCCTTCCAAGTTCTTCTATCTTTTCCTTAAGAAAATTATTCTCTTCCTCCAATCTTTCCTTTTTCCTATCCCAATACTGGAAAAACTCTCCCAGAATAAAAGTTATTAGGAGATACCAGAAAAACGTCTCGTAAGGAAACTCCTCGTATAAAATAAAGGCAGATATTCCAAAAACAAACATTGATACTATCCCTGATAAAAGACCGTAGTACAGCGTTAGAAGTATAATTACAAAGATATAGTATGTAATATTTCCTCCAATATTTAGAAAAAGGGGATCATCATTATTCCATACAAAGCCAAAAAGAACAAAAAGAACTGAAAGGATCAGACTTTCAAAGAAAATCTTCAATTTTTTATTTTTCATCTACCTTTTTAATTCTTTCTATCATTTCATTTAGAAGTTTCTGCGTAATAGTACCCAATGATTCATGACCCCATCCTGTTCTTGATCCTACAGCTGTCCATACAGTCTTACCTGTTTTCGTATCAATTATTTTAAGCGTTATACTTACGGCAGGCTCACCATCAATACCTGTCTTATATCTCCACTCATTAACATATCCTGTTACCGCATATTTTAAATTTTTTGAGTAAGCTTCCTTTATAAGATCTTTTATCTCTTTTTTAGAAAGGTCCCTATCCTTAGAATTATAAAATCTGTCTGAGATATTAAATCCCTTTGATATAAATACACCTTCAGCAATACCTGAAACCCTCTGACCTGCAAGAGGAACCTCTGTTAGATTTTCAAAGGGAATAACAATAAAGCTGTCATTCCTGTCAAAATTATAATTCTGCACATTATATACAGACGAACAACCAACTATTACGATAGATAACAGGGAAAAGATCCATTTTTTCAATGCTGCCGCCCCTTTTTTTAATTTTCTTATAAAGTTTACTTTTTACATAACACACAAGTCAATCATATTTGGTTCAATAATAATGGCTCTATTTTGAAGTTTTCTATTTTTGATCCCGTCAGTAAAATGTTTTAAAGGGGCTTCAACTTTTACAAACTTAGGGATTGTGTGAAATGTTCCATAATGTATCGGAATAATAAACTCAGCTTTAAGATCTATAAAAGCCTGAATCGCTTCCCATGGATTCATATGAATCTTATGTAAGAGTAAAGTTGGTTCATAACCACCTATAGGAAGCAGTGCTGTATGAATATCAAAAACCTTTCCATATTCTTTGAAACCATCAAAGTAAGCTGTATCTCCAGCAAAATAAAATGTTCTATCCTTTATTTTTATCATATAACTTACCGCATCTGTATTTGGGAAAAGTAAGGATCTCCCTTTATTATGTTTAACAGGAAGCGCCGTTACTGTTATACTTCCGTTATTGAAAATCTCATATCTCTTAAGCTCTATAATCCTTTTAAAATACGTTTTTCCCAAAACATGCTTTGTATTCTCAGGGATTATAAGCACAGTATCCCTTTTCAATCTTCTTAATGTCCTCATATCGAGATGATCGTAATGGGCGTGTGATATAAGTATAAGATCAACTGAAGGCACAAGATCCGGTCTTAAAGCTGGTTTTTGCCTTCTTATCCCAAATATATGAGGACTTAAAAAAGGATCTGTTAAAAATCTTATTCCTTTGTAAGATATGAGAAATGTTGAATGTCCTAAATTTGCTATAAAATCATATCCATGTGATATAGCATATCTTATCTCCCTGCACAGAAGAGAATTTTCATCAAGTATAAAATTTTTGTGAATTTTATAGTCCTTTGCTTTTTGCCTCCTGCCAAAGTTGTTCCATATCATCTAATTTCATCTCCTTTAAATCTTTATTCTCCTCTTTTGCTTTCTTTTCTATATATTGAAATCTGCTTATTGTTCTGTCTATAGAGTTGTGCAGAGCCTGTTCAGGATCTACACCATACATTCTTGCAAGATTTGTAACAGCAATAAGCAGATCCCCTATCTCATGCTCTATCTCCTTATCAGTTTTTGCATTTTTAAGTTCATTAAGTTCTTCCAAAACTTTTTCAATTACATCTTCAGGATTTTTCCAGTCAAAACCAACCTTTGACATTCTTTTCTGAACTTTTACAGCTCTTATCAATGCAGGCATCCTTTTAGGTATCCCTTCAAGAACCGACTCTCTTTCCTTCTCCTTCTCTTTTATCGTTTCCCATTTTTTTAAATGATCCTCTCCTTCAAGCTGAGAATAATCAATATCTCCAAAAACATGGGGATGTCTTCTTATCAATTTATCTTTTAAACTCTCAAGGACATCGTTTATATCAAAACTTCCCGTATCCTTTTTGATCTGGGAATGAAAAACAACTTGAAGCAAAAGATCCCCAAGTTCTTCCAACATTGCTTTGTCATCATCAGATTCTATAGCTTCAAAAAGCTCATATGCTTCTTCAATAAGATTGTTCTTTATGGACTGGTTTGTCTGTTCTTTATCCCATGGACACTCTCTCCTGAGCTTTTCTACAATATCAACAACCTCCTGAAAGATCTTTCCTTCCTTTCTGCATTCTGTCTTTCCCATACAGACCTCCCTTAATGATAAAATATTCAAATCTCTATAATATATGTAAAAGGTGGAAAAATGGAAAATATTATTAATGTGAAAAACCCTGCATTAACCAATATAGTAACAAAATTGAGAAATATGAATACTAACAGCTATCTTTTCAGAAAGTATGTATCTGAAGCAGGCAGGATTCTGCTTTTAGAAGCATTAAAGGATGAAAAACTGCTGAATAAAAAAATAAAAATATGGATCGGAGAATATGAATTTCCAGAGATTGATGAAGAGAAATACGTTTTTATACCCATAATGAGAGCTGGATTGCCTATGCTTGATGGTGTTTTTGAGGTTTTGAAAAATGCAAAAGCTGGCTTTCTAGCCATAAAAAGGGATGAAAAAACACTTGAAAGCACTCTTTACTACGAAAGGATACCTCCACTTTATGGAAAAATTGCGGTAATTCTTGATCCAATGGTAGCAACCGGTGGATCGCTTGATTATGCTGTAAAAGTTGTTAAGGATAAAAGTCCTGACAAAATTATATCTTTGAATATTATTGGAGCACGAGAAGGCTTGAAAAGGATTTCTGACAATCACCCATATATTAAGGTTTTTATAGCCCAGATTGATGAAAAACTGAATGATAAAGGGTATATAATTCCTGGAATCGGCGATGCTGGCGATAGAGCATTTAATACAGAATGATGGAAATAGCTGAAGACATAGCATTCGGGCTTTTTTTAGGAATAGCTGCAGCTGTTTCACCAGGTGCACTTCTTGCTCTACTAATATCAGAAACATTAAGAGGAAATATAAAAAATGGTGTTCTTGTTTCTCTCTCACCTATTATTACAGATCTTCCTATTCTTTTTATATCTATATACATACTTAAAAAAATAGAAAATTTTACAGTATTAATTGGAACTATATCAGCAACAGGGGGAATAATTCTTTTTTATCTTGGGATAAAAAATTTTACAGGGAGATACTCTCATATATCTACGGATCTGCACGGTTCATTTTTAAAAGGAATTATCATCAATATATTAAACCCATATACATATCTTTTTTGGTTTTTTATTGGTGCACCTTACATATCCGAAAAGGAATTTATAGAATCTACAGCCTTTGTTGTCTCCTTCTTCGTTGGTATTACAGGGAGTATGATACTTATAGCTTTCTTTGTAGAAAAAATAAAAATATTTATTGAAAGCAGGTATTATAATTACCTGTTGAAATTTATAGGTTTTCTCTTTATCATCTTTGGAGTACTGCTTATAAAAAACAGCATAAAATATTTGGGACTTTAAGATGGAAATTCTTGTTACAGGTGGAACAGGATTCGTAGGTAGGTATATAGTTGGCGAGCTGTCAAAAAATTTTCAAGTAATTATTCCAACAAGAGATATAAAAAGAGGAGAGAGCATTTTTACACAGTCGGATTACTTTAAAAACATTAAAATTATCCATTTTCAGGAAGATCTTGATCATATTGTAAAAAAATACAGACCTCAGATCATAATAAATCTTCTCGGAATCCTTTATGAGAGAAAAAAAGAAGGTATAACCTTTGAAAAAGTTCATTTTGAGTACACAAAAAAACTTGTTGATGCCGCTTCAGATATTGATACAAAACTTTTTGTTCAGATGTCCGCACTTGGAGCTGATCCGAGAAGCAAAAGCAGATATCAAAGGACAAAAGGAGTTGCTGAAGAATATATAAGATCTTCAAATATAAACTATATAATCCACAGACCGTCAATAATTATGGGGAAAGAACAGAAATTATTTGAGGACATGAAAAAGTTCGGCAGATTAATGCCTATTTTTTTCGCACCTGAAGGAAAAGTTCAACCTGTTCATATACTTGATGTCAGAGATAGTTTTTTAAGATCTTTAAATGAAAAGAACGAAATATACGAGCTGTGTGGAGACAGAATCGTAACATTTAAAGAACTTTTTGAGTTTGCTTTAGATTATGTAGGGTATAAAAGACCGATAATACAGATGCCTAAGATATTTTTTAAATTTATGCTTCCGTTTTTCAGCCTGCTTCCAGAACCTCCCATGACAAAAGACCAGTACTATATGCTTCAAAAAGATAATATATGCTCAGGAAAATACAGAGGAGTAAAAGAGCTTCTTGGAAAAATTAGAAACCCATTTGAATTTTAGCATGTTTTACTTCAGAACGTATCTATATGGTTTTTTTATATGGTTTATTACGGTTATAGCTGTGGGATTTGTAATAACAAATACGCAGTTTGAATGGAGCAGGGAGTACTTTAGAGTTGTTTTTTCAAAAAACTCTAAAATTGTTGTTAATAACAGCATCCTTTTTGTATTCTTAATTAATTTTATAATTATTACGATATATTTTAAAAGGAGATTTAAAGAGAGCCTGAAAAAATCAATGATCAGAGCATTGATTTTTAACAGTATTGTTACTGTTTTTTTCTTCGGTAATTGTATATTTGGGAGATAAGTATGGAAAATTTTTTCAAATTCTTTGGACTAAAAGACGATCCGTTCAGAGTAACACCTGATATAGAATATTTTTACATGTCTCAGGCACACAGGGATGTCTTAGACGCTCTCGAGTATCTTTACCATACAGGAGAGGGATTCGCTGTTATCATAGGAGAACCGGGAACAGGAAAGACAACAACAGTAAAAAAATTTTTAGCCAATCATCCTTATGAAATCTTATATGCATACATAATATTTCCAAGTTTTTATCCTCTTGAGATGCTTAGAGCTATACTAAGAGAATTTGGAGTAAAAACATCCCCAGATGAAGCTGAGAGCGATCTTTTTGCAAAGCTAAAAGAGTTCCTCACCAGCAAAAAAGAGGAAGGTCATAAAGTTTTTATAATAGTTGACGAGGCACAGAATCTTCCTACTGAAACCATGGAAGAACTCAGAATACTATCAAACCTTGAGACAAACAGAGAAAAACTTCTTCAGATAGTTCTGACAGGTCAGACCGAATTAGAGAAAAAGATAAATATGCCTGAACTAAAGCAGTTAAAAGAAAGAATAACCGTTACAGCAAAACTGAGAAATCTGGACTTTAACGAAACTGTTGACTACATAAGATATAAACTTGAAAAAGCAGGAAATCCAAAAATCCATATTCCATGGTATATCTACAGGCTTATATTCAGACATTCCCAGGGCAATTTCAGAAAGATAAACCTTATAATGAGAAGAACGCTTATGGCAGCATATGTTGATGAGAGCAAAAAAATAAAATATAAACATCTTAAGGAAGCATTAAAAACACTTGGATTCTATGAGGAATCAAAAGAGAAAAAAAAGCTTAAATATCTTGCTCTGGCTTCGGTTATTCTTGCTATACTTCTTGGGCTAACAGGAATATTCTCATGGTTTTTATATGCGATAGCAACGGGAGAAAAAAAGTTAGAACCAGAAGCATCGCAAAAAAGTCCACCAGCTAAGAGTACAAATATTCAAGAAAAAAAAGAAATTATTAAAAAATACTCCCATAAACCTTTAAAACCTGAGGAACAGATAAAAGAGTTTATAAAAAGATGGAAAAACTCCTGGGAAACACAGGACTTCTTGAGATATATATCATATTACTGTAAAGATTTTAGATGGGCTGGCGGTGGCATTGAAAAATGGGAAAAGTACAAAAGAAAAACAATACTGAATAAAAAGTTCATAAAAATCTATATAAACGATATAAAGATCAGAAAAATAAAAGAAAACAGATGGGAAATCATATTCAAACAGGAGTATTTTTCAGATAAAATAGATGATGTCACTTTAAAAAAACTTATTGTGATCAAAAATAATGGAAAATACTGTATAAAAGAAGAAAGAACAATCAGGAGGATTAGGTGAGATATCTGAGGGCTATAATAACAATAATAACTGCAGTGGTACTGAGTTCTACCTGCTATGCTTCTCAACCAACGATAGAAAATGTTCTAAGACAGCTTGAAGAAAAGAATATTGATAAGGCCGAGGAACTTGCAAGACAGCTTCCATACGAGGAAAGAATAAAACTGAATATAATCCTACTTCTTCAAGAAGGAAGAAAAGCAGAGGCGCAAAAACTGTTCTCAAAAATATCAGAAAAAAATAAAGGCATTCTCGAAAATGTTATATACATTCCGGAAGGTAGTTATGCTGTCGTTGTGAGCAAAAGCAGGCAGAAACTAAAGGTTGTAAGGTTTGTAAACGACCTTCCTGTTGAGGTTGTTGAGCTAAGATCCATAACAGGAAAAAGACCTGGAGATAAGCTTAAAGAAGGAGATCAAAGAACCCCAAACGGTGTTTACTTTCCAGTGAAGTACCTTACAAAGCTTGCACCAATGTACGGTATTGGAGCTTTTCCTTTAAACTATCCAAACATACTTGACAGAAAATTTTTAAACAAAACAGGAAACGGCATATGGATTCACGCTTCAGATAAACCTGACAGACCAAGTTTTAGTTCAAACGGATGTGTAGTTCTTAATAATAGAGATTTTAACAGATTAAAAAAATTTATAAAGCTAAAAGAGACACCTGTTGTTATAGTTGAAGATTTTGAATATACAGATGCAGGATCTTTTAAAGAAAAACAGATGGCCCTTATTTACTTTGTCTATCAGTGGAAAAGAGCATGGGAAGAAACGGCAAACGGGAATCTTGACAATTACTTCTTCCTTTACTCTGAAAGATTTGTCTCAAAAAAAGGTAATAAACGGCAGTGGATGAGATACAAAAGAAGAATTTCAAAGCTGAAAGACTGGATAAAGATAGATATTAAAAATCTATCTATCCTTAAAGATGGAAGAATGCTTGATTTTGGAAACATATATGTTGCTACATTTGATATGAACTACAGATCAAACAATTACAATTTTAAAGGTAAAAAAATACTCTATATTATCAGGGAAGAAGGAAAATGGAAGATCTTAGCAGAAGAAACTTTATAAAGCTAACTGGATCCTCACTTCTATTAATTTCTTTAAATCCAGACGATGTTTTTGCAAAACATAGCAACAAATTACATTTTAAGCTCCCTCCTAAACCCTTCCAGTACTATATAAAAGAAGGAAAAGAAAAGGGAGGTAGAGTCCTTATTATTGGAGGTATTCATGGAAACGAGCCAGGTGCATATAAAGCTGCAGATATTCTAATGGACATAGATGTAAAAAAAGGATCAGTTGCCGTTCTTCCAAGAACAAACTTTGTTTCTGTTCTGGCAAATGTTAGAGGATACAACGGAGATATGAACAGAAAATTTCACAGGGTAAAAAAGAAAGATCCAGATTATCAGTATGTAATGTATATAAAGGAGTTTATAAAAGATTTTAAACCTGATGTTGTTTTATCACTTCACGATGGTTACGGTTTCCATATAAAAAATAAAAGACATTGGGGGCAGTGTATAGTTATTGACGCTGTTAGCTATAAAGGCTATCCTCTCTACAGTACAGCAAAATACGTTGCAGATAAGGTGAACCGCCAGATAGATAAAAAAAACTGGAAAATACCTATACATAACACAGACACATTCAATAGGCATACAAAATACAAAGAACAGAGAAAATCCCTTACTTATTACGTTCTCTCAAAATGTAATATACCTGCCTTTTGTTTAGAAGCATCAAAACAACTGCCCGATCTTGAGACAAAAACGAAAATGCATCTTATGATGATAAAAGAATTTCTCCACATTTTTAATGTAGAGTTTTCTCCTTCCATAGATTATGTTTTATCTAATCTAAAATCATTTATAAATCAAAGAAGATCATACTCTGTAAGACTAAATATAAACGGAAAAATAGAAATTCTGAACAGATCTAAATCTATAAAAGTTCCCTCTGGAAGCAGAATAAAATTTGAGTCTGTCTATGGAAACAGAGGGAGTTTTATAATACCAGAAGGCGTTAATCTCAATTATTCCGGCTTTTATTACTCCAAGAATATAAGATTTTTCCTTAAGGATGATTATAAAAGGATATTTACATTAAAATTCATAAAGATTTAATGTTTTCTCGGTTTTATACCAACTGTTACGTACCTTGTTGATCTGTTTATTTTCATCTCTATAAGCGTTGTGGTGTTAGGATAGAAAAGAGAAGGTTTCTGATTAACAATCTGTCCATCTTTTGTTTTTATAAGTATGATATTTTTTAATTTTTCAGTTTCATAATATATACCCTGATCAACACGTGGAACATATATTCTCATACTCAGAACTATGTCAGAACCTAAGGAATAAAAACAATTTTTAATCTCCTTTTTCAGCCTGTTTATACCGACAATAAATCTCCTGAAACTTGGATCAGTAGAGTTGTTGTGAAATTCGTCTGTTATAAGCTCATGGAATTTTCTACTCCAGTTTTCTTCTTCCTTAGATAAATTTCTCTTTATATACTCTCCATTTTTTACATACCTTTTATTCAGCCTGTATATAAAAAACTCTATAGTGTAATCCTTTACAGGAACGTTATGATCATCAACAGCCCTGATTATAAACTGCTGATATATCTCCTTATTTATAAATGTATTTTGTGTGATTTTTTTTAGTTCCTCTTTAAATTTTCCATACTCATCTGGATCTTTTATTTTTAATGCCTTTAATATAAGCCTGCCTATCTGCGATCTTTTATTAGGTCTTATATCATCAACTATTGATCCGTGATCATAATTTTTTAAAACAGCAAAAGCTGTATCATATCTGTAGTTTTTAATATAGATATCAACCGGTCTGCCCTCTTTAGAAAAATCAAGTATGAATTTTACTGGATTCAGATTTGTTCCTGAAACAACAACTGTTCCATCTGTTCCTTTTTTGTTTGCCAGTTTTCTTAAACCACCATAACCCTTGTTCCCTACAAATATAAATGTCTGGATCTGATTTCTATTGTAGTAAGGCTTTTCCACAAGAAGATCCCTATGAGCCAGATTCCATTGATAAGGACTTGCAAGTTCAAGACCGTTTAAAAGCCTTCTTCCAACTTCAAACATATCTCCAAACTTATATCTTCCCTTAAATACCATTCCTAAAAGCGACTTTCCATAGTGCGCAAGAGGCGATCCAAAATTAGCAGGTGCGAGCATTATGATCTTTTTTACAGGACATTTATCAATACGATCTTTATAATACTCAGCTATAAAATGCCTTATAACAAGACCTCCAGTAGAATGAACGATAACATTTAGATTAACAAGCCTGTTTCCATCTTTATCTATAAAACCTTTTTCCTTAAATCTGTCATAAAGTCCATCTATAATGTCCTCATAAGTAACGTTATCTTCCCTTGATTCATAATCTGCATAATATATTGTATCAACGGTTCCAATACCGTTTTTTATTAGAAAGGTTTTAAGATCTTTAAAGCTTTCCGAACAATCACTCCATCCATGAAGGATAAGGGTTATCTCTTTCATTACTCCCTCCCCCATATACATAAATTTCATATCCCATTAACAACTTGTCAATATAAAGCTGTTTTTTAAACATTAGTAAGTTTTTCTCCCTTAAGGTATTTTTTTAAAAATATTCCTGTGTATGAGTTTGGGTTTTCCATAATTTCTTCAGGAGTTCCAGTTGCAACAATATCACCGCCTCTATCACCACCCTCAGGTCCAAGATCTATTATCCAATCTGCATTTTTTATAATATCAAGATTATGTTCTATAACCACTACTGTATTTCCTTTATCTACAAGCCTGTTCAACACCCTTATAAGTTTTTCAACATCATGTGAGTGCAGTCCTGTAGTAGGCTCATCTAACAAATAAAGCGTCCTTCCTGTATCTCTCTTTGATAGTTCTCTCGTTAATTTTATTCTCTGAGCTTCTCCTCCAGATAGTGTTGTTGCTGGCTGACCAAGTTTTATATAATCAAGTCCAACATCATTCAAAACTTTGAGCTTATTTCTAATAGTCGGAACATTTTCAAAAAACTCAACCGCCTCTGCCACTGTCATCTCAAGAACATCTGATATATTTTTCCCTTTATATAAAACCGAGAGCGTTTCCCTGTTGTACCTTTTTCCCTGACAAACCTCACAGGTTACATAAACATCAGGTAAAAAATGCATTTCTATTTTAACAACACCATCTCCTTTACAGGCCTCACATCTACCTCCTTTTACATTAAAAGAAAACCTTCCAGGAGTGTAGCCTCTTATTTTAGCCTCTGGTGTTGCAGCAAAAAGGGATCTTATATGATCAAAAACTTTTGTGTATGTAGCAGGATTTGATCTTGGAGTTCTGCCTATCGGTGACTGATCAACATTTATAACTTTGTCAATATGCTCCCATCCTTCAATACTGTCATGATCTCCTACGTAATCGTTTCTGTGATGAAATCTATTTTTTGCAGCCTGCCAGAGAATGTCGTATATCAAGGTTGATTTCCCACTACCTGACACCCCAGTTACAGCAACAAATAACCCAAGTGGTATCTCAACATCAATATTTTTAAGATTGTGCTCTTTTGCACCTTTTATAATCAGTTTTTTATATCTGTCCGGTTTTCTCCTTTTTTTCGGAACAGGTATTTTAAGTTTTCCGCTAAGGTATTTACCTGTCAAAGAATGCGGACTTTCCATTATCTCTTCTGGGGTTCCAACTGCAACAATCTCCCCTCCGTAAACACCACTTCCAGGTCCCATATCAACAATAAAATCTGCCTCCTCAATAGTCTCAGGATCATGTTCAACAACAATAACTGTATTATCCAGATCCCTCAGCTCTTTCAGTGTATTAATGAGTTTTGCAGTATCCCTTGGATGCAGACCGATGGAAGGCTCATCAAGAACATACAAAACTCCACTCAATTTTGATCCTATCTGAGTAGCAAGCCTTATTCTCTGAGCTTCTCCCCCAGACAGTGTTGTTGCAGATCTTTCAAGTGTTAAATAATCAAGTCCAACATCAATAAGGAATTTGAGCCTTTCTTTTATCTCTTTAATAATCTTTTCACCTATTATCCTATCCTTTTCTGACATGGGAGATCTTTCAAATCCTTCAAAAAACCTGTAGCTTTCTAAGATATTCATTCTAACGATATCCCATATAGACCTACCTTCTATGAGAACATACAGGGCTTCTTTTTTTAGTCTTGACCCTTTACATACAGGACATTTTACCTCTCTTATGAACTTTTCAAGTTCGGCTCTCTGTTTTTCATTATCAGTCTCAAGATACTTCCTTTCAAGATGAGGGACTATTTCAAGAATCAATTCATCTTTAATATTCTCAGGAAGATCTCTAAATTTTGTAAATTTATTGATTCCATGATAATAAATAATGTCGTAGATAATTCCTTTTATATACTTAAAATAGAAACTGTCTGTTATTCTAAAAGATTCTATAACAGCCCTGTTGTAATCTACAAGTGTATCAATATCTATCTTATGTATTATCCCAAGTCCCTTACATTCCGGACATGCACCATAAGGACTATTAAAAGAGAAAAGTCTTGGTGAAAGTTCTGCTATAGAAAATCCATGCTGTGGGCAGGCAAATTTCTCACTGAAAATGTGATCTATATTATCCGAAAGATTATTGATTATAACTATACCATCACCTAATTTTAGCGCCTGCTCTATACTGTCATTCAGCCTTGTTCTTATACCTTCTTTGATTATAATTCTGTCAATTACAATCTCAATAGTATGCTTCTTATTTTTTTCTAATTTTGGCACATCCTCTACCAGGTAAATGTTCCCGTCAACTCTAACCCTTGGGAATCCCATTCTGTTTATCTTTTCCAAGAGATCTTTATGTTCTCCTTTCTTTCCCCTTACAACAGGAGCAAGTATCTGGATCTTACTTCCTTCAGGAAATCTTAAAATCTGTTCAGATATCTCCTCTGCAGATTGAGAAGCTATAATATTGTTACACTCCGGGCAGTGGGGTTTGCCAACCCTTGCAAAAAGAAGTCTTAAATAATCATATATCTCAGTTACAGTTCCTACCGTTGATCTTGGATTTTTTGATGTTGTTTTTTGATCAATTGCTATAGCTGGAGAAAGACCATCTATGCTATCCACATCAGGTTTTTCCATCAGACCTAAAAACTGTCTTGCATAAGCGGAAAGGCTCTCCACATACCTCCTTTGACCTTCGGCATAAATAGTATCAAAGGCGAGAGAGGATTTTCCTGATCCTGAAGGACCTGTTATAACAATTAAACTGTTCTTCGGCAGTTTTAGATCAATATCTTTCAGATTATGTTGTCTTGCTCCATGTATAATGATCTTATCCATATTCTCACCTCAGATTCCTGTTAAAGAATAAATAATATATTAAAAATAAGTAGTTTGAAAAGTGATTTAATGTTCGTCACTTCCTGTCTCAAGTGTGATCTCGATTATGAATTCATTAACATTTTCCCTTTTCCCATTTAAGATCAACGATCTGTCATAATTATACTGAATCCTGAGCTTTACTTTTTCTGAAAAGAAGTATGTAATCATTCCCGAGTATCTATAAAGATTGTTCTCAACATATCCATATCTGATTCCTGTCTTCAGAAAATTCTTAACACTGTAAGTAGTCTGAATATAATAACCTGAATTTTTTGAACTTCCCTTTAATCTATACGCATACTCACCCTGAAATCTGACTTTATCAGAAAGAAGAAACTCTCCTCCCAGAATAGACATTTTAGTTTCCTGGGAAAAGTTTCCCTCTTTTGATCCTCCTTCCAGATACGAAAATACAGGCTTTATATATGGAAAATCTCCTCTCATAAAAATAGTTAAAAGATCTGCACCTTCTTCCCCAAAGCTGTACTCATTTTCACCTTGAAGTATTTCAAATCCTGTAAAAATATCTTTTGATCTGTAAGATATCTGAACTCCCTTTTCATTAAGAGCATGATCTCCAAAAAAACTCTGGTAAAAAAGAGGTATTTCAGAAAAATCCCATTCATGCTGATGTTTATCATTCAGTATTCCTACTGAGCTCCTGAACTTTCCACATTTAAATTTCAGATTTCTTCCTGTTAGGAAAAAAAGCTCACCTACCTCAAACGAGTCCTGCGTGATATGGAAAACAGCTTTAATTTTTATTTTACTATCCACGGGAAGGGAAAAATTCAGTTCGCCATAATTCAGATTAAATCCTTTATTCCTGTTCATTAATATTTCAGAATGTTCATCAAAATCCTTATATTTTTCAATATTTCTCTCAACGTAAGAAAAATCAAAGATAAAGTTTATGTTTTCATAACCTTTAACCGTTGTGAAAACAGAAAAGAGAACAATAAATACATAAAGATACATAAGGTACACCTCCTTTTCTTTTTGTCTTTTACCTGAAGCCTGAACTATATTAAGAATGGTGGAGGTGCACGCTCTTTTTTTGGAAGGGATACACAATGGCTAATGTAAAAAAATTTTATTAATGGTACTTGAGTATCATACGGGATATTAAGTATCTCTACAGTTTTACATCCTGTTGATCCGTCAGAAAGGTTGTTTATCTGAAATATACATACAGGACAGTCATAATGAATTCTACCGTCTTGATGATGATGAACGGCAGAATAACCTACCGAGATGGTAAGCAGGATCAGTATAACTATTTTCTTAAGATACATCTATATAGCTTTAGAAAATCTCTTTTCCTTCTTTGCCTTTGTATATATATCAAATGTTACAGCTATATTCCTTATAAGAAGTCTGCCTGCTGGTGTAACATCTATCCTGTCCGGATATAATCTTAAAAGTCCATCCTTCTCAAGTTCTTTAAGCTCTTTCATTTCAGTAGAAAAATAACTGTCAAAATCAATTCCGTACTTTTCTTCAATCTCTTTTTTATAAAGCTGGAAATGGGACATCAGTCTCATTATTACATCTCTTCTGATAATATCATCTTGAGTCAGAATTATTCCCCTTTCTATTGGAAGTTTTCCTTCTTCTATCATCTCATAGTAGCTTTTCAGCTTTTTATGGTTCTGTGCATAAGCATCATAAAGCATACTTATAGATGTAGCCCCAAAACCGATAAGCTCTGCTTCCGCATGCGTTGTATATCCCTGAAAGTTTCTATGAAGGGTTCTCTCCCTCTGTGCAACAGCAAGCTCATCATTAGGCTTTGCAAAATGATCCATTCCTATAAAAAGATATCCTGCATCTGTAAGTTTTTCTATCGTCATTTTAAGTATCTCAAGTTTTTCTGCCGGTGGAGGAAGTTTTGATTCATCTATTCGTCTTTGAAGTCTTTTAAGCCATGGTACATAGGCAAAATTAAAATTCGCTATTCTATCGGGATTTAGCTTAATAACTTTCTCAACTGTTTCTGTAAAAGTTTTGAGCGTCTGGTATGGTAATCCATAAATAAGATCTATATTAACACTCTCAAATCCTGCTTCTCTAATCCAGGACATTACGTTAAATATAAGATCTTCAGGCTGTATCCTATTTACAGCTTCCTGAACCTTAGGATTAAAATCCTGTATCCCAAAACTTATTCTATTAAATCCTATCTTTCTTAAAAGAAATATTCTTTCTTTAGTTACATGCCTTGGATCTACTTCTATTGACATTTCGGCATTATTCTCAAAATCAAATCTTTTTCTTATTTCATCCATTAATCTTACTGTCTGGTCATCTTCAAGATAGTTAGGCGTTCCTCCGCCCCAGTGCAGTTGAACAACCTTTCTTGAACGATCAATAAGAGATGACATTATATCCATCTCTTTAAAAAGATGTTCAAGATATGGCTGAACAACCTCTTTTCTCCTTGTGATAATAACATTACAACCGCAAAAATGACATGCAGATTCACAGAAAGGTATATGGAAATAGAGTGATAATGGAGTTTTTCTTTTATTGGACTGGCTTACTTTCTCCCTCCATTGGCTCTCAGTAATCTGTGTAGAAAACTCCTGAGCTGTAGGATAACTTGTGTATCGAGGAGCAGGTTTTGCATATTTCATAATCAGATCAAGATCAAATCTGACATCTTGAGGATGAAAAGCCATCTTTACCACCTCACAATTAATTTTAAATACAGTAACTATATTAATGTATAAACTGTAAAAATCCTATCAACTATATCATATATTTGCCAATTTAGGATTCTTTTTCAACAAAATTTTTAAAATTTTCAAGCAACCTTAAACCAGCTTTCTGACTCTTTTCAGGATGAAACTGAACCGCCCAGATATTCTCTTTTTGAACGGCAGAACAGAACTCATTTATATAATCAGTAGTTGCCGCTATATCTTTGTTATCTGATGGAACAGCATAAAAAGAATGTACGAAATAGTAATACTCTCCATCATTAATACCAGAAAAAAGCCCTTCTTTCTGTTTTATCCATACCTGATTCCATCCCATATGGGGAACTTTAAAACCTTCTTTACTTCCAAATCTCACAACCTTTCCTTTCAAAACACCAAGTCCCTGATGTTCTCCAAATTCATAACCGTATTCAAAAAGTATCTGGAGACCAAGACATATACCAAGATAGGGCTTTCCAGATCTAATAGATCTTACTATCGGTTCTAAAAGCCTCAATCTATCAAGATTGTGCATAGCATCGCCAAAAGCTCCAACTCCAGGAACAACAATACCCTTTGCATCTAACACATCATTAGGATCTGAAGAAACCTTTATATTAAGTCCTACCTTTTCAAGAGCTTTAGCAACACTTCTGAGATTTCCCATACCGTAGTCAACAACAGTTATCATTCCATTCCCTCTTTAAGATCTTTAATAAGTTTTTTCACTCCGTCTATATCACCTTTGCCCTGCAGTTTAACAACAGCACTTCCTACAATGACCCCATCTGATATCTTAGACAGCTTCTGTGTATGTTCCTTTTTTGAAACACCAAATCCTACTGCAACTTTTTTTCCTGTAATCTGTTTTATCTGTCTTACTTTTTCTTCAAGCTCATTCCATGGGAGAGTATCCCTTTCACCTGTTATTCCTGTTAAAGATACATAATATATAAAACTATCGCTCATCTCTCCAATTATTTTTATTCTTCTTTTATGTGATGTTGGGGCAAGAAGAAAAACAGTATCAATACCTTCTTTATTTGCTGTTTTTTTGAAGCTTAAAGCCTCTTCAGGGGGAAGATCTGGGACTATAAATCCATTTGCTCCATTCTCCTTTGCAAGTTTACAGAACTCTTCTTCACCAAAAACAAATATGGGATTATAATATGTCATCAGTATAAGAGGAATATCAGGATACTCTTCTTTCAATCTTTTTGTCAGATGAAAAACGTTTAGGGGTGTTATACCGTCTTTTACAGCTTTTTCATGTGCCACCTGAATTGTAGGACCATCAGCAACCGGATCAGAGAACGGTACACCTACTTCAAGAATATCAGCTCCTGATTCTATCAATCCTTTTGCAGTTTCATAACTTTTTTCTAAAGATGGATAACCAGCCATAAAATAGCAGATA
>Ga0256914_1001150_pt1 | contig 24977 bp, 27 predicted proteins | sample HulkmetaG_FD_191571 | JGI IMG/M metagenome (GOLD analysis project Ga0256914, IMG submission 191571) | Hydrothermal chimney microbial communities from Main Endeavour vent field at the Juan de Fuca Ridge, Pacific Ocean - Hulk | ecosystem: Environmental > Aquatic > Marine > Hydrothermal vents ... | reverse complement strand
TCAAGCGATTCATACAACTCATCTTGTGCGACACTGCTGTTTCCAAGAAAGTGAACAGGCAGAGTTTTAGCATATAAGAATAGTGCTAAGAGAAAAAATAGAGCTATCTTTTTAGACATCGTATCCCATCATACTTTTTTTAAATTATATCATTTATTACTTCACTAAGTAATTAAAAAAAGATTAAATATTGTGATAAATTTGATATGAGAGGGCCAGGGGTCAGAGGGCCAGCAAGGGCCAGGGGTCAGGGTTTGACTTTTGACTTTTTCTTGTTATAATTTCTCCTTTAAATAGAAGTTTTCAATGGCAAGACGACAAAGGATAGAAAGTGCAGGATTTCATCATATTTATAACCGTGGTGTTGAAAGACGAGTTGTATTTGCTGAGCCAAAAGATAAAGAAAAATTTTTAGAAATAGTTTGTGAAGTATCTGAATATTATGATTTTATCATACATGGATATGTCATCATGGATAATCATTATCATTTATTGCTTGAAAATAGCAGAGAAAATCTATCAGCAGGTATGAGACAAATCAACTCTATCTATGCTCAATATTTTAATAAAAAGCAAAAAAGAGTCGGTCACTTATGGCAAGACCGTTTTAAGTCTTGGTATGTATATGATGAAGCTTACTTATTTACACTTTTTAAATATTTAGAATACAATCCAATAAAGGCAAAAATAACAAAAAAAGTAGGTGAATTTAAATATACACTTTTACATGATATGCTACAAAATAAACTCAGAAAGTGCATGAAAGAAAGTTTTATTATAAATTGGTTTGATAAAGCAAGTGAAATTTTAAAGTCTTTAGATATCGATATGACTCCTGATGAGTTAGAGAAGATAGAAAGATTTCAAAAAGAATCAATAACATATAAAAAAAATCCAAATAAAATAGTTCAAAAATTAAAGCTTAAAAATTATTTTTCACAAGACCAATCAAAAAAAGATAGAAATGAACAAATACTAAAAGCTACTAAAGACGGCTTTACTCAAAGTGAGATTGCAAGATTTTTAGGACTATCTGATTCTGCAGTTTCAAGGATTTTAAAAAAGTCAAAAGTCAAACCCTGACCCCTGGATACCTTTCGGAATTCAGCTTGAAAACAGTAATTTTACAAATTCAATCAAACAGATAATTGACAAAAGCAAACTGGATGCTTCTTATCTAAATCTTGAAATTACGGAATCGGTATTGATGAATGATATAAAACAATGGAGCAATACTCTTGAATATATAAAAAAAATGGGCATAGACATATCGATAGATGATTTTGGCACAGGGTACTCTTCTTTGTCATACTTAAGACAATTACCCGTAGATGAATTAAAAATCGATAAATCTTTCATAGATGACATACCGAACAATCCGGATGCATATGTTATTATCAACAGTATTATATCTTTGGCAAAAAGCTTAGGCTATAAAACGGTAGCAGAAGGTGTGGAAACCACAAAACAACAGTCATATCTTTTAAAAAATGGTTGCGATATCATACAGGGATATTTGTATTCAAAACCACTCCCAAAAAAAGATATGGAGGAATTCTTAAAAAAGTGGTGTCCCAAGCAGGATTCGAACCTGCGGCCTCTTGATTAGGAATCAAGTGCTCTATCCTGCTGAGCTATTGGGACTTGAAAGCGAATTATACAAAAGATATATTTATTTTACAATAAAATGGAGGAATTTGATGTTTAAATACTTACTACTCCTGTTTGCTTTTTCTGCTTTATTTGCAAATGGCACAAATGAAACAAATAGTACAAAAAAAATTTCACAATACAAGATAACCCGAAAAATGAAAATTTATCAACAGGAAAAGCAACAAAAAGAAGCTGAAGCCAAAGAACTTGAAAAAGACGGTTTTTGTCCATGTTCGATACAAATGCCGTAAAGATACTTCTAATAATCTATATAGCTCATAAACTGTTTATTAGTATTTTTAGGATAAAATCGCTTTTGATTAGGTACTTAACTGCGCCCATAGCTCAGCTGGATAGAGCATTTGATTGCGGTTCAAAAGGTCAGAGGTTCGAATCCTCTTGGGCGCGCCATTATAAGGAAAATGTATGAAAATTCCATTTATTGACTTACAAAAACAGTATCGTCTGTACAAACATGAAATAAACAAAGAGATAAATGATGTACTTGAAAGTTGTATATTTATCGGCGGGGATAAGATTGAAAATTTAGAAAAACAGTTAGCCTTATTTACCGGCTCAAAATATGCCGTAACTTGTTCAAGCGGAACTGATGCTCTGCTTCTTTCGCTGATGGCTCTTGGCATAAAAAGGGGTGATGAAGTTATAACAACACCTTTTACATTCATAGCAACCGCAGAGGTTATAGCATTTTTGGGTGCCAAACTTGTATTTGTGGATATTGATGAAAAAACTTACAATATTAATCCAAGAAAAATAGAAGAAAGTATAACCAAAAAAACAAAAGCCATACTGCCTGTCTCTCTTTATGGACAGCCTGCGGATATGGATGAAATAAACCGGATAGCTAAAAAATATGATTTAAAAGTCATAGAAGATGGTTGTCAGAGTTTTGGTGCAACCTACAAAAATCAAAAATCATGCAACTTAAGCGATATCGGGTGTACCAGTTTCTTTCCGTCAAAACCGCTTGGATGCTATGGTGACGGGGGTGCGGTATTTACAAACAGTAAAGAACTTGCCGATAAAATAAAAATGCTTTTAAACCATGGACAAAATGAAAGATATAAGCACAAATATATAGGTATAAACGGAAGATTGGATGCTTTGCAGGCTGCTATTCTTTTGGTAAAATTAAAATATTTTCCAACCGAAATCAAGCAAAGAAAAGATATCGGCAATAGATATACAAAACTTTTATCCGACAGCAATATAATAACACCTTATATAAAAAACGACAGAACTTCCGTATATGCCCAATATTCCATCAGAGTACAAAACAGAGATAAAATCATAGAAAAATTAAATACGCTCGGCATTCCGACAGCTGTTCATTATCCTATGCCTTTGCATTTACAAAAATGCTTTGAATATTTAGGATATAAAAATGGTGATTTTCCGATATCCGAAAATATTTCAAAAGAGATAATGAGCCTTCCTATGAGTCCTTATCTTGAAAAAAATGATCAAGATATCATTATCAAGGAATTATTATGAAAAAAATAGCTCTCATAGGCTTGGGTTCCATGGGGAAAAATCATTATCGGGTTTTAAAAGGACTCTCGGGAATACAGATAAAAGCACTTTGCGATATAGTGCAAGAAAGAGATTATGAAGAGCCTTTTTATACTGATGTTGATGAAATGTTAAAAAATGAAGATTTAGATGCCGCACTTATAGTAGTTCCTACTTTTTTACACAAAGAAGTTGCCATAAAATGTTTAAACCACGGTCTTGATATCTTTATAGAAAAACCTGTTGCTTCCAATATTCAAGATGCTCTTGCTATCCAAAACAAAGCAGAAGAAAAAAATCTTAAAGTTTGTGTGGGGTATATTGAAAGATTTAATCCTGTAGTAGAAGCATTAAAGCATGAACTCATAGACAGAGATATATATAGTATCGGTATCACAAGAGTAGGACCTTTTCCTCCAAGGATTGCCGATGTGGGCATACTTACTGATTTGGCCGTTCACGATATAGACCTTATCAGATTTATAACAGGATGTGAGATAGTCGAAAAATCCATATTTAAATCACAAAAAATAAATTTCCATCATGAAGACAATGCAATACTCTCTTTCAAGCTCGAGGATGAAATAGTAGCTTCCATTACCACAAACTGGCTTACCCCTTTTAGAAAAAGAAAGATAGAAGTTGCTACAAAAAAAGGTTATTTTGAAGCTGATTTAATGGGACAGGATTTGGTGGAATACTCTGAATATAAAACAAACAATTCATATGTGATAAGAAATTGTTTTGTTAAAAAAGAAGAACCGTTACTAAGGGAGCTTAAGGCATTTTTAAGATACTTAAAAACAGGGGAAAGATCCGGTCTTAGCAGTATTCAAGACAGTATTGTAACTTTGGAAATTTCTTCCTACCGGGGATAAATATGCAAAAAGCATTGGTACTTTTAAACATGGGAGGACCCAACAATACGGAAGAAATAGAACTTTTTTTAAAAAATATGTTCAACGATAAAAATATTATCACAACAAAAAGTGACCTCTTGAGAAAACTGATAGCTTTTATGATTGTAAAATTTAGAAAAAAAACTGCTATACAAAACTATAAAGATATTGGTGGCAAATCTCCTCTTTCAAGCAACACTGAAAAACTGATTGAAAAATTGCAAAAAAAAGATACGAATGCTTTTGTTACCTATGCTATGAGATATACTCCTCCTTTTAGTAAAGATATTATAAAAAAATTAAAAGAAAAAGAGATAAAAGAGATTTTTTTAATGCCTCTTTATCCGCATTATTCTACAACTACTACCAAATCTTCTCTTGAAGATTTTATCGAACAATTACAAAAAGAGGGGCTTAGTGCCAAAATAACTTCAAGCGAAAGATTTTACAAAGAAGATGATTTTAACAAAGCTGTCATAAATCAAATAAGAGACGAAATTAAAGATATCGATACAAAAAAATATGATTTGATATTTTCAGCCCACTCTCTTCCTGAAAAAATTATAGAAAAAGGTGATACTTATCAAAAGGAGATAGAAGAACATGTTACAATTTTATCAGACTTGCTATCGCGTGAAAATATAAAATTCAACCAAATACATTTGGCTTACCAGTCAAAATTGGGTCCGATTAAATGGATAGGGCCGTCACTTGAAGAAAAACTGAAAAAAATATCCAATAAAAATGTTTTTATATATCCCATATCTTTTGTGTTGGACAATTCAGAGACTGTGCAGGAGTTGCATATAGAGTATGATAAAATTGCAAAAAATTCAGGATATAAAAATTACAAAGTTTTTAACTGTTTAAATGACAATGATGATTTTGTAACTTTTATACATAATTATTACATTGACAATAATTATTAAAAGCAGTATAATTTCGTTTTTTAAAACAATACAAAGGTTAAGAAAATGATGGATTATTACGCCGGTCTAAAAAGAAGGCAAGCACCTCCAAGGCCAATGCCTGTGGATGAAGAAGTAATACTCAATAAAAAAGACTTTATAGTTTCAAGAACAGATTTAAAAGGGTATATTACATATGCCAATGATTATTTTATAGAGATATGTGCTTACAAAAAAGATGAACTCATAGGAGTAAATCACAATATCATAAGACATCCTGATATGCCTAAACTTATATTTAAAGTACTTTGGGATCGCATCAAGGCGGGAGAGAAAATTTTTGCTTTTGTAAAAAATTTAAGAAAAGACGGAAAATTTTACTGGGTACTTGCTGAAGTAGAACCTGCTAAAAAAAATGGCCAAATTATAGGATATTACTCTTTTAGAGTAAGAGCACCAAGGCATGCCTTAAAAGAGATTTCTCAGGTTTACAATCAACTTTTAAAAGCTGAAGAAAAAGGGGGAATGAAAGCATCAAAAGAAGTTTTGGATACATTTTTGGCCAAAAAAAGAGTTTCCTATGATGAGTATGTCCAAAAATTATTTAAAAAAGGTTTTGGTTTTGGGGGATTTCTTAGAAGTTTTGGCAATATCTTCAGATAAAAATTATTTTGCAGGAACAAGATAGCCTTCTTCAATCATCTCTTCAACAATCTTTTTAAAAATCGGAACTGCTGTCAAAGAGGCATAATAGTAGTATTTTTTAGTTGGCTTTCTCACAAGCACTCCTATAGTATATGAATGATTTTTATCATTTGCAAAACCAAAAAATGAACTGTTATAAAGATCTGTATATTTACTTTTTTGAACTATATGGGCGGTTCCTGTCTTGCCTCCTATGATAAGCCCCGGTATTTTTGCAGCAGTTCCGGTTCCTTTTTCAACTGTTTTTATAAGAATTTTTTGCATTCTTTTGGCTATATCGACAGGAATTATCTGTTTATATGTTTTTGGCAACACGGAATACTTTTTCCCATAAGCATCCTGATAATATTCAACAACTCTGGGAGATACCGCTCTGCCATTGTTATTAAAAATATTATAAGCTTTTAAAAGTTGCATAAAATTTGCCCTTACACCATATCCGTATGCTGTTACCGCTTTGTATATTTCACTTTTTAATTTATAAATTTTAGGAATAACACCGGTATGTTCATAAGGAAGATCAATACCGCTTGGCAAGGAAAAACCAAATTTTTTCAATCCGTTATAATAATCAACATAATTTAATTTTTGAGCAAGCTGAGATATGCCTACATTGCTTGAGTGGACTATAACATCTTCGGCACTAAGCCATTCAAACTTATGAGAATCCCGTATAGTTTTTTTGCCTATTTTATACTTTCCTCCAAAAATCCTAACCAAATCATAAGGATTTACTTTATTTTCTTCCAAAAGAAGTGAAAATACAATAGGCTTCATAACCGAACCCGGCTCATAAGAAAATTCTACTGCCTTGACATTTAGATTTGGGTACTCTTTTTTCCTGATGGAAGAAGGATTGTATCTATTTGATGAAGCTAACATTAAAATCTTTCCCGTTTTACTATCCATAACACAGGCTATTATCTCTTTGGCTTTTAACTCATCTTTTGAATTATCCAGTATATTTTCAACAATTTTTTGAAATTTAAGTGATATATTAAGATGAATATCACAACCGTCTATTCTTGTTATAACCGTGCTGTATCCGTTTAAAATTATATTTCCAAGAGCATCTTTGCTTCCTTTTATACTTCCGTCTTGTTTTGGATTTAAAATATCATTATATTTTTTTTCAAGTCCTTTGATGCCATATATTTTTGTTATTCTGTTTTTTTCATACTTTCTGACATATCCTATAACCGGAGTTAGTGTATCTTTATAATTATATACTCTGTATTCGCCACTTTCTACAACATCAAGACCATGTGTAAAAGTAATGCCGCTCTTTTTATCTTCATAAGGTATAAAAACTCCGAGTCTGTAAAGTTTTTTTGCCAATTCTCTTAAATGTTGGGCTGATATTGCGTCTATTTTATAAGAGAGCACAACAGTACCGAAATATGAATCTATACTGCGTTTGATATCTTTTATGCTTTCGCTGCTATATAAAGAATAAAGCTTTAAAAATAACTTTTTTTTACCGGGATCAATATTTCTTGTATCAACCACGGCTTTATAGAGCTTTTTGCTACTGGCTACACTATACCCTTCTTTTGATATAATATTTCCTCTTAAAGCACTATCAATATCTTTTTTATAAAGTCTTGGCAATCTTCTGTCTATCTGTGCCCAGTAAAATAGTGCTAATATAAATACTATAAATCCCAAAAGTAAAATAAAAAATAAAAATGGTATTTTGGCATTTTTTTGATAATTTTTTTGCATAAGGGATTATACTTAATTGAATATTATATATCAGTAAAGAAGAAGATTACATTTGTGTTCTTGAGAGTTCCTTGTATGCATTTAGTGCTTTATTTCTAACTTCAAGCATTAATTTCATACTGATTTCCGCCTTATCTATTGCGATTGCAGCCTGATGAAGATCTTTGACGCTTCCTGTTGCTATATCACTCATGGCTTTATCACTTTTTTTCTGAAGAGAATTTACTTCATCAATACTCTCTTTTAAAACTTTGGAAAAATCACCTGTTTCTTTTTTGACATCATTTACATTTTTTATACTGTCTGTTAAATTATTTATTTTATTGATTGAATTACTCATCTAATATCTCCTTCTAAGCTCTTAAGATATCTATAGCACTCATAGCCATAGCTTTTGAACTTTGAAAAGCAGCTACATTTGCCTGATAAGCCCTGGTTGCTTCTATAAGATCAGCCATTTCCACAACAGGGTTAACATTTGGATAAGCCACATATCCATTTTTATCGGCATCTGGATTTGAAGGGTCATATTTCATCTTAAAAGGTGAATCATCCCTTATAATTTTATCAACTTTAACACTCATTATAGCAGGATTTGCACTTTCTTGCAAACCGGGTTCATCCAAAGGATTTTCATAATCCAAAGTTTTTAAATCTTCTTTGATCTTTTCATTTAATGTTTTATCAAAATTCACTGCTTTAAATACAACTTCTCTTCTTCTGTATGGCCCACCTTCATCAGTTCTTGTTGTATTTGCATTTGCTATATTGGAGCTTATTAAATTTATCCTGAATCTTTGAGCCGAAAGCCCATAACCACTTATATCAAAACTGCTTAAAAATGCCATTTTATACCTTTGAAGAATATTCTATAACGCTTTTAAATATCGCACTGTCTTTTTTTAATGCTGCCGTTAGTGCATCATACATTACTTTGTTTTTTGCAAGTTCGGTTGTTTCTACATCCAGATCAACCGTATTGCCATCATTTCTCGCATCTTGACCATCTCTTAAAAAAAGAGTGGGGTTTAAACTTATATCATCATTTAAAGGATCCATATGCAAATCATTACTCTTAGCCAATTCAAGTTTTTTATCTTGACGGTTGTATAAAAAATCTTCCTGAACTTTCAAAGCATTTTCAAAAGCAATATCTCTTGATTTGTATCCGGGAGTATCGATATTGGCAATATTGCCCGAAATAATATCAGCTCTTAAAGCCCTATAATCAAGTGCTTTGGCCATAAGCTCATAAGACTTGCTAATCTCAAAAGACATACTTTTTCCTTTTCGTCAAAATATATCTTAAAACAAGCAAAAATCATTCCCAAAAAAAAATGTTATAATACTGAAAATTTTTTAGGAATTTAATTGTGAAAAAAATTAATCTTGGCTGTTTGATAATAATTTTGGCCTTATCTTTATATGGCAAAAAAGTAGACGGCATCAATATAGACAAAAGTGTCAGTTTCGCCGGCAAAACTATGTTGCTACAGGGTGCGGGAGTAAGATCAAAATTTATATTTGATATATATGTGGGAGCTTTGTATCTTGCACACAGTACGAAAAATCCAAAACAAATTATACAGGCAAATTATCCTATGGGCATAAAAATGATCATAACTTCTTCGCTGGTTAGTGCATCAAAGATGAAAGAAGGCTTTAGTAACGATTTTAAATCTATGCAAAATATAGGATACAAAGTAGAAAAAAAATTACTTAGAAAGTTTCTTAACACATTTAATACCAAGATACACAAAGGCGATATGTTTGATTTTGTATATCTGCCTGAAGATAAAATTATCATTTATAAAAACGGGTTAAAAATAAACAGTATAAAAAGTTTTGATTTTAAAAAATCACTTTTTGCCATCTGGTTAAGCTCCAGACCTGCTCAAAAAAGTTTAAAAAAGAAAATGTTAGGATATAGGTAAATTAAGTGCATACGGACAGACCTCTTTTTTTATTTACCGTTTTTGTCATAAGTATGGGTATTGTTTTCTCGCTTTCACTTTCAGCTTATACCATATTTTTACATCACGGATATAGTGAGTTTCACTTTTTTATAAGACAGTTCGCAGTAGGTATCTTTTCTATATTGGTTATATGGTTTCTTTCAAGGCTTGATCCTGAAAAATACTTTCAGCCTCTTGGATTTAGTATCTTTTTCATCTCTCTTATCTTGATGAGTATAATGCATTTTTTGCCGGATAGCTATGTTACTGCGGCCGGAGGTGCAAAAAGATGGATAAGACTTCCGGGATTTTCTTTGGCACCGGTTGAATTTTTCAAAATTGGCTTTGTATTTTTTCTATCATGGAGCTTTGCAAGAAAATTAAATGAAAATAAAAAAACTTTAAAAGAGGAACTTAAACTTATATTTCCGTATATCGGGGTTTTTTTAATTGCTGTTTATCTTATAGCAATACTGCAAAATGATCTTGGGCAAGTTGTTGTTCTTGCTTTAACACTTGCCGTTATGGCATTTTTTGCCGGCACAAGTGCAAAACTGTTTATGCTTAGTATATTGGGAGCTATAAGCATAGCTACACTTGCGATTGCCACCTCAACTCACAGAATTTTAAGAATAAAGACATGGTGGGCTACCATACAGGATATGGTGTTGTCTATTTTCCCGGATAAAATAGCAAATGCCCTAAGGGTTCAAGATGCACCTGAGCCTTATCAAATTTCACACTCTTTAAATGCCATAAAACACGGTGGTCTCTTTGGCACCGGTATAGGAAGCGGTACTTTTAAACTTGGATTTTTAAGTGAAGTGCATACCGACTTTGTGCTTGCCGGTATGAGTGAAGAAATAGGAGCTGTAGGGGTGAGCATAGTTACCGTTTGTATAATTGCCATTATATACAGAATTTTTAAAATTGCCAACAGAAGTCAAAATAAAGTAAACTATCTTTTTGCATTGGGTATTGGTCTTTTGATAACTTTTTCATTTTTGATGAATGCTTACGGCATAACTTCTTTAATACCCATAAAAGGCATAGCTGTTCCATTTCTAAGTTACGGAGGAAGTTCAATGCTTGCTTTGAGTATCGGTGTAGGTATGGTTTTAATGATTAGTAAAAAGGCAAATCTTAAATGATAGCTATAACCGGAGGAGGCACGGGGGGTCATTTAAGTATTGCAAGAACATTTAAAACAGAGTTAAATAAAAAAGGAATAGAGCCGATTTTTATCGGTTCAAGCAATGGACAGGATAAAGCTTGGTTTGAAAACGAAAAAGGCTTCAAAGAAAAATACTTCTTTAACACCAAAGGAGTTGTAAATCAAAGCAAAACAGGCAAAATCCTTTCACTTTCAAACATACTGCTTCACTCGTTAAAATGCTATGACATTTTTAAAAAACATGGCATAAAAAAGGTTATTTCAGTAGGCGGTTACTCTGCGGCAGCTGCATCTTTCGGGGCAGTTATTTTTAAAAAAAAATTATACATACACGAACAAAATGCAAAAATCGGAACATTAAATAAAAAACTTATACCTTATGCGGAACTATTTTTCAGTTCATATGATGAAAGATCGCCTATAAAAGATTATCCTGTTAGAAAAGATTTTTTTAAAACAAAAAGAATCAGAAGCAAACTTGAGTATATTATCTTTCTTGGCGGTTCGCAAGGTGCACATTTTATAAATGAATTGGCAAGAAAATTATCAAAACCGCTGATAAAAAACAAAATAAAAATTATCCATCAATGCGGTAAAAAAGAGTATAAAGAGTTAAAAGAGTTTTATAAAAAAGAGGGGTTGAAAGTTGAACTGTATGATTTTATAAAAGATATGCCTGCTATTCTCGCTAAAGCCGATCTTGCCATCAGCAGAAGCGGTGCGAGCACACTATGGGAACTTTGTGCCAATACGCTTCCAACTGTTTTTATCCCTTTTCCTTATGCTGCGGCAGACCATCAGTACTATAATGCCAAATTTTTAAAAGATAAAAAACTGGGATATCTTTTTCGGGAAAACGAAATAAAAGCAAATGAATTGCTAACTCTTATATATCAGATAAATCTTCGCTCCATAAGTACTAATCTCTCAAGCATTATACACGAAAATGCAGCTGAAAAAATAGTAGAATATATTTTAAAACATAAATAATTTTTTATCTTATCTGCTATAAAATTTACAATTCCTCTAAAACAATATAAAGTATTATTTTCCCTTTATCATAACTTCTAAAAATGCACATATATGCGCCATTACATAAGATAGTATTTGTTCATCTTCTTTGCTGAATTTTCCTGTTCCGTCAAGTTTGTTGATCAATTGCATTACGCCCAAAACTCTACCGCCAAACCCAAGTATAGGTACAGTAAGTACGGCTTTTGTCCGATACCCGCTTTTTTTATCTATGGATTCGTTAAAATAGCAACTGTTCTTTACATCATTCACTATAATAGTTTTTTTTGTTTTGTAAACTTCTCCGGCTATTCCCGTGTCATCAGGAATCTCTATATAACTTATACCATCTATATATACAGACCATAGGCTTTTTGTGTTATTGTCATGTAGATATATGGTGCATCTGTCAACTTTAAGTATTTCTTTAATAGATTTTGAAATGAGTTTTATTTTTTTATTAAAATCATTCTCCAATACCAATTTTTTATTTAACTCAAGTATTTTGTTCAGTTTTTCTTCATTAATTTTTTTATCCATAATACCACATCTTTATCTAAATTTTGCACAACTTGATTGTAGGCATTGACTGCACCTTTTGCGTTTAAACTTTTACATCTTTTTTTATAGTCAAACTCTTTTGTACCTATAAGTTTGCCGGACCTTTTGTCTATAAGATACAATCTTATCTCAAAAATAACTTTACCTTTATCGTTTATTGATTGTATAGCTTTTAAAATATCTCCTTCAAGCAAAAGATCGGCTTTTATTTTGGAATATCCTTTAAATACACTTTTAAATATATGACTTTTAAAGAGAGCATCCGATATATTTTTTTCTATAAGCAAATTAAAATCACTGCTCCAGCAAGAATAAACATAACTGTTTGTTTTGTAAGCAGGCTTTTGGTACCATATTTGATTGCTTTGTAAAGTTTTAAGTGATTTGAAATGATCTACTTTTAATATCTTATTGATTGAAAAATCACTTCTTTTTATGTCTGTATTATTTACGATAGCATATTTTACTATCGGTTTTTTTACAACTTTAAACGAACAGCCTTCTATAAAAAAAAGAGTTGTTATTGCAAGTAAAAATTTTATATATTTCATTTTTATTCTCCGGGTCCTAAAGTTTTTTTCCTGCTTTTGTATATTATATCGCTTGGACTCTCCTTTAAAGATTGAACGAGGGTTTCTATCTTGATGGAAAGATCCCTAATGGCTAAAGATGTTTCATTTAGAATATCCATATTGTTTTCTACAATATCAGATATATCATATTTGCCGGAGTCCAGCTTGTTTTGCAAAGAGATAAAAAACTCTTTTGTTTTGTCTGATGCGATAGCAGCTCTATCACTCATGGCACCAAGCTTTTCAAAAGAAGGCAACAATTTATCTTCAAACAATGCAGTATGTTTATAAAAATCAAATGTTTTCGCATTAAATCTGTCAATCTGCATTGTTATATTATTTAATGCCTTTTTAATATCACTTCTTAATAAAGATATATTTTTCAAAGTTTCTATCAGTTTATTTTTATTGGCATCTATATAGATTACCGTATTTGAAAGTTTATCTGTCAAAGTGGCTATATTTTGTATATTTTTATCATTTAGCACCAAATAAGTCCTGTCAAGTACTTTTTCCAATTTTTTTGTTATGGATTCACTGTTATCAAATATAGAATTGATAACAGACTTTCTTGTTTTTATAACTGCGGGATTATTTTTTTTACTTATTAGTCTTGGTGATTTATTTGTTCCGCCTTTCAATTCAATATATTTTAAACCGGTTATCCCCTGTGAATCCAAAACTGCAATCGTATCTTTTTTGATCGGAGTATCTTTTGCTATCTCTAAAAGTACCTCAACTTCTTCGCTGTTATTTTTACTGATGGATATCTTTTTTACTCTTCCAACTTCTACCCCTCTTAATTTTACAAGAGATTCCATGCTAAGTCCTGAAACCGACTCTTTAAAATATGCTTTATAATAATCATGTTCAATATTTTTGTTACCATATTTTGCAAGCCAAAATAAAAATGCAGCCAAAGCGGTTATCAAAATTAGTATAAATGAACCCAATATAATATAACTGACCCTCTTCTCCATTAATTCTCCTTAATTATCGGCCCTAAAAACTCTTTTATAGCATAATGCTCAAAAATTTTTGCCTCTTCCAATGAGCCTTCAAAGAGTATCTTTTTATCATAAATAATACAAAATCTATCAAGCACATGTTCGATTGTGTGCAAATCATGTGTAACCATTACCACACTGAGTCCAAGTAGGGTTGCCAACTCTCTTATAAGCCTATCGAAATTTTCTGCACTTACCGGATCGAGTCCGCTTGTAGGCTCATCTAAAAATAATATTACAGGGTCCATGACCAATGCTCTTGCAAGTGCTACTCTTTTTTTCATTCCTCCGCTTAATTCACTTGGAAAAAGATAAGCAGCTTCATCTCTCAAGCCTGTCATTTTCAATTTGCTTAAGGCAACCTTTTGTATAACATTTTTTGGAAGATCGGTATATTCCAAAAGCGGTAATGAAACATTCTCTACAACATTCAAAGATGAATAGAGTGCACCAAACTGAAATAAAACTGCCCATCTCTTTTTTAATTCCATTTCATCTTTATATGACATTTTACCTACTTGCTTGCCAAATATTTCTATATTTCCGCTCTTAAACTTTTGAAGCATTATAATTTCTCTAAGGAGTGTTGTTTTGCCACTTCCACTTCCCCCGAGTATGCCATATACTTCACCTTTATTAATAGTAATATTTACTTTATTATGTATTATTTTTGAACCAAATTTTGTAACTACATCTCTTACCTTGATAATAGAAGTCATATGCCTATCTCCGTCAGCATAACCGATATTAAAGCATTGCAGGCTATAACCCAAAATATAGCATTTACAACACTAATAGTCGTATATCTTCCTATGCTTTCTGTACTTCCTGTTACCTGAAACCCTCTAAAACACCCTATAAGAGCTATCAAAAGTCCGAAAAAAGGTGCTTTAAACAAACCAATCAAAACATGTTTCATCTCTAAAACATCTCTCATTCTTAGTAAAAATTCATTATATGATATGCCAAGTCTCGTATCAGCCACTATCATACCGCCAAATATGCCCACACAATCAGCAAAAAACACTATCAACGGCATAGCTAAAATCAGTGCAAACATTCTAGGCAATACCAAAAATACCACCGGACTAAATCCCATGGTTTTCATAGCATCTATCTCTTCTGTTATTTTCATTGTTCCTATCTCGGCAGTGTACGAAGATGAACTTCTTCCGGCTATCACTATCGCGGCTATAAGTGGGGCTAACTCTCTAAATATTGAAATACCGACCATATCAACTATAAAAATATTTGCACCAAATTTGGCAAGTTGTTCGGCACCTTGGTAAGCTATAACAAGTCCGACCAAAAAAGAAGTTAATGCAACAATCGGAAGTGCTTTTGCACCTGATTTTTCTATCTGCACTGCTGTTGCTTTAAATCTGTATCTCCAAGGAGTTTTCACCATCATACATGTCTCTTTAATAATTTCTCCCACGAAAGATAAAAATAGAAAAAAAGAGTCTATTTTTTCATAAATTTCCTTTCCTGCGCTATTTATTAATTTTACAAATACAATCTCTTTGTCATTACTGCTCTTTTTTATCTGTCTTAAATTTTTTCTGGCAAACATTAAAATATCTCTAAAAGAGTTATCCATATGAGAAATTGCCACAGAAGCTTTTCCGGAAGAAAAATGTGCTATGATATCAGCTATCATCAATGCACCGGTATAGTCAAGATTTTTTAAAGATGAACACTCAAAGCTTACAAGTAGAAATTCTTTTTGTTTTAATTTTTTTATTTTGGAATAAATTTTTTTAATATATCTTTTATCAAAATATCCTGAAAGTACTATATTGCAACTTTCATCAATATTTTCTAAAATTTCAAAACCTATATTTGCCGTAGCCATATTTTTCCATTATAAGAAGTACCTTTTCTTAATTATACAAAATAATTTTAAAATATAGCTTACATTAAAGCAAGAATCACATTATCTTATTATTTTTTTCATATCAAATCCGCTTGCAAAGTAGTAATTTGCTTTTGCAATTTCATAGTCATATAGTGCCTGTTTATACTGAGCATATGATAATGTTAATTGACTCAGGGCATCAAGATAGGCAATATTATCCACAACTGAATTTTGATACTTTGTAAAAATAATTTTATATACACTTTTGGCTGATTTATAAGCACTTTTGGCAGATTTTATCTTCTCTTTTTGAGCAGATAACTTTTTTTTCGCAACTCTAAAAGCACTTTTTTCTTTTGAAATTATATAGTTTATCTCCTGCTTTTTTGAAAGTTTGGCATAAATAACAGACTCTTTTTTTGCTTTTGTGGTCGTATCATACAAATTTATGCTAAAACTCAGCATAAATTGATTTTGAGTATCTGGCAAATCTTTTAATATATTTTTATTATAATCATCATATCCATATATGCTTAGAGTATCTTCTATATTTATTTTTGGCTTTTTAAAACTTTTTACAACATTTATATCTTCTTGTATGCCGTTTAACTGTGCCTGCATTGATTTTACCGCCGGGCTTGGACTGTAAGTTAAATTTTTTATATTCAAAAGTTTTGAATCATTTAAAAAAGTTATTTTTTTACCTGTTAAAACAGATAAATTTTCCAATAAACTCTCTTTTTGATACTTCAGATCAGTTATAACATATCGGCTTGATTCATATTCTGATTTAAATTTTAAAACTTCATCTATGGTTACCATTTTTATATCATATTTTTCTTTTTCCGTTTTATACTGTTCATATAGTGCTGTTGCCTTGTCTTTGTATGCTTTTATAGTTGCTTCAATCTCTTTGATTTGATAAAACAGTGTAACAGCTTGCAATATCATCTGTTTTATATTGTTATCTTTGCTGTATTTTGATGCAATCAATTCATATTTTTTTTGTCTTTTTATTGCACTGTTTCTTCCGCCATCATATAAATTTGCTCCAAATCTTATATATCCGACAGTAGTTGTTCCTACTTTATTCGAAGGCACATCAATGTTGAGTTTATTGTAAGTTGCTCCCGTATTGACAGTTGGATTAAAAGTATTTGATACACTTTCATAATTTTTCTTTTTTGAATCAACACTGTAATTCAAAGATTTTATATTCGGACTGTTTTTTATCAGTATTTGTATTATCTCTTTTAGTGTTGTAGCATTTAAAGTTGCACTCAATAGTAAAAATATTGATAATTTATATAATATGTTCATTACCGTTTTCCTTTATTATAATCTTTTTATCCTCTATACTTAAAACTTTATCACAATACGGCAAGAGTCTATCATCATGGGTTACCATAATAATGGTTACATTTTGTTCTTTTGCAATTTTTTTCAGCAATTTAACTACACTTACGGATCTGCTTGTATCAAGAGCTGCTGTTGGTTCATCAGCAAGTATGATAGAGGGTTTGTTTGCCAAAGCTCTTGCTATAGCTACTCTTTGGTTTTGTCCACCGCTTAATTCACTTGGCATTGAGTGAAGTTTATCTCCAACATCAAGATACTCTAAAAGTTCCTTTACTCTTTTTCTGACTACTTTGGGGGGTTCTGCATTTTGATAAGGAAGCAAAGAAACATTCTCTTCCACATTTAAAAACGGTATTAGATAGTGAGCCTGAAATATAAAGCCTATCTTTGTTCTTCTTAATTCTCTGTCGTCTTTAACTCTCCATTTATTGTCATAAACAACTTCATTGCCAATTATCATCTTGCCGCTTGTTGGCTCCAAAACACATCCAAGCATCATAAGAAGCGTAGTTTTTCCTGCCCCGCTTGGAGCTACAAGAGCTGCAAACTCTCCTTTGTTTAAAGCAAAATTAGCCTCTTTTAGCACAGTTACTTTAGCATCTCCTTTGCCAAAACTCTTACTAAGGTTTTCGACTTTTATTGCTGTATTTTTTATTTCCGATTTTTTATTGTTCATTGCTGTCATCCTCCTATAGCATCTGAAGGATCTGTTTTTATAACTTTATATATGCCGAACAAAGAAGCAAATATTGAAGAAACAAGAATTACCCCGAAAAGAGAAAATGCATCACCAAGTTCCAAAACTATTCTTTTTGGAAAAACACCGCTTACCGCTCTTGCAAAAACATTACCGGATACAAATGCCAACACACCAAGTGTAATCGTTTCTTGTATAATCATCTTGGATATTGTAAAATTTGGAATTCCGATAAGCTTAAGTATACTTATCTCTTTTATCTTTTCCAAAGTCATAGTATATATGATAAGTGCTATAATCACTATGGAAACAATAACAAGTATAAAAGTAAAAGTTCCTATCTGTTTTGAAGCCTTTTTTATAACTCTCTCAAGTAGCAGTTTTAATTCTTCATTTTTGGTAAATACACTTTTGTGAGTTGCATTTTGTATTTCAAGTGCAGCCTTTTTCGGACTGTATCCATCTTTGAGTTTTGCTATAACAGCATTTACCAAGTGAGGATTTCCGCCTTTTATGCCTCTTTGATTATCACTTCTTATGCGTTCATTTGAATATGTAAACTGTAAAATTTCAGCATCTTTAAGCGAAGCGAATATCAAATAATCTCCTCCGTTTGATACCGTATCTTTGGTTATACCGACCACTTTATATCTATCTCTTCCAAGTTTTATATACTCTCCAAGCTTATAATTTGTTTTTTGCGATACCACTATCTCATAGTGCTGCTTCCTTAAAGTCCTACCTTCTATAATTTTGGAAGGATTTATCACTTGCATCTTTCCAAAAGGATCATATCCTACAAGCATAACTTTATAATTTCCGTATCTATTTTCAAGCTGAAAATTTTGAAATGTAATAGCCTGTGCATATTGAACACTTTTTTGATATGAAACTTGATTTTCCATATCTTCATGTATTCTTGAAGTTTGTGCAAACGGACCTAATGTATCTTGCTGAACAACCCATATATCGGCATTTATATCATTTAACAAAGATTTTGCATCATATATCATACCTCTATATACACCTATCATAATAATAACTATACCAAGCAGTATGCCGACACTGATGGCAGTTATAAGAAATTTACCGAGCGAATGAGATATATCTTTATATGCAAGATTAATCATGATAAATTTTCATACCGTTTTTTAATGTTTTTTTCTTTGGATCGGGTATAACAATTAAATCATTTTGCAAAATACCTTTTATAGCAACTCTCTCACCCTCGTATGCTAAGATTTTAACCGGTTTAAATTTTACTTTTTGATTTTTAACCACCCATACACCATCTTTCCCATTATAAAAAGATAGGGCTGAAGCCGGTATTTTTAATACATTTTTTAAAACTTTCACTTTTATACTGACTTTTGCCTGCTCTTCAAGATAAAAAGGTACGGGTAATTTTTCAAATGCAATATCCACTTCTCTTTCATAAGTAATAGGATTGTTTACCGGATCAATATCTATAACTTTTCCCTGATAAACTTTATCTGAAGATCTTAATTTTATAGTTGCCTTATCACCGATTTTTACACTTCCGCTTATTCTTGTATCTATAAAAGCTTCTATCCATACATCTTTTGGATTTACTATATCTACAATCGGCTGTGTCGGTGCTACATTTTGTTGATTTGATATATATTTTTTGGTTACATATCCCTCAATCGGAGATATTATGGTATAAAAATCAACTCTTTTTTGCAGACCTTTTATATCTTCTTTTATCTGCAATATCTGTTTCTCAAGAGATGCTATGCGAAAAGAGAGGCTTTTTACTTTTAGCTTTGCCATATTTTTTGCACTTTGGTATTTTCTAAAAGCAAGATATGAGATAGACTTCAGTTTATAAAGTTTTTGATTTTTTGCAAATAAATTCTTTTGATATCCATAATCAACTTCGGCAATTTTTTTATCAACCTCCAAACCTTTTATATCTTCAAGAAGTTTTGATATAAGTATATGTTGTTCAGCTATTTTATTTTTCAAATCAACACTGTCTATATGAGTTACAATATCTCCTTTTTGGATTTTTTCCCCTTTTTGGATATCAAAATCCAAAACCTTTCCGCCATAAAGAGAGCTTATTTTATATATATTTCTTGCACCGACATTGCCGATACCTTCAACTTTTATCTTTATATCACCTTTGATAGCTTTGATAATTTTAAAAGTATGTTTGGGAATATAAACTTTTTTGTAAAATCCAAATCCTATTGCTATCACAAAAGATAGATAAATGATATATTTTATAGTTTTGTTCATCAGATGCCTTTTTTATTTGTTTAAAATACCTATATGCAAAATTATAGCATCTGCATGTTAGCTTATCGTTAACTACTAATGAAATGATAATATAAAAGTTGTACCATTTGAGGAAGATATAACATTTATCTGTATATTTAGAGCAAAAGCTACTCTTTTGACTATATCAAGTCCTATACCGCTACTATTGTTTTCGCTAAAAGAGCGTTCAAAAATTTTATGTGGATTTTGGATGCCTTTACCGTTATCTTCAATATAAAGAGCATTGTCTTTAGAATAAATTTTTACATAACCGTTTTTTGAATTGTATTTGCAGGCATTTGAGATAAGATTTTGCAATATTTGTTTTATAGCTTTTGAATTTGTTTTTACAAAAAAAGGTTTTTTTGATATTTTAAACTCTATGTGCAGATATATCTGTTTTTGAATTTGTATAACTTCAGATACAATATCAAACAGATTGACTGTGGTTAGCTGAAAAGTTTTTTCTTCAAGCAATATAGTTAAATTTTCATACAGCTCGGATATGGTATAAACACTTCTATCTATCCTTTTTAATGCTTTATTATCTGTAAAATTTAAATCTTTTTGCAATAGTTTCATATTTAACTTGATAGAAGTTATGGGAGTATTTAAATCATGGATTAAATCTTTTGTAAATTTATCAAGCATTTGTATGCTTTTTTTAAGAGGTGAAACTGCATTTTTTGCCAAATTGTAGCTAATCAATGCAAATAACAACAGCAATAATAATTCTACTATCAATATTTCTATTTTTAAAACAAAAAGTTTTTGCTCATATTTTTTAGTAGATTTAAAAATCTCCAAATAACCCTCATGTTTTTTTCCCGGTATATATTTGATAAACGAACCATCTTTTATCTTAAAATTTTTTATATCAAAATGCTCAAATCTTTTATAAATTTTTTTATAATTATACTCTTTGGAAAAATTTTTTACACTCTCTCCCATTTTCAAAGCTCTTGCAAAGTTTATAACGGAAAACTCTTCATTTTGAAGATATTGGTTTTTAGTTTGATTATAGTAAAAAAAACCGGCAAAAAGCATTAGTAGAGCCACACTCGCAAAATATATAATAAAAAATTTTAAAAAAGCTTTTTTTTCATGAAGCAAGACGGTATCCTATCCCTTTTATAGTTTCTATAAAAAGTCCTATTTTTCTGATTTTTGCTATATGTACCCTCAAAGCCCCTTCACTGCTCTGTTTGCCTTCATTTAAACTTTCAAGTAGATACTCTTTTTTAACAGTTTTGTTCAAATTTTGGAAAAGTATCTTTACTATTTGCAATTCAGAAGGCGGAAGAGGGATAAAATCAGCTTTTTTATAAAGTTCATCTTTTTCTATCACAAATCTAAAATCACCAGCACTTATCTCATTTGCATATGTATGGTACTGCTTTTTCAAAAGTGCTTTTATCCTAATAAGCAATTCATCAAAATCAAAAGGTTTTTTTATATAGTCATCAGCTCCGACTTCAAAACCTTTTGCAATAGATGATACATCCACAAGTGCCGTAATAAATATGCAAGGGGTCATATCCGCACTTTCCCTTAAACTCTTCAAAAGTTCAAATCCGTTTAAGAAAGGAACATTAACATCAAAAAGCATAAGATCAAAATTTGAGCAAAAAGTTGCATCAAGTGCTTTTTCTCCATCTTTTACAAGAGTAACTTCAAACCCTTCATCTTCAAGCAATTCTATCAATGTTTCATAAAGAATTTCATCATCTTCAAGCAGTAATATTTTTGACATATAAAAGTATAGTAAAATCTTTGTTAACTCATCATTAATACTCCGGTGTATTTAGTTAGAGGAGCAATAACAAAGAAAATTATTAAGTTTTTTAATGGTAAAATAAATACTTGAGCAAAAGCAATACAAAGGATATAAATGCAGGTACTTTTTATAATCGGCTTAATATTTGTACTTGGTTCTTTCATGAGAGTGTTTGTGCAAAATCTTGGAATTTTAAATGTTGTGGGTTATTTGATACTTGGCATTACCATAGGTCCGAACGGACTTGATATTATCCCTAAAGAGTTTATACACGGAAGTAATTTTATAATTGATCTGTCTTTATCGTTGATATCGGTATTGGTAGGGGCAAATTTACGATATGATATCTTGAAAGATATGCTAAAACAGATCTTGACTATCTCATTTTTTGAATCTATTTTTACCTTTATTTTTATAAGTACTGTTTTTTACATAATGTTTGATCTTTTAAACTTCAGTCTTAATAATGAATATCGTATCATAACAGCCATACTCTTTGGAGGACTCGCAACCGCTACTGCTCCGGCCACCATACTTGCAGTAAGCCATGAAATCAAAGCAAAAGGAAAATTCAGCTCGTTTTTGCTTGGTATTGTGGCCATGGATAATGCTTTTGCACTTATATTTTTCAGCTTTATAGTTATCATATCCAAAACATTTATCGACTCCGGCACTTTAGATATCCATTTATTTGTCAATATCATAAAAACCATAATTTTTTCTATTGTTGTCGGAATTACAGGTGCTTTTATATCAGAGATAATAGATAGAGTTTTCAAAAAAAATCAGGGAGTCAAAACAACCTCTACTATTGGAATGATTTTTATAACTTACAGTTTAAGTCAATATTTTTCACTGGAACCATTGCTGTCATCACTTGTTATGGGAATTGTGGCTTCAAATCTTTCAACAAATTTCTTTCTTGTAAAAAAAGAGTTTGACAATCATTTAAAAGATATTATTTTTTTACTTTTTTTTACTATCTCCGCAATGCATTTAAACATCTCTTTTTTAACTCAAATGCCACTATCAATTATTATCTATGTAACACTGAGAATTATCGGAAAAATGTTTGGAGTTTGGGTCGGTTCAAAACTTTCAAATGCAGATAACGATATAGGCAGATATCTCGGTCTTGCACTTTTCCCGCAAGCGGGTATAGCCATAGGGTTGGCTTTATCTTTACAGGAGATAACCGACTTTGAAACAGTTGCTCCCATTATCCTAAATGTCATCATTGCAACTACTCTTATCCATGAATTAATCGGACCTTTTTTGACAAAATATATACTTATAAAATATAAAAAATATAAAACTATAAGCTAATTTCAATCAATACTCTTCCAAGGATAACTCATCTTCTTGAGGTTTTAATAATTTTTCTATCTCGATTGAAAGTTTTTTTCTGTCTATTTTGTTATCTTCTCCCATATATATGTTGGCTTCAAGCTTGTCCACTATCTCTTTTATCTTGTGACTTTTTTGAACATACGGCAAAAGCAGTTTTAAAAGTTTCTTATCGCTTTTTGCTTTTTTTATCTCATATGAAAGCGGATATTCACTTTTATCTTTTTTAAAATTTTTCAAATATTTAAGATTTGAAAGTAAAAATCCTAAAAACAGACCAATTGCAAGATATATCCATTTTTCAAAAGGATTACTCTGTTTGTAAATTATTTTCTTTTCTGTTTTTTGAATTTTTTTATCGGTATTTGTTATCAATTTATGTTCTGCGGGCATAGTGTTATAGAGTGTCCCGCCTGTTACTTTTATCTTTATCGGCTTTGTAGAAATTGTTTTTATCTTTTTTTCATTTTTGTCGAAATAGGTAAATTTTACAGAAGGAATTGTAAAGTCACTCTCACCGACCAAAGCAAATTTTTGTTTGAAAACACCTTTGTATTTGCCATTTTCAAGATATGTATTTTTACTTGGTTTATCTTTATAGACTGTTGCATTGGGTACTTTTAAATTAAAATTATCTATATCGTCTATATTTCCTTCTCCTCTTATGGTTATAGTAAGATTTACAGGCTTATTGGCTTTTGTTATGGTTTTGTCTATTGTTGCCTTAATGGTATATTTGCCATATACACTAATTCCTTTTGGCAGAGGCTTTACTTTGATATTCAACTCATTTGAAAAAATATTTTTCCATCTTATTCTTTGAAGCATAAATGAAAAAGCATCTCTTACTTGAACTCTTTTGGCAATTGCCACTTTAACCGGCGGTATCTTGAAATCTCCGGGCTGTTGAGGAATAAGTACATAAGTAATATTGTGAATAACATAGTCTCCGACAATTTGTTTTTTATCTTTTCCGTCACTTTTTGCCCAAAAATTAGTAAATGCAGGATTTGCAAACTGAATACCTTCAACAGGTACATCTCTTTTTTGTTTGAAAACTATTCTTAAAGTTATAGGCTCTCCGACATATGCTTCTTTTTTGTTGGTTATCATTTGAAGTAAAAAATCCGGATTTTGTCCACTGTGTATTGTTGAAACTACTTTTAAATTTATGGGTTTTGTCTTTTCAATTTTTCCATCCACCTTCACGGAGTATGAAGGTATTATGATATTTTTTAGCGGTGTAAAAGTATATGAATTGGTTATAGTTTTGGTAATTTTTCCATTTACGATAGATATATTTTGCATTCTGCTTGATGAATTTACCGAATACCCGGCAATATCATTTATAGATGGAAATTTTACATCATCACCTTTGGCGGTTAAACTCAGTGTAACCTCATCTCCCCTTACAACTTCACTCTTATCTACTGTTGCTGTTACGGTTGCATATAAATTTATTATAAAAATAGTTAAAAATATTATTATTTGTTTCATTTGTTATCCCTTTATACCTTTTTACCAATCTTCACCGTTTTGGTTTAGCTTGTGTGATTTCGTATTTAACTCCAACGGTAAAGTTTTTGGATTTTTCCCCAAGAGTATCTGTGTCCATTTTTTTTCTTCGGCTTTACTCATAGCTTTTTTATCCACTATTTTCGCTCCTGTTGTTTTTTGTGTTTTAGTGTTTTTCTTTTTATTGTTTTTATTTTGATTTTTTTGTCTATTTTGTTTATTTTGCTTTTGTCTTTTTTTGTTTTTATTACTATTTTTATTGTTTTTTTGTGAATTTTTCTTGCTATTTTTATTTTGCTGGTTTTTACCTCTGTCATTTTTATTGTTTTTATTTTGTTTACCGTTTTTATTATTTTGTTTTTTATTTTTGTTCTGCTTGTTTTGCTTGTTCTGCTTGTTTTTTTTGTTTTTTTTGTTTTTTTTTTTCTCTTTTTT
>Ga0256914_1001149_pt1 | contig 24997 bp, 14 predicted proteins | sample HulkmetaG_FD_191571 | JGI IMG/M metagenome (GOLD analysis project Ga0256914, IMG submission 191571) | Hydrothermal chimney microbial communities from Main Endeavour vent field at the Juan de Fuca Ridge, Pacific Ocean - Hulk | ecosystem: Environmental > Aquatic > Marine > Hydrothermal vents ... | reverse complement strand
TCCCCATTCGACTTGTTCGTGTGGGGAATTTTTTTTTGAGCAAATTTGTCGGATTCGCCGTAAATTTTGTGCGTGGTAAGTAAAGTGAAAGGTGGCTCTTGAGTAGTACGAAACGTTTGTTTGTGCTGGCATTGGATGGCACACCTTATAGCCTGCTGCAGCGCTTTTTGAGCGAGGGAACTCTCCCGAATTTTCAGAAATTAGTAACGCAGGGGAATTTGAGACCGCTGATATCGGTGCAACCCCCTCTTTCCTCGGTGGCCTGGGCCTCGTTTATGACCGGTGCCCGTCCGGCAGAACACGGCATTTCCGGATTCGTGGAACGCAATCCCGGAACTTTGGAATGGTTTGTGCCCCGTGCCGATCATTTGCAGCGCCCAACCATTTTTAAACGCTTGTCCGAAGCCGGTAAGCGTATTTTTGTGATGAATGTGCCCCTGACCAGCCCGCCACAAAAAATCAATGGAATAATGATCAGCGGTTTCTTGAACAAAGATGTATTGCACGCCACCTACCCTCCCATGCTGGGCTATTTTCTGAAAGCCCGTGGCTACCTTATTGATGCCGATGTCGAAATTGCCAAAAAAGATTTGAATGCTTTCTGGGATGAATTAAATCGGGTGCTGGAGAAACGTCTGGAAGTGATGTTTCATTTCTTGCGGCAGGAAAAGTGGGATTTTTTTATGACGCACATCATGGAAACCGACCGTTTGCACCACATTTTTTGGAAATATTTCGAAGAAGATCAGCCGCCGTTTGCCGAAAAATTCCGCGCGATTTACCGGCGTATTGACCGGGCAATTGGCATATTATTAAGCGAGTTGGGCGACGAATGGGCCATAATGATGCTTTCGGATCATGGCTTTACCCGCCTGCGCATGGAGTTTCATCTGAACCGCTGGCTGGTGGAAAACGGTTATTTGTATTTTGAGCATGTGCCGCCAAAGTCATTGCAAGATTTGCATCCTTTTACCAAAGCTTACAGCCTGTATCCCGGCCGCATTTACATTAATTTGAAAGGGCGGGAAAAGAAGGGCCGTGTGAATCCCGGAATGGAATACGACCAGGTGTGTGACGAGTTAAGCCAAAAACTTTTGGCCGTTCGCGATCCACAGGGCAGGGCAGTGGTGCGCGAAGTACGTCGGGGGTACGAGGTGTTCGGAGTACCACCCGAGGTACCCCATCCTGAATTCGTGGATCCTTTGCTGCTGAAAACGGTTCCGGATTTGATTGTATTACCCCACAAGGGGTACGATATCAAAGGACTTTTGTGGCACCAAAAGCTTTTTGAGCAAACCGTCTTTAACGGCACGCACACGCAAGACGATGCGTTCTTGTTTTATCGGGGCATGAAAATAGATGCTTCTCCGGATTCAATCGACCAAATTGCTTCCCATATTTTGAATTTTTTTGAAGTTTAATTCGAAAAACCGTTCAAAAGGATCGACAGAAAAATATTGATTTTTCAGAGAAAAGCTTTATATTAAACGCTTATTTGTTGCTGACGGAATTTGAAATTACCGTGAGAGTTTAAAAAGGAATTTGGGCTATGGTACGTTGGTACGCCATTTACACCAGACCGCGACACGAAAAGAAAGTTTACGAGCAACTCCTCGAGAAAAAAATTGAAACGTTTTTGCCCCTGGTTACCCGCGTGCGACAGTGGAAAGATCGCAAGAAGAAGGTGGACATGCCGCTGTTTAGCAGCTATCTTTTTGTGCATTTTGATTACAAATACCGTTTTGATGTGCTGCAAACCAAAGGCGTGGTGAAAATCGTTAATTTTAATGGCGTTCCGGCGGCTATTCCCGACTGGCAAATCGAATCCCTGAAAAAGATGCTGGAACATCCCGAGCGCATTCGCCTTGAAAATTACGTTCGTCCCGGAGAAATTGTTGAAATTACCGACGGCTTGTTCAAAGGAATGCGTGGCATGATTCGCCACATTAAAGGTGAAACGCGTTTAATCGTTACCATCGATGGAATAATGCAATCGGTTTCCGTCGAATTAGATCGTGACATCGTGAAGAAAATAGAAAATACCGAAGCGTAACTTTTCCCCTTGCCTGCGATTGGCATTAAATAATTTTAATCATCATAAAATTTGACACAAATCATAAGCGCAAGTTTTAATTCTTGTTTTCTTTAACAAAGCCTGAAAAAGGCCGATATTAGTTATTCCGGTTTGCGACATCCGGATTGTTGGCGAAGTTGTCTTTTTAAAAGAGTTAACTATGGATTTTCCCTTTTGGTTTACTTTAGCCATCATTGTACTGATGACGATTGTTTTGTTAAAAGAATGGCTTGAAACCGAATTAGTGCTTCTTTCGGCTTTGTTTTTACTCATCATCGGCAAGGTGGTTACGGTTAAGGAAGCCTTTGCCGGGTTTTCCAATGAGGGAATGCTGACCATCGGATTTTTGTTTATCGTGGCGGCCGGGCTAAATAATTCGGGGCTGATGGGAAGTATTCAAACCCATCTTTTCGGAAAGAAAAATCACAGCGGGTTACGGCGCAAGCTGGCGCGCATTTTGTTCCCGGTTGCTTCAATTTCGGCGTTTGTCAACAATACCCCCGTGGTTGCTTTATTAATTCCGGCATTGAAAAGCTGGACCGAGCGTTTAGACCTTTCGCCGTCAAAGTTTTTCATCCCCCTTTCGTACGCAGCCATTTTGGGTGGTATGTGTACTTTAATCGGTACCAGTACGAATTTGATTATTTACGGATTAATGGAACAGCATGGCATTCCGGGGATGGGCATGTTCGAAATTTCCAAAATCGGGGTGCCGGTAGCGGTTGGCGGCCTTTTGTTTTTGATCGTGTTCGGTGCAAAATTGCTTCCGGCACGCAAAGAAGGCATGCTGGAGCTTAAAGAAAACACCCGTGAATTTGTGGTCGCTTTAAAAGTAACGGAAAAATTCAAAGGCATTGGCCAAACCATCGAAGAAGCCGGATTGCGTCACCTGAAAGGGTTGTTCCTTTTCCAAATCGAACGTAACGGGCAGGTAATTGCCCCGGCCAAGCCGGACGAACGCATCCAATTAAATGATCGCCTGTTTTTTACGGGATTGCCCAAAACCATTCTGGAATTGCAAAAAACACCGGGCCTGGTGGTGATTCAGGATGCGCAACTCAATTTAAAACAATACGATTCTTCACAAATTCGACCTTACGAGGCGGTAATTTCCAACAGTTCGCCGCTAATCGGCAAGAATGTCCGCGAAAGTAATTTCCGTGGCAAATACGATGCGGTGATCATTGCCATCCACCGAAACGGCGAACGCATTCAGAAAAAAATCGGCGACATCGTGTTGCGGGCCGGTGATACGCTGTTGCTTTTGGCCGGGAAAGATTTCATGAAAAAGTGGTACCATTCACGCGATTTCTTGCTCATTTCCGAAAGTGACAAAGTGCCATCCAAACCGTTGAAAAACCAGATTATTGCCGTGGCCACTCTAACTTTGATGATTGTACTTTTCGTCTTCCATGTGGTGCCTATTATCGTGGCGGCCGGTATTGCGGTGATGATACTTTTGCTGACCCGTACCGTTACATTGCAGGAAGCCAGAGAATCGGTAGATTTTCGCGTGCTGATCATTATTGCTTCGGCCTTTGGCATAGCCGCGGCGGTAAACAATTCGGGGGTGGCGCGTTTTATTGCTCATTACATTATTCAGGCGGGCAGTGCTTTTGGTACTGTGGGGATTTTGCTGGGAATTTTTTTGATTACCAGTGGCTACGCCAACATCATTACCAATAATGCTACGGCAGCTCTGGTTTTCCCTGTAGTTCTGGCCGTTACCACAGAAATGCAGGTAGACCCGCGGCCGTTTATTTTGACTTTGGCCATTGCCGCTTCTTCCAGTTTTGCCACGCCTATTAGCTACCAGACCAATATCATGGTGTACGGGCCGGGAGGCTATCGTTTTAAGGACTTTTTGCGTATCGGTTTACCCATGCACCTTGTAGTAACAACCATTGCCATTGCCGTGGTGTATTGGATGTATTTTTAGGTGTCGCTCTTAGCGTACGGTCATTTCCCAAATCGAATAGCCCCATTGTGTGGCCCGACGAATGCATTCGATTTTTAAATAGCGCGCATGACTGGACTGTAAACAAATTCTGTCGATTTTGCCATCCGAATTCGCTTCCTGATGGATTAAGTGCCAATGCGTATTGTCGTCCGAAAGGAAAATTTTGTATTCTTTGCCGTAAGCCGTTTCCCAACGGATTACCATTTCGTGCAAAACCGTTCTTCTGCCGAAATCCAACCAAATCCATTGCGGATCTTTTGCCTCGCTGCTCCAACGGGTAGTTAGTTTCCCGTCTAATGCGGCCTCAATTTCGCCGGAAGAAGCACGTGCCCGGGCAATGAACACCGGCCTGGCTTGCAGCTTCTTCTTTACCCTCTTTTGTAATGCATCGGCATGCGCATAGGCTTTTAACAAATTCCAGAAATAGCGTTCGGCAACGGGATCGTAACGTCTTGCGTACAGCGCCCTCGAGTGTGCCCTGCGCAGTAATCGCCCCCGGGTTTGAATACGAGAAATAATAATCCATCCCTTACCATAGGGAATTTCCATGACAGCCGGTACCCGTAACGAAAGATGGCAATGCGCAACGGTCTCAAACGGAAGAGAAGGACGCACCTCATGACGACTGACAATTTCGCCTCCTAACCCTCCGTTGAATAATTGCAAATGGGATTCTTCGATTCCCTGCCACAGCATGCGCCGCACTCTTTTAATGAAAACGTACGAATCGTAACCGCCGCGTTCCGTATCGGGACGCAGGCGGATAAACAGGGAAAGGTCCTTTAGAACGGGTAGCTCTTTTTCACCGCGTACGCCCTGTTCGGGTTCCTGCAAAATTAAAACGCCGCCGCGGCGTACAAATGCCGTAAGAGTGCAGCGGCTGCGTGAATTTAGTTCACATAATCCTGAAGCGTTTAAATACACAACTTTTGTGTCGGGCCGAATATCAGGGAAAAGGGCATAGCAGATGCCCGCTCGGTCGAGCAATGTGCGCGCTTCTTTGGCAAGCGGGTGTACTGCCAGAGAAGGAAGATGTTCAGGCGGCGAAACAGGCGAAAAAATAAAAACAGGCTTGCGACTATCTGCCAGGAACACGGAATTTTCGTCGCTTAAAACGGCAAGCAGCGTGTCTTGCCTCGGCTGTTGCGGAAAAGGAACGGGTACCGTCAACACCCGATGCGTATCGGGAGGTAAGGTGATTTTTGTCTGCCATAATATTTGTTTGTTACCTGTCAGTTGCAATTGACAATACAAACGGCGGGTTTTTGGGGTGTCGTTGAATAAATACAAGGGAATCGAACGTTTCTCTCCCGTTACAAAATGGCGATCCCATAATTCCAGGCTAATTCCCAAAGGATTAAAGGTGCTTTTTAAGGCCGACAAAATGGGTTTCGGCCGAAGATCGCTCAGGTCACCGAAAAACCAGTTGGCCGTTGCTCCCCCGCGCAGGCTTAAATAAACGAAAGGCAACATGGCATCCACATCCAAGCGCCGCCACAATTCTCCCAACTCACGCGCCAAAAATGCCTGATGCGCCAAAATTTTTTCCTTCCCGGGATGGGGGCCTAACCAGCGTTCAAGAACAATTTGCGTGAGCGGCGTGGGATTGCCATCCTGATCCAGCCACCACCAGATGTATTCGTTTACCATTGTCGGGGTGGGGCTATGCGCCAAATCGAAAACGGAACGCGAAAAGCCGAATTTTCGCCTTGTTAAAACCGGGCCCAAAGAGTAAATGTAAGGATGATCTTCCGGAAAATCCGCGTATTCCCAGGGGCGGGTAGGATCAAGTTGCTTTAGCGCGGGAATTATTTCCCGGACCACCACCGGATTTTCCGATTCGTTGAGTGCATCCCAAATTACAATGGACGGGTGATTGAAATTTTCCTTTATCCAGGCGGTGTATTCCCGACGGAATTGCGCAGGGTCCCCCTCTAAGTTCCAGGCCATCCATTCGTCCTGAAGCATAATGCCGTGTGCGTCGGCAATATCGTACCAGCGGTTGTAGGCGTGGCCCAGGTGCATACGAAAAAAGAAAAGGTTGTGTGCACGCGGAATATCTGCCAGAACTTTTTTAATCCATGACGGCTGCCACGGAAGTAGCCCGCGTGTTTCGTCCGAAAGCATGCGATGAAAGGCAATGTTGCTGCCGAATAAAACACGCCGCCGTCCGTTCAGGTAAAAGCGGCCTTGGCGTATTTCGAAGCGTCGCATCCCGAATGCGGTTTTTTGGTGATGGCTAATGCCTTCGGAGTCAAAAAGAGTGGCTTCCAGTCGGTACAAAAAAGGCGATTCGGGCGACCATAGTTTGGCGCCGGGGATTTTTAGCGTGTGCGTGATCGTAAGCGTTCGTTCGCCGGGTAGCTCCAAATTAAATACGTACGGTTCGGCTGCAATCCGGCCATTGGATTTTTCCCTGATTTCGTAACGAATCCGCACATGGCGCGGTTGCCTTGAGAAATTCTGAATTTCGGCACGGACGCTAATTTGCTCCCGCAACGGATCGGGAATAATGCCAATCCACTTGAAACGGGCCGTACCGTAAAAGTGAAGCCATGTGTCGCCCCAAATTCCGGGAATGAACGAAATCTTTTCATAATCGTTACCGGCAATGTTTCCGGAAGGCAATGTGCTTTTGGCCCCTACGCGTATTAACAAACAGTTGTCGGCCTTCGGGCGAAGAAACGGAGTCAAATCGAATTCCTGACTGGTGTAGCAAGGCGTATCGCCCCCGATGTGTTGTCCGTTAAGTCGAACTTCCGTTCCGTATTTTACTTGTTCCAGTTGCAGGTAAACATGGCGGCCTTTCGGTAAGGAATCGGAATGAAAACAAAAACGGTACCAGAAATATTTAAATTTTTTCCATTTGATTTCCGGCTTGGCCAGATCGACCAAGCCGGGCACCGGGATTTTGTGTTCAAAAACGGTCGGTGGCGTTTTCCCGGGTTGAAGTTCCCAGGAACCATTCAAAGATATCTTCCGATACGGCATGTTATTTCCCCGAACCCATACGATTAGCAGGAGTAACAAAAGAATGACGATGCGGTACGTTGTGCCCCGAGCGGTTTGCCTCATTGCCGTTTTTCCCTACAAGATTGTCCATGTGTCCGTTTTCCGGAGGTTACCGTACCAAAAGCATCTTTTTGGCTGCCGTGAACGCACCGGCCCGCAAGCGGTAAACATAAATGCCACTGGAAAGATTTTCCGCCCGGAATTCAATTTGGTGCTGTCCCGCCCGTTGCCGTTGATGAAGTAAGGTGCGTATCTTGCGTCCTCGCACGGTGTAAACGCTCAAATCTACCGCGGCCGCCCGCGGCAGAGAATAGGCAATAACGGTGTTGGGGTTAAAAGGATTTGGATAGTTTTGCAAAAGCCGGAAATCGGTGACGGTGTTTTTTTTGACCGGCATGCCCGTTACCCACCCAATACTGTCCAGCATGGCGGGAATTTCGTCGTTTGCCATGAATAATGTCCAGGGAAGTTGTGTTAAATAGTTTTCGATCATGGGAACGATGGTACCCTGATCGATGGCTAAATAGCTTTTGGCGTACCAATTTTGATCCGGGTTGAAAGCATCTCTAAAGCCAAAGGCACCCCAAAGCTGTGCGCCATAGTTAAAATAAAAATGTTTGAGCGTGGCAATCGATTCTCTGGGAACGTAGGGCATGGCGCTAATGGCTGCCGTAGGCGTAATGGTGCCGTTGTCGCGTGCAGTGATCGGTTCGTGAACGGCATAGCCCCAGGGGTCGTCACTGGCAGTAAGCCCCCAGGTTAGCCCGCTGTAATCGGCGTGGTGTCCCGGATTGTCGATGCAATAAGCCCGATTGATTAACGAGACATTGCGATTGTTTTCGAAATAGTTGCAAAACCGATCGGCCTTGGCACGCGGATCAAAACCTAAAAACGAGTAATGTGTAAAAAAGAGCGGTCCGCCATAGTCGTAACCCACCCATTGTTTGTAACCGTAAAATTCCTTGCCGTTTACATACGAAGCCGGAGCCGCCCAACCCTCGTAATAAAGCGAAGCGGGCACTCCGTGCGTGGGCGAGGCAATGGCCAAAAGATAGACGATCATGGCCTCGTTAAACCCCTGAACCGGCATGTTCATTCTCCAGCCGTAATCGGGTGACCAATGCCAATACAGTTTTTTCCCGTCGGTGTCATCCGTGCGGCGGAACCAGTTCCAATCCACGCCTTCCCACAGCTCGGTTGCCCGCGCCCGAATTTCGTTTTCTACCGGGGTGTTCCGGTCAAAGTAGCGGCGAACCACCAACAGTCCCTGAACCAAATAAGAAGTTTCCACCAAATCGGCACCGTTGTCGTATTGGCTAAAGGGAACGGTTATGCCTGTGGAACCGTTTATCCAGTGGGCCCAGGCACCATGGTAGCGCGTGGCTGTTTGCCCGAGAAACGCGAGAATTTTGCAAACACGTGCGGCTACCGAATCCCTGGGTTCAAAGCCGCGTTCCGCACCCACGGTCAAAGTGATGAGTCCCATGCCCGTTCCTCCGGATGTGCACACATCGCCCGAGCCTGTGCGTTCGCGGGCCAAACCGCTCACAGGATGCCCGTAATCGTAAAAATAGCGAAACGTGGCTTCTTCCACGGAGATAAGAAGCTGTTCGTCCGACAGGGCCGTCGTGGTGGCATGTACCGTGTCCGAAGGAGCCGATTCACGGAAATCCCGGTCGACTGCCGTGACGTAGTAATAATAAGTATTTCCGTTTGTACCGATAAAATCGCTGTAGACGGTAGGCTGGGAAACCACATTGTTAATTCGCGTAAACGCGGAGTTCGGGCTGTTTGAGCGGTACACATAGTAGCCCTGTAAATCGGTTTCTTTATCGGGGGACCAGCGCAGGTCGATACGGCTGTCGAATCCTTTTATGCGGATGTTTTGCGGAGACAAAAGCGGGCTGGGCGAGCCCCCGCTTCCGGCCTTGACGGCTTTTATTTCGTCCAACCACAAAATGTGCTCCGTATTGTCGGCATTTCGCTGAAAATGAAAAATGGTTTTAATGCGTGTAAAATCGCATTGATCGGGGCCGGGTTGAAATTCGGAAATGGGGATGGAAACTTTTTGCCAGGTCGTGGTGTCGCCGTCTACTCCGGAAATGTAGTTTGCCAGGGCCACACGCGTGCTTTTGTGATTCGACAGGTCTTCGATGGCCAGTTCGGGTAACTGATCGGCAGCAACGGGTTGCGGGGCATTAACCCAATACACAATGCTGTCCAGAAGAGTAAAATCGTGTGCGGGCCAGCCGGGAGAAGCGACGGCCATCCCCCAATCGCCACCGCTTACGGATGTCCAGTGCAAGCGCAAAGCGTGGGCGCCTTTGTAAGCATGTTGTGCATCCACCGGAAATTTGTCATTGCCACCGGCCAGTTCCAGAGAGCTGGGTGCGGTGACAAATCCCCAGGACGAATCGTACAAACGATCGCCGTCAGGACTATCGCTAAAAAAGACGGCTTCTTCTTGGGCCGCAAGCGAGGCCGCAAAAAGAAAGACACCTAAAAAGGCAAAAAGGAGAGCGCGAAATGTATGTTGCATGGTATTGTCCTTGTTATTTGGTGTTATTCCCGCAGGTAACGCTTAATGACCACTTGAATGTTTTTGTGGTCTTGGCGGGCCGGAATCAAATCTCCGGGAATTTCAGAACCGTCCACAAAAATCGTGCATTTTTCTTCCCGGGCAGAGCGCACGGTTTCTATTTCGATGTGAAACGTTCGGCCGCGGAAAAACCGTTGCAGCCGAATTATTTGCCATTCCTTCGGGAAGTTGGGGTTAACTCTCAATCCGTCGTAGTCGGCTTGAATGCCGATGAGATCATCGATGGTTACTTTGAACAGCCAGGCAGCCGATCCGGTGTACCAGGTCCAGCCGCCGCGCGTGTAAAAAGGAGAATCAGGACCGTCGAGATTGCCCGGCGTTACATAAGGTTCGGCTTTGTACACATCGGGATGGGCCAGCTTGTGGGCCGGACAAATTTTTCGGTAGGTTTCGTAGGCCGTTTCCCGGTCTCCGACCCGATTAGCCGCACGGATAAGCCAGGTTGCGGCATGGGTGTAAACACCTCCGTTTTCCCGAATGCCCGGCGCATAGCGCGAAAGGTAACCGATTTCTTCGTCTGGGGCAGAGTAGGCCGGGGCAAAAAGCAGGGGGCCTGCTTCGCTGTTCAGTCGGGCACGAATCATATCCATTAAATGCTTTTGCCGTTGCGTCCCGGCGGTTCCTGCAATAATGGCCCAGGTTTGCGCGTTCAGATAAATTTGTCCTTCTTTGTTTTGCTTGCTACCGATCAAATCGCCGTTGTCTTTGCTGGCCCGCCAGTACCAATCTCCGTCCCAGCCGAATTTATTGATGGCTTGTTTCAGCTTACGGCCTTGCTCTGCGAAAAAACGGGCCAATTGTGCGCGATTTGTTTTTCGAAGAATAAGGGAAAATTCGTTCAGGATATAAAATAAGAAATGTCCCAGCCACACAGATTCGCCTTTACCATCCAGCCCCACGGCGCTCAGGCCATCGTTCCAGTCGCCATGTAAAATAAGAGGCAAACCACGCGGACTTAATCGGTTAAGAACGAGATGAATTGCGCGCAAACAATGATCTTCTACAGTGGCGCTCGTGGCCGTGTCATAAAACGGTACGGAAAGTTTAAGCAAATCCCAATCGGCGGTTTCTTTGAGATATTGAATGACCACAAACGGCAGCCACAGCAAATCGTCACTCATTTGAGCGTCTAAACCTTGTTCCGAAAGCGGATGCCACCAATGAAGCACACGTCCGTCCGTAAATTGGTGGGCGGCATGCAAAAGAATTTGCTCCTTGGTTTGTTCTGGCTGCAAATAAAGAAAAATTTGACTGTCCTGCAATTGATCGCGAAAGCCGTACGCTCCGCTTTGCTGGTAGTAAGCCGCGCGTCCCCACAGGCGCCCGGCAATGGCCTGATATTTAAGCCAAATGTTGCTCATCAGGTTAAGGGCCGGATCGGGCGTTTGCACGGTTGTGCGGGTGATTAGTTTATCCCAATAGTCGCTTACCTGTTGCAACGCATGCGCCGTCTGGTTTTTGGCGCGAAAGTGCCGTACCTGTTGGCGTGCACGTTCTTCGTCTTTTTCCGCACCCAAAAAAAAATGTATTTGGCAAGATTCGGCGACGGCCAACGATATTTGTTTGTGCAAACTGGCAATGGGATCGAGCCATTTGCCCTGACGTCCGTCCGTTTTGCCGTGTTTTAAGGCCCGCGGGGCGGTCAGAGAACCGTACATGCCCAAAAAACTTTCTTTGTCCGAATCGAATCCGTCTATGGGAAGGCTACATGCCATAAAAGCCACATAGGGCCAATCGGTATTCCAATGGCCGCGCCGGGCGGGAACCTCCCAAAGGCGTTTGCGGGCAAAAAGAATTTGCTCGTCGGAATCAAAACGCGTTTCGATGAAAGTTTTGTGGAATTCGCGGTGCGCATCGGGTGCCGCTCCCAGAAGCCATTCCAGATATGTGAAAACACTGATGTTACGCGCTCGATTGCTAAGGTTGGTGAGTTTAAGTGTCCAAATTTCCAGCGGGCGATTCAAAGGCACAAAAATTTTCCATTCGCTGCGAATGCCGTGCAATTCGCTTACGAATGTGGTGTAGCCAATTCCGTGGTGGCACGCAAAACGGTCGGCTTCTTGCCGGGTGGGAAAGATGCTCGGGCTCCAAAATTCTCCGCTTTCCTCATCCCGCAAGTACAGGTATTTCCCCTGATCGTCCCGGATAAGGTCCTGCTGCCAGCGCGTCAATCGGTTTAAATTCGAATTGTCCAGCCAACTAAAGCCTCCGCCGGTTTGCGAAATTACCAAACCATAGTGGCCGTTGGAGAGGATGTTAACCCAGGGTCTGGGTGTTTTGTAATCGGTAATAACAAATTCTCTTCCGTCTTCGGAAAAGAAACCGTATTTGTTCTTGAGTCCGTTCATGAAAATACTTTCCTGCTAAGGTTAAAAGTGGAATTCAAGGGAAAAACGATGCACATTCGTCAGACGTCCCCAATCGGCGTAAGCGTAATCCAGAAAGAGAGGCAAGGAAGGAGAAAGGAAATAGACGAACCCGGCTCCGGCCGTCAGCCCTTTTTCCGAATCACGTTCGAAAAGCGCCTGATACCCCGCTCTGAGAAAAAAACGGCGCCGAAAACCGTATTCCGCCCCGAAACTTAAACTTTCGGTATTGTCATTCGGGTGGCGTGCTTCTATGGTGCAGGTAAACCGGGAGCGTTTGTTGTTCACGACTTTGGCGGCAAGGCCAAAACGGAACAGCAAGGGCAAATCCCAATAATCGGTTTGCAAATCGGCGAAAATATTTTCGTTATCGCCCCATTCTTCAGGGGTAAAATCGTAATTTACGAAAACATCTTTACCCGTGTAATGCATTTTGGGGCCAAAATTACTCACGCTAAGTCCCAGGGTTAGCCAATCGTAATCGGTGCGGTACAAAATTCCCAGATCAAAGGCAAAAGTGGCGGCGGTCATGTGCCATATTTGCTGGCGCACGTATTTGCCCGTCAGGCCGATAGAAAATCGATCGGTCAGCCGGGTGGCAAACGACAAACCCAAAGCCATATCCAGGGCGCTAAAATATTCTCCTGTGCCTTCCGGCTCGAATTCGGTGCGTACCTTCATGTCGTCCATGCTCAGGGAAGTAAAACTCACTCCGAGAGCGGCAGCCGTTCCCACACGGATTGCGGCAGCCGCATAGTTAAAATTCATTTCGGCCAACCAGGGGGTGTGCACAAAAGAGACGGCTCCGCGTCCCGCTAATTGTGCCAATCCGGCGGGATTCCAAAACATGGCGGTTGCGTCATTGCTCAGGGCAACATAGGCCCCGCCCATGCCAATGGCCCGGCCTCCCACCGGAATTTTTAAAAATTGAGCGGCGGTTGTTCCGGTTTTGCTCAACCGGGAACTTCCGGCCACTCCCTGTTCGGGTAGCACAAAAATGAGTGTAAAGGCAAAAATAAGAATAAAAACGTATTTCATAATTGAATTCCGTTTACTTGATTATGGCAAACTTTCCGACCTTTTCACCGATGCCCGGTGCGTCGATGTGGAAAATGTAAATGCCCGGCGCAATGTCCAGTCCATCCTTGCTGCGCAAATCCCATGATTGGGAGCCGTTATTGATGAGCGTGCGATGTTCGATGGTTTGCACCAAATCGCCGCTGGTGGTGTAAATGCGGATGGTGCACACGCTTGGCAAATGGATGAAAAAGATGCGACGTTCTCCGCGACCGGAGGCGAACAGGCGCGGTGGTTCCCAACGGGCGGCCGCTACGTACGGATTGGGCACAACGGCAATTTTGTCCAATTCCGAACGGGCCAGCGGCATGCTGATTTTGGCTGCGCGGGTGGTAAATTGATACACATCGCCGCTGCGGAACGGTGTTTTGATTCGAATGCGTAGCACATCGCCGGACTCCGGCAAAACCGGAGACTGATTGTTGTAAGGCTGTAAAAAAGTAATCCGCCAAATTTCCCGGGGTATGGCTCCGTCCATGGCTAAAATACGGATGTAGTTTCCGCTTTCGATTTTGTGATCGGGATTTTCCTCGTTGGGTTCTTCCAGAGTAAACAGCACTTTGTGATTTTCGTAAATGTCCCACACCGTAAAGTTTACGGGAAAGCGCGGGCCGAACCACCAACTGGTATCTTGTATTCCGAAACGGATTTCGTAACTGGAAGGGTAGCCCGGGCGGCGATGTGCAAAGCGATAGCGCGATTCCACCTTTACGGGCAGATTGGCATCTCCCTGTATCCAGCCGGAATTTTCTTCGTCCCAGCCGATGCTGTCGGTAAATACCAAAAGTCGCATGCCGCCGAACATGGGAGTATTGTCTTCGGCATGTACGGAGAAAGACCGGGAAATAATCGTGTCCGCATGCTGTTCGTCGGTAACATTGATCAAACAGTAGGAAATAGTATCGGGATGAGTGGTGTCGTCAAAAACAACCCGATAGGTATTTCGATCGGGCACCTGCAAAGGATTTAAAACGTCTACCCACAATTTACCGGTTGCAAAACCGGCAGTGTGAATAATGGAATCTTGCAGCCCCGCATTGCGGTAACCTGCGGCCGGTGCCTGAGGGGTAACTTCCACGGTATTCCGGTCGAGCTTTACGTTGCCGTTAATATCGCGAACGATGACCCGGCTGCACTCCGAGGGGTACATGTTTAAAGCGGCATCGCCCCGATCGTAGGAAACAACAGCGTAGTAATAGGTTTTTCCGTTCATCACATCGGTGTCGGTCCACGAATGCTTTAAACCTTTGTTGTCGCCCATGTAAATTTTAACTCCCTGGTAATCCAGGGGAAAAAAGCCTTTTACATCGTCTACCTTGTCAAATTGTGCCACCGGTTTAAGAAGCGTTTTTTCGCCGAAGGCATTGGTAATGATGCGGGCGTCCAGAAAACCGGGATCGGTGCTTTTGTAAATTTTGTAACCTTCGAAATCTTCCGGCGGATCAGAAAAAGGATCGTAGCTGCGTTCGGCTCGATCGTCCCAGTACAGGGTCACTTTGTGATCTCCGGCCACGGCCCAAACTTTGGGCTTTTCCGGCGGACGGGCAAAATTGTAGTTGTTGTTGTAAATTTTTTGTACGATTTGTTTGTTACGCCGGATGTCGTCCAGATTTTCCCCGAATACCAGACAGACCGAAAAGCGTTCTGTTTGTCCGGGCGTTAGAGGAAACGAACCCGAACCGTACAGAAAGGCGATGTTTCCGTTTTGAAGCTGCGTATCGAAATGGCTGTAGGACGTGCGATTCCAGATCTCTTTGTCTTTGTAAAATGCCACTCCGCTCCCGATGTAAAACACATCAAAAGCGGTCAGACCGATTTGATCCGATTCATCTTTATCGGTGGCGTCAAAGTTAGGTTCTCCGGGAGTGGGTATGCCGTCGCCTTCTCCGCGGTCACCGGTTCCGGCAATTCCGTCTTCGCCCACATCATCGTGAGCCGCATCCCAATCACCGTCGTTATCGATACCATCATCGCGACGTTCGTCGATCATTTCGTCAATGCGCCCGTCGCCGTTATTGTCTATTCCGTCGGCATATTTGAAGCCGATCTGAAAAGACGATTCGTCGATCAATCCGTTGTGGTTGTCGTCGATGCCGTTGCCCGGAATTTCGCCGATAAGCATATTCGGAGTAATGGTGGGGCTGCCCGCTTCGCCGTCGCCGTCATCGTCGATTTTATTGGTCGCATTGCCCGGACTTTCCAGAAAAGCGTAGCCGCAATAACCGGTCGGCCCCCAACCGCCCTGACCAAGGCTATTGGTATCCCATGAATAGGTAATGTCCTCGTCAAGATCAAAGGAAGCGTTGTCATCGTTGGAATCGAATTGCCCTCCCACACCCACATCGGCGTACATGCCAAAGATCATATTGGGATAATTGGTCGTTCCCTCGTTGGTGATATCGTAATGCCAAAAAATCAAATCTTCGGCCAGCACGTTAGACCATTGAAATCCCCGCACACCAACCCGCAAGCCCAAGCCCCGTCGTGTGAGATCGGTGGAATCGGGATAAAAATCGTGCCCGTCATCTGCATTGTCGTCCATTACAAAGTAGCTTTCCTGATCGGCATTTGTGCGTTTGCCAAAATAGCCGTTCCAGTATCCGTTCCAGGACGGATCTTTGTCGGCCCATGTTTCGGGCCAGGAAAGCGGATCGTCGCTCATGGCAATTTTATCCTGTAAAGGATTAGCATAACCGGGGCGTGGTTGCCAGCCCCGTTCTACGCCTTCGGGCGAAACATCCATAAGCTCCCGGTAACCGGCTTCGCACATGTACAGGGTATCACCTTTTCGATTTACGACTCGGGTGACTACAAGCGGGGTAATACCGTCCATGTACGAATGTCCCGATCCTTTGGGCCACACACCGGAAGGTTGGCGTCCCCACCAGGCTACCTCGCCGAAGTTGTAAAACAACGTTTCCACCAAATTCCCATTGTGAATTCCTTGTTTGCGGTATTGCCGGTCGCCGCGCATTTCGGGTGGAACTTCGGATTGGGCTCCGAGCAACGAAAAAAGAAAGAGCAATAGTAAAAAAGAGTAAAAAATTTGTTTCATGCGAAAAACTTCCGTCTATTTGCCATTTTAAATTTCGATGGAAAAACCGAGCAAAACCTTGCGTGGCTCGGAATAAAAGTCAGGACGTTTAAGCCACTCATCCAGCGCGTTTACATGCCACACCCGGTCTCCCAAAAAACGCCGAATAATCGAGTAACCGGCACGTCCCGTATCGTTGTACACATCCAATTCGTTCTTGCGGTCGAACAAATTGTACACTTTTAAAAAAACGGTGTAAGCATGTTTTGCAATGGTAAATTGCTTGGCCAATCGCACATCCACTGTATAATTAAACGGCTTGCGTCCGCTGTTCTCAAAGGTCGTTTCTTCGCTTTGCACGGCCGGTGTGTAGGGCAATCCGCTTTGAAATTGCCCCACAAATCCCAAACTGAGTGTGTGCGGATTGTTGTAAGAAACCGACAGATTTACGGTATGGCGCTGATCCCAGTTTAAAGGCACCACCTGAATATTGCTTTCTTTCGGGGGATCGGCCTGATTGTTGTAAAACGTTTGATTGGGATCGGAAGCATTTCCTTCGGCTATTTGATAGGTGTAATCCAGCGAAACAATCAAATGATCGGCCGGAGAAGGTCGTTTGTTTAAAGAAATGGTAATGCCCCGCACGTTTCCGTAATCTCTGTTTTCGTAACGGGCATAACGATCGCCCAGAGTGTACGTTTCGTAAATGCGGGTGCCCAGTAAATTCCGAATGTCTTTGTAATAACCGGTAATATCCATGCTAAAGTTATCGCTTAATTGTTGCTGCGCTCCGATTTCGTAAATAACCGTGGATTGCGGATCCAGATTGGCATTACCCATCAGGGTATTCAAACCGCCCGGCGCAACGGCGAACCGCGGATCGGCATAAAGGTATTTGTACGGTGGTATTTGGAAAAAATGGCCGTAGGAGGCGTGAATGACTCCGGCGGCGGAAATGGGGAAAGCCAGACCGATACGCGGACTTATTTGCGATTTGGCCTCGGATGATTTGAAGGGGTGCGGAGAATTGCGCAAATGGTTGTCCGGATCACGCAAATCGGTAGGTACGATAAACCGCGCGTCAAAATAATCGTATCGTAATCCCACATTGAGCGTCATGGTTTCCAATTCGATTTTGTCCTGAATGTAGGCCGCCGCTCCGACAGGCGTTTGGCGATATCCGCCTCCGTAAAAGAAAATTTCGGGATTAAAAATGTTGCTGACCTTACCCTGATAGTTTGCCTCCTGAGCGCGCACTTTTAAAATGTTTGTTTTTATTTCTGCTCCCGTCTTAATTTGGTGCGTTTTGTTTACCTGCGAGGTAAAGTCGAATTTAATCTGAAAATCGGCCGTGCTTCGATAAAAATGGGATAAATTTGTGCCGCCGGTTAAAAAGCTGTAGGCATCTTCCCGGTTGCGTAAATACTCGGGGCTTACGTAGCGGGGATCGTTAAGGCTTTTGTACAGATACGATTTGAAATCGAAATAATAATACGAAAGTTTTAATGTGTAAAATGTTGTCGATGACAATGCATGATTAAGGTTCAAAATGTTTGTAAAAGCATATTCATGATTGGAAACATCGCCGTCCGGATTGTACTTGAAAAGATGATTGTAAGAGCGGTAATGGAAATAATTGCCCAGAAAATTGTAGGAAAGTTTGATGTTGGGTGTCAGGCGATAAAGCAATTTGAAGTTTGCGTAATAGCGGGATGAATAATTCATGGGAATCGCTTTGCCGTCGCCCGTTTGTTCCATGTAAAATCCGTTCGGATCAAAATGCGACGAATCATCGGGCATAAAACGGCGCTGACCGTACAACCATCCTTCGTTAAAATATCTGCGCAGTGAAAAATAGAAGCCCAATTTTTTTTTCGTAAGCGGCACGGGGCCGGTTAAGTAGGTTTGAATATTGAAAATATTACGGGGATCCACATGATCGATGTGGTAAAAAAGTGCACGATGCGCGCTCAAATAATCGCCTGCGTACGCCGAAAGACCGAATCTCAAACGATCGGTCGGATCTTTGGTCACAATTTCGACAATGCCGGACATTACCTGACCGTATTCGGCGTTGAAAGTGCCGCTGATCAGTTTTAATTCCTGAATAGAATTTTGATCCATATTAACGGCTAATTTCCCTGAAAAGGGATCGGTGACAGAGACGCCGTCTATTAGAAACGCCACTTCACTGGCTCGCCCGCCGCGTACGTGAAAATCGCCGCGACTGTCTTTTACGACTCCGGCCTGTAAACTTAATACGTCCTGCATGCTTTCCACGGGAATGGCCTGAATTTCACGCGCCGAAACCGAGGCTTCGGTTGCGGTAAGGTCTCGTTGAATAAGATCTTGCCGGGCCTCAATGGTAATTACTTCACCGGTGAGGATAGCCGGTTTAAGCTTAAAGTTCAAATAGGTGGTGCGATCCGAAGAAACACGCACGTCGGTGTAACGTACTTCTTCGTATCCGACCACCTGAGCGATTACGGTGTAGCTTCCGGGTTTAATGTTTAAAATAATGTAATGTCCGTCCCGATCGGCGGAAGCGCCGAGTAAAAATCCTTTTAAAATGATATTGGCACCGGCCAGAGGCTCTCCGGTGGAAGCATCGATCACCTGTCCGGCAATTTTTCCGGTTTGTCCGGCGTGTAGCGGGATGATGAAGAAAGCGACAAGAAAAAAGAAGGCGGTGCTAAAAATGATTTTCATATTAGTTTTGCATTCTCCGTTGAATTCACAGTTGTTAAAAAGAACCCGGCCGCCACGGCAACCGGGTTCCGTAAAAATTTGTCCGCGGTTATTTCATCAGAATCATTTTCTTCATTTGTGAAAATTCGGGGGTGCTTAATTTGCAGAAGTAGAGGCCGCTACCCACGACATTGCCCCGGAAATTTTTGCCGTTCCAGTGCAAAGTGTGATGACCGGCCGCTTTTGCTCCGGAAAAGAGAGTGGCTATTTTTTGGCCCAGAACATCAAAAATTTCTACCGTTACTTGCGTGCGCTTTGGCAAATCAAAAGCAATTGCCGTTGTGGGATTGAAGGGATTGGGGTAGTTCTGGTACAAAACGTATCGGCCGGGAAGCGCGTTGCCCTGCGGATCGGCAATATCGGTTTCATTCGAAAGAACAACTCCGCGGTACATGTAGTATTTTTCGAAGTTCGGATCGACCCATTGCGTGCCCCACCAGTTCGGCGCATAATCAGAAACTCCGTTCTGGAAGGCATCTGCAGAACTGTAGTCCAAATCCCAAATTACGGCGCTAAGCATTACCGTATCGCCGGCACTGTAACCGAACAAATCGGTGTGTATCACAACTTCCAACGAATAGCCATGGTCCGGCCCGTTGGTTTCGGTGTGAGTTACTGTGCCGTTCGGTTCGTACGAGGCGCCTTCGGCCCCGCCGGTAGGTACGTTGCCGTTCAGTTGAAATTCGGCACCTGCCCCAACGGTATTGCCAAAATACATATTCTTTATTTCCATTCGCTCTCCGGAACCGGGAATAACGCCTTTGAATGTCATCCAGAGGAATAGCCCGTCGGCTTCCCAGCCCGGCGACCATTCGCATACGGAAGAATCATTCGATTGTACGCCAATGTACAAATCGGTACCGTTGTGAACAAATTTAACCACGGCCTCGCTCTGGTCGGTGTAAGCGTTCGATGTATCGCCCCATTGCATGTACCATCCGCCGCTGCTGGTTGCAGAACCCTTACCAATGGTAACCGATTGGGCGCCGTCCCAGAAGGCCTCGTCCAATTTGCCATCCAGGTTGATGGATTGGTCGGTGCTGTAGGCCAAACGCAAAGGCGGGTCGGCCAGGCGCAAAATGCGTGTTTCGCTGCCCCATTCGCTGCCCCACCACATTTTAAAATAGGAACCAATTTTCCATTCTTCGCCGGATGTTCCGGTTTGCTTGTCGGGATCGAAGATATTGATACTCACGGGAATGTCGGTATCTTCCGGGGTGTAACCCAATTGGTCGAGATGGATGATGAGTTCGGCCGTATAACCCGAATCGATTTGGGTGGTATCGTTGACAACGGTTCCGGGCATTTTGTAACCCTTGCCTTCGCCGTGAGCCGGAGTAGTGGCTTCGTACACCATATCCGGATCGGTTCCGGAAGCATTAAAAAATAGTTTGAATTCTTCTTGAGCGCCCGATTTGGTTGTGACTTTCATGAACAAGCCGTCGCCTTCCCAGCTTCCGCCCCATTTGTTCACGTATTTGTCATTGGATTGCAAAGAGATGTACAAATCTGTTCCGTAATGTAAAATGCGTACGATGGTGGTTGTGGTGTCCAGATAAGTGTCTCCGGAAACGAGCAGAGAGGCGGTCGTTCCGTATTCTACGTCACCGGGTTTGAATCCCGCCTGAAAAACGAGATGATCGAAGCGGCGGGCCCAGTCCGTTTCGGTCAGTTGACCGTCCAGCGTAATGGGGTGCTCGGCCGATTGGATTTGCAGGTAAGGCGGATCCACATGTCCCGTGGCAAAAGCACTTGCGGAAAAAGCGAGCATGGCCGTTGCCACGGCAAGAAAGGTAAACAAAGTTTTCATGATTTCCTCCGTTTGGTTGGTGAATACAAATAGTTTTTTGCGAAAAAGTTAAAGAACAAGTCTGCCGTTTCCGTTTTGGCATCCGCACGAGCCGCCGATAACCAGGCCCGTGGTCAATTTGACGGAATGTTCGCTTTCGGGGTGCCAGTTTTGATCGATGAGTTTGAGCAGGAAATTCATGGCGGTGCGACCCATTTCCACAATCGGAGCATGCACGGTAGTTAATCGGGGTTGAAGCAAGCGGCTGGGGAAAATGTCGTCAAAACCGACAATGGCCACATCCTGAGGAATACGAATACCGGAAGCGGCTGCGGCTTCGTATGCGCCGATGGCCATCATGTCGTTTGCGGCAAAAACAGCCCGTGGTTTTTCTGCCAGACTCATCAGGCGCATAAAACCATAATATCCCGACTGGATGTTAAATTCTCCGGGGATGACGAATGCTTCGGGTAGTTCCAGCGATGCTTCTTGCAGCGCTTCTTTGAATCCGCGGAAACGTTCGCGGGCGTCCAAATTCATTTCTGGCCCGTTGATGATGGCAATTTGTTTGTAGCCATGTTCAATGAGATGGCGTGTTGCCGCCTTGGCGCCTTGAAAATTGTCGAAACTGATGCTTACCGAACCGGGAATACCCAAACTGCAATTCAGTAAAACCAAGGGGCGGTGATTGTTTTGGTTAAGAACGGACTTCATGCTTTGCCCCAGAGCAGGTGCCATTAAAATAACCCCGTCCACACGTCCGCTGTGCATAAATTCCAGCATGGTTTCCACATCGTCCCGTTGGCTGTGTGAGCTGGAAAGCAGAATGTAGCGTTTGTGCCGGGTGGCTACTTCGTCAATCCCCTGAATAACGCCCATAAAAAAGTCGTCGGTTAGCTCGGGCAGAATAACGCCGATGGTGTCGGTTTTTTTGCGGGAAAGGCTGCGGGCGCTGGAATTGGGCTTGTAGCCCATTTCGGCGGCAATTTGCAGAATTTTGCGTTTGGTACTCTCTTTTACCGGGCCTTTGTCGTTCATGACCCGAGATACCGTTGCAATGGAGACGCCGCATTTTTCTGCGATTTTCTTGATACTGCTACTCATTTGTGAAAACGCTTTCCTTGGTAAATTTACTTATTCTTTAACGTTAAAGATTCTTAAAAATGTAAACGTTTACATTTTCTGGCCTAATATAATCATGCTTCCGGTCAAAAGTCAAGCGAATTTTGATTTTTTATTCTTTTACGCTTCCCAGCATAATTCCCTTCAAGTAATATTTTTGCAGGGAAAGAAATACCAGAACCACTGGCAGAACGGTTAATACCGAACCCGCCATCATGAGTTCGGGGTCTTTGCTGTGTTCTCCCATTAAATTGGCCAGGGCCACGGGCAGTGTGTACATCGAGTGATCGGTTAAGGCAACCAGAGGCCAAAGAAAATCGTTCCAGGTGCCTAAAAAGGTAAAAATTGCCAATGTGACCAGAATGGGAGTGCAAAGCGGTAAAAAGATGCGGCTGAAAATCTGAAATTCTGACGCCCCGTCGATGCGGGCCGCTTCCAGCAGGCTGTCGGGAATGCTTAACGCATATTGCCGAATAAGAAAAATGCCGAAAATGTTGGCCAGGCCGGGTACAATAATCGCCCAGTACGTGTTAATCAAGCCCAATGAGCGTAGCATCAAAAATAACGGCAACATGGTCACTTGCGCCGGAATAATCATGGAAGCAAGCAAGAGGTTAAAAAGCTTGTCCTTGCCCCTAAAGCGGTATTTGGCAAAAACAAATGCGGCCAATGCATTAAAAAACAAAGAAATCAAAGTGACACTTACCGACAGAATGGCGCTGTTCAAAAAATTTCTGGCTAAATTCAGTCGGGAAAACAATCGACGATATTGCACAAGTGTAAAATGATCGGGGAAAAAGCGCGGCGGGTACACACTGGCGTGTCCGTCGTGCATGAACGAAGCCGAAATCATCCAGATAAAGGGAAGAATGGTGGCAATTGCGGCCGCGATTAAAAACAGATGCAAGGTGACTTTTTTCCCCATGAGTTACATCCCTTTTGCTTTTTGAAGTTTTATCTGAATGAGTGTGGCGACGAAAATAATAAAAAAGAGCACAAAGGCAATGGCCGAAGCATATCCCATATTCCACCAACGAAAACCTTCGCGGTACATGTAAAGTACGATGCTCAGGGTTTTGTTTAAAGGACCGCCCTGGGTCATTACATAAGGTTCGGCAAAAAGTTGAAAAAAACCGATTACGGTGATGACGGTAACAAACAGGATGGTGGGAGCCAACATGGGAAGGGTAATGTGCCAGAATTTTTGCCAGTTGGTCGCGCCCTCTACCACGGCTGCCTCGTACAGATGTTCGGGAATGCTTTGCAGACCGGCGATAAAAATGATCATATTGTAACCGAAGTTTTTCCAGACCGCCATTAAAATAAGTGCAGGCATGGCCCAGAAGGGATCTCCTAACCAATCGATGGGGTGCAGTCCTGCAAGGGAAAGAAGGTAATTGATGATTCCGAAACGGGGATGATAAATGAAACGCCAGACAATGGCTACGGCAACCAGAGTGGTGACCACCGGTAAAAAGAAGCTCAGTTTGAACAAGGCCTTCCAACGGGTAAGGCGCGAATTGACCAGTACGGCGGCCAGCAGCGAAACAGCAATGCTCAACGGCCCGGCCACAAGGACAAAATACAAGGTATTCCAAAGAGCTTGCCAAAAAAGCGGATCGGTTAAAAGGCGTGTGTAATTACCGAATCCGACAAACCGGATGGTGGCCGGATTTCCCAAAGCATAAATATCCAAGTCGGTAAAGCTAATAAAAAAGGCGGCAATAACCGGGATAAAGAAAAAAACAAAAATGGCACTCAGGGCCGGAGTTAGAAAAAAGAACGGAGCGAAAAAATGTTTTTTCCCGGTCATGGTTTTTCCCCTGAGTTTGCATGTTGCCTTTTAAGCAACCAGCGTCGTTTTTCCAGAATTTTGTCCGTGTCACGGTCGAGAGCCCGAAGCGCCTGTCTTGAAGACATTTTGTTTCTGGCAGCGTATTCGACATATTGCCGGATTTTGGCAAATGCAATGTGCTCCCATTCGGGAATTTTGGGTAGCGGTTTGACATGATGCAGTTGTTGGTAAAATGCCCGTAAGTAAGGATCTTCTTTTAAATGCGGATCTTTCCAGGCAGCTTTTCGCGCCGGGAGGTCATTCATTAATTCGTAAAATTTGACCTGTGTTTGCGCAAGGGAAAGAAATTCGATGAAGGTCCAGGCTGCTTGTTTGCGGGGCGAATGACGGTTTAATACCAAACTGGAACCACCGGCCAGCGAGCAACCGATGGTATCGGCGTGCGGAGCGGGAAGCGGGGCGGTCATCCACCGGTCGCGCAGTGAATCGCTCATCCATCGTTTGAATTGCGGGAGATTCCAGGGGCCTGAAATGTAGAAAACAAAGGTGCCCCGGGCAAAAGCCTGATAGACGTTGGTAATCTGTGTAAATCCCAGCGGCGCTAAGTCCTCGTGGTAAAAGCGAATTAAAAATTCAAAAGCGCGCAGAAAGGCCGGACTTTCGAAATTACCGCGTGTGCTATTTTCTTTTAAAAGGGAAGCGCCGTTCTGCAAACCGAAAATGACGAAAGGAGCCCATTCGTTTGTCGGTAAATACAGGGCATATTGCCCGCTGCGGCTTTGCTTTTTGATGGCCTTGGCCATGGTGTACAAGGCCTGCCACGTTCGGGGCGGTCGCGTGAAACCCGCCTGTTTCAAAAGGTCGGTGCGGTAAAATAAAACCCGTGTGTCGATATACCAGGGAATACCGTAGACCAGCGAATCGATTATATTGGTTTGCCAGATACCCCGGAAATATGCGGCGGAAGAAATGCTGCGCGAAGTATCGATGCGAGTGTTTAATGCTTCAAGAGTGTTGAGCGCCGCAAATTGGGGGATCCAAGTGTTGCCCAATTGGAACACATCGGGCAAATTTCGGGAAGCGTAGGCAGAAATCAGTTTTTCCTGGGCGGCTGTCCAGGGAATTGTTTGAATGTCTAATTTTATGGAAGGATGTTGGCGTTCGAAAATAGGTTTTAGTTTTTGTACGGCCTCACCCTCTGCACCCATTGCCCAGAACCGAACCACTTGTTGTCTGGAAGCCGTTTTTTGTTGGCAGGCGACAAAAACATGGGAAACGATTCCCGATATCAATAGAATGATTGTGATTTTACGTAAATATTTCAAAATGTTTCCTTGAGAATGTAAACGTTTTCATTAATTTAACGGAAAGGTTGCAGCAAGTCAAATCAGAAGGTTCTTTTCGGTATTTTCTTCATTCTT
>Ga0256914_1001148_pt1 | contig 25013 bp, 27 predicted proteins | sample HulkmetaG_FD_191571 | JGI IMG/M metagenome (GOLD analysis project Ga0256914, IMG submission 191571) | Hydrothermal chimney microbial communities from Main Endeavour vent field at the Juan de Fuca Ridge, Pacific Ocean - Hulk | ecosystem: Environmental > Aquatic > Marine > Hydrothermal vents ... | reverse complement strand
TTGCAGTTGATAGATTCCTTGATATGCTGAGAACAGCCACAAATGTCTGGGGTGATCTAATTGGTGCAAAAATAATCAGTAGGTTTATAAAATAAATGTTTGAAAGCTTATTTTCCGTTTTGCTTTTTTTTATTTTAGGTTATCTTTCAAGGAAGTTTAATATATTTGATGAAAAATCCGCTGATACCCTAATCAGATTTATTATATTTTTTGCGTTCCCATCACTCGTTATATACAATGTTTATTATCTTGATCTAAAAAGATCTTTCTTTTTTGTCATTATCAGTGGCTGGCTGGTAATACTCTTTTCTATATTTTTATCTTTAGTTATTGGGAGATATATGGAATTTGACCGTGTCAAACTTTCCTCATTTATAATGATGGCATCATTTGGGAATACATCTTTTTTAGGGTTTCCTTTTCAGCTTGCTTTAATTGGCGAAGAAGGATTGAGATATGCTGTTGTATTTGATCAACTTGCATCATTTCTCCCTGTATCATTAATATCTCCATTTATACTTTCTTACGGACAGTCTTCAGGAAATATAGGTATTGATATAAAAAAAGTAATAACTTTTCCTCCATTTATAGCTCTTTTGTCGGCCTTTATGATAAAAGGTATTTATATTCCAGAGTTTGTTCTTAACGGTTTGAAAATGCTTGGACTGACAGTTATACCTCTCGCACTTTTTTCTATTGGAATAAATCTGAGATTTTCTAAGGTAAGAGAAAGAATCAAGGATATATCTGTAGTGATTTTTATAAAGATGATCTTTGTTCCTCTTTTTGCTCTGGTTGTTCTTTATCTTTTTTCCTTAAAACCAGAAACCCAATGGCTTTCTTTTATCGTTGAGATATCAATGCCTCCAATGGTTTTAGCATCTATACTTGTAATAGGGGCAGGTCTTGATAGGGATCTTGCTGTTTCTTCTGTTGGAATAGGTATTATAATTAGTTTTATAACAGTTCCAGTCATACTCTATATAACACAGATTTTTCTTTGAGGATGAGGGAGATAGAAAAGGTTCTTTTTAGAGGAGAGCTGGATAAGTTAGTAGATACGATAAAGAGCTGTTTAGATAATACTGGATGTTCTGGATATGGTGATATTTTTTCTGAGTATTTTAATATGATGAAAGGTCTTCAGGAATGTATGAGACCTGAAGAGTATATAAACATTCTTCATATAGTTGAGTCATCCTTGACTGTTGTTTTGAAAAGAGCCTATAAGGAAAGGAACATACACGCTGTTAGAGAAATAAAGGAGATCTTACAGATTGTCAAAGATTTTAATAGAGGAGAAGATTATGATCTATTTTGATAATGCTGCCACAACAAAAGTTTTTCCAGAAATTTTAGATAATATAAAGCTCTGGTCAGAAGAGTTTTATGCAAATCCAAACTCTGTTCATTCAGATGGACAAAAATCCAGGATGGTAATAGATGAATCACGCAGATATATAGCCTCAACACTTGGGGTTGGTGATGATGAGATCATATTTACTTCATGTGCAACAGAGAGCAACAACACTATAATAAGAGGACTTGCAGATGAATATCCTGAAAAAAATGAGATTGTTATATCGCCTATTGAACATAAATCTGTTCTCAATCCGGTAAAATATTTAGTAAAAAAAGGCTTTAAGATAAAATTTCTAAAAGTTGATAAACAGGGTATTGTAGATCTGGACGATCTGAAAAAAAAACTATCTTCAAAAACATTATTTGTTTCTGTCATTCATGTAAACAATGAAACAGGAGTTATTCAGGATATTAGAGAGATTGGGAAGATATGTAAAGAAAGAGATATTCTCTTGTTTTCAGATACTGTTCAGTCATTCTGTAAGATAGATATACCTTCTAATCTTATTGATTTTTACTCTGTTTCAGGACATAAGATAAATGCTCCGAAAGGAATCGGTTTTTTCAGGAGAAGAAAGGATATAAATCTAACGCCTCTTCTTTTTGGAGGAGGACAGGAATTTGGTCTTAGATCTGGAACAGAGAATGTGGTTTTTATAAAAGCTCTTTCTGAAACGGTAAATATATGGATAAAAAGAAGAAATCTTTATATGGATAAACTTTACAGGTTAAGCAGTAAATTTCTGGAAAAGCTTAAAAATACTTTCTCTGATATTGAAATTGTTAGTGAAAATGTAAAGAGAACTCCAAATATAGTTACAGTGATATTTCCCAAGATTGATGCACAGACATTAATAATGGCTCTCAGTACTGAAGGTATTGCTGTATCTTCAGGTTCAGCTTGTTCTTCAGGCACACCTGAACCATCTCGTGTTCTTCTATCTTATGGTTATTCTGAGGAAAAGGCATTGAGAGCGGTAAGATTCTCTTTTGGTATTGATAACACTGAGGAAGAGATTGATATACTTATAAGAAAAATTAAGGATATTTTTGAGAGACTTTTACCTTTTTACTGATTTTTTTTGAAAAACTCTATAATTTTTTCTGCCACTTCATCCGCCGGTATATCGTATTCTCCTCTTTCTATCAGTTCTTTTATCTTTTTTATCTTCTCCATTCGCAACAGTTTTTCCTCCGTTAAATATGCTTCTAACTTTTCCAAATCTTCCTCAGATAATTTTTGCTCTAAAAGCTTACGAAGTTTTTTTTCATCCAATGCCCTTTCCTCAGTTATTCATTTTTCGGTATAATCCTTTTGTCACTTTAAAAAAGGAGGAGTTATGTTTCTTTCAATAGATACATATTCTGAAAATATGGGAATTTCCTTATTAAATGGACATAACATAACTGCGAGACTTTCACTTTATAAAACAAAACCTTTTTCAGAATTAATTGTCGGGAAATTGGATGAAATTTTCAATGATCTTGGTTTATCCATTGAACTATTATCTGGAGTTGTGGTAAATAAGGGGCCTGGAAGTTATACAGGTTTAAGGGTTGGTATTTCAGTAGCAAAAACTATATCTTTTTCCCTTTCTATACCACTTTATGCTTATGAAAGTCTTGATGTTTTAGCTTATAGATACAGGCTTTATAAGGGTAAAATTCTTATTGCTGTAAATGGTGGACAGAAGGAGGCATTTTTAAAAGAGTATCAATCAGATGGAAAGAAAATAAATGCTGTGACAGATTATAAAATAGAAAAGATCAGCAGATTAAGAGAAAATATTGAGATTTATAGAGATTATCTCATTATTGAGAAAAATCTTGATACTTACGGAAAAAACGTTGTTAAGGATATAGATGATCTATCTGTTGATGGTTTTTTTTATGCATTAAAGTACAATCTGAGAGAAGATCCTCTTTTCTTAGAGCCTATATATTTAAGATCCTTTTGAGCTAAATTTATCTAATATATACTTAATAACGGCACCGTGCCTTAACCCCCAATCACTAACCCTTATAGAATCTTTCTTAAATAGATCTAAGGCTGTATCAAATATCACTATTCCTGATATTATAGCTTCAGCCCTTTTATCTTCAATCTGGGGTATCTTTTTCCTTTCAGTAAGAGGCATTGATGACAGTTTTTCAAGCCATTTTTTTATAGCCAACTTATTTAATATTTTCCCATGTACTTTATATGAGGAATAAGGGAATATATGGTACTCAAGAGCTGCAAGTGTTGTAATTGTTCCTCCAAGTCCTATTATCTCCTTACAGTTTCCCATCTTTTGAAAAGCTTCCTTTATATACGGAGCTATAAAATCTTTCATCTCTTTTAATTCATATTTATCAGGTGGATCTGATTTTAAAAATCTCTCTGTAAGGTTTACTATCCCAAATGAAAATGAAAGAGATGTTTTAAGTCTGTAATTTCCATTTTCCCTTATACCATATGCAAACTCGGTACTGCCTCCTCCCTGGTCAATAACAACAAAACTTTCTTCAGGGAACAGTCCGTAAGCTGAGGCAAGAAAAGACAGATATGCTTCCTGATCACCAGTAATAAGATTTATCTCTATCCCAAGTTGTTTTGCTTTTTCAAGAAACTCATTTCCGTTCTCTGCATCTCTGCAGGCTGCTGTAGCATACCCAATTATTCTCTCTACTTTATACTCCCTTGCTATAAGAACATACTCTCTTAGAGTTGCAAGGGTCTCATCTATAGCCTCTCTCTGGAGATAACCTGTTTCTTTAAGGTTTCTTCCTAAGGATGTAATTCTGCCAACTGATAAAATATCATCAACACTACGTAGAGTTTCTTCAATAGATCCTTTTTCATGGATACCAGCTATTAAAAGTCTTGTGGAGTAGGTACCTATATCAATTACAGCTACTTTATAGCTCAAGCTTCTACTCCATAAAAACCTGTCCTTCTAAAGGAGAAACATCAATCCCCTGACTTACCAGATATTTTATAGCCTCTTCTATCTGTTCTTCTTTTCCTGTTAGTTCCAGCTCAAGCCAACCTATATTTTCTTGAACATTTGCTTTTCGTATATTTATCTCAACATCAAAGTTTTTACATACCCTGCTTAGTATAGGTTCTTTTATCTTCTCTTCAGGGTATATTAGTTTAAGCTTTATAGACTCCATAATTTAAGCCTCCATACCCCCAGCAATTGCAGGTATTATAGCAACTATATCCCCATCTTTAAGTTCTGTTTCTTTTCCTTTTAAAAATCTTATATCCTCATCGTTAACAAAGAAATTTACAAACTTTCTTATCTCACCATTCGGCTCAACGAGTCTTTCCTTTATACCGGGAAACTCGGCCTCAAGCTTATCAATAAGTTCTTCTATTGTTGAAGCTTCTACCTGAACTTCGCCCTGACCCTGTGTTACTCTTCTTAATGCTGTTGGTATTCTAACTGTTACTGCCATCTTTACCTCCTTATTTTTCTTCAGCTTTTACTGTCTGACCTATTACTTTCTCTTTAAATTCTGTAAGTGAAGGCTTTATATGAACAGGTTTTTTTAGTTGTCCTTCAAGAACTTCCATAGTTTTATAACCGTTACCTGTAATATAAACAACGACTGTTTCTTCTGAATTGAAAACACCTTTTTCAGCAAGTTTTTTCAAGACAGCCACTGTTGTTCCACCTGCTGTTTCGGTGAATATTCCTTCAGTTCTCGCAAGAAGCTTTATTCCTTCGATAATCTCCTGATCTGTTGCTGTCTCCATATCTCCATTACTTTCTTTTCCTACTTTAACAGCATATGGTCCATCTGCAGGATTTCCAATAGCTATTGATTTTGCTATGGTATCTGGTTTTTCAGGTACGATCCAGTCTCTATTTTCTTTAAATGCCTTGTATATTGGGCTGCATCCTTCGGCTTGAGCTCCATACATTCTTGGTGGATTATCTGTTATGAGTCCTACTTCCTTAAGCTCATTAAAACCTTTCCATATTTTAGTATATAGAGAACCTGATGCGAGAGGTGCGACAACAGCGTCGGGAGATTTCCAGCCAAGCTGTTCTGCAACTTCAAAAGCAAGAGTTTTTGAACCTTCAGAATAAAAAGGTCTTACATTGATGTTTACAAAAGCCCATCCAAACTCATTTGCAATTTCTGACGAGAGCCTGTTAACATCGTCATAATTTCCGTCAACGGCAACGACAGTTGGATTAAAAACAAGAGATCCTATGATCTTATTTGTCTCAAGATTTGAAGGTATAAAAACGTAACAGTTCATCCCTGACGCTGCGGCATTTGCTGCAACGGAATTTGCAAGATTTCCTGTTGATGCACATGCAGCCGTATTAAAACCAAATTCTTTAGCCTTTGAAAGTGCTACGGCAACAACCCTGTCTTTAAATGAAAGTGTAGGATGGTTTACAGAATCATCTTTTATATAAAGGTTTTTAAGACCGAGTTCTCTTCCTAATTTTTCGGCTTTTATAAGAGGTGTGAAACCTGCTGAAAGTCCTACTTTTGGATTTTCAACAGGAAGGAGATCAATATACCTCCATAAACTCTTAGGACCATTTTCTATTTTTTCCTTTGAGATAATTTTTTTTATCTCATTGTAATCATACTCTATCTCAAGTGGACCGAAACAGAACTCACATACATGTATAGGTTCTACAGGATATTCTTTTCCACATTCTTTACATTTTAAAGCTTTAACTTTTGGCATTTATTCATAAACCTCCGACATAGATAGATAAGGACTAATTATTATAATATAAAATTTACAGGTATGGAAAATAATGATAAAATGAATAAAATCTAAGCCAATACACAAATCCTTTTAGACAGGAGGTCTAAAGCTTTAATGTATAATGAGTTTATTATAGAAGAAGCTCTTACATTTGATGATGTTTTGCTTTTACCTCAGAAATCAGATGTTTTACCGCATGAGGCTGATGTAAGTTCTTATCTAACGCCAAATATAAAGTTAAATATACCAATTGTTTCTGCGGCTATGGATACGGTTACAGAACACAGACTTGCAATAGCTCTTGCAAGAGAAGGTGGTATAGGAATAATACACAGGAACATGTCTATACAAGATCAGATGAAAGAAGTTGAAAAGGTCAAAAAGGCTGAAAGTGGAATGATAACAGAACCTGTGACTATAGGACCTGATCAGACAGTAAAGGAAGCGTTGGAGATCATGGCAACATATAAGATATCTGGTGTGCCTGTTGTTGATTCTGAAAATAAACTTATCGGAATACTTACAAATAGAGATCTAAGATTTCTCCATAAGAAGGATTATAGAAAGCCTGTTTTCCAGTTTATGACAAAGGCTCCTCTTATAACTGCAAAGGAGGGAACCTCTCTTGAGGAGGCTATGGACATATTACAGAAACATAAGGTTGAAAAGCTTCCTGTTGTTGATGATGAGGGACATTTAAAAGGTCTTATCACTATAAAAGATATTGTTAAAAGAAAACAGTATCCAAATGCATGCAAAGACGATCTTGGGAGATTAAGAGTTGGTGCGGCTGTTGGAACAGGTCCAGATACTATTGATAGAGTTACGGCACTTGTAGAAGCTGGTGTTGATGTTGTTATCGTTGATACAGCACATGGTCATTCTATAAGAGTTCTTGAGACTGTTGAAAAAGTAAAAGCTGAGTTTCCGGATCTTGAGCTTGTAGGAGGAAATATAGCAACTGGAGAAGCAGCAGAAGATCTTATTAAAGCAGGCGTTGATGCGGTAAAGGTAGGTGTCGGTCCAGGGTCAATATGTACAACGAGGGTTGTTGCAGGTATAGGTGTTCCGCAGATAACAGCTATAGCAAAATGTGCAGAGATAGCCCATAAATACGGCAAAAAAGTTATAGCTGATGGAGGTATCAGATATTCAGGCGATATAGTAAAGGCTATAGCCGCTGGAGCAGATACAGTGATGCTTGGAAGTCTTTTTGCAGGAACTGAAGAATCACCCGGTGAAAGAATATTTTATCAGGGGAGAGCATATAAAGTTTATAGAGGAATGGGATCTCTTGGAGCCATGAAAGCAAGATTTTCTTCAGATAGATACTCTCAGGAGAATGTTGAAAAATTTGTCCCTGAAGGTATTGAAGGGAGAATCCCGTTTAAGGGTCCTTTATCAGATGTGGTTTATCAGCTTGTTGGTGGACTTAGATCAGGCATGGGTTATACTGGAAGCAGAACGGTTCATGATCTTCAAAAAAATGGAAGATTTATAAAGATAACAAATGCAGGCCTTAGAGAAAGTCATGCTCATGATGTTTATATTACGCAGGAAGCTCCAAACTACTGGATAGATTAAAAAGGGGGGACATGATATGGAGCATCCAATAACTGCATATATAGCAGCTGCAGGTTTTACTATTGTATCAATAATTATTATAGCTTTTCTTATTAAAGAGGCTAAAAAATATATGGGTAGAAAAGAAGATTAAGAATTTTAAAGAGGTAAATTATGGAAAAGAAATCATTTTCACAGTTTGATATGCTGCTTGCACAGGAACTTACAAATCTTGAGAGATTTATAATAAAAAATCCCCTTGGGACTAATGAGTTCTGGAGTGAGTGGCAGGAAAAGACTGGAGAGATTATTGTTACTAAAGCAGCTATAAAAAAGGCTTTAAGAAATCATAAAGGATCGCTTGATGAGTCTCAGATCTTAAAACTTTCATCTATGCTTGAAGCCTATAAAGAGATAGCCGCATACCTTGAACTTTTAAGACAGACTGCACTTAAGATAAGAGGAATTGAGGTCTCAAACTGGGATATATTTGATGGAATTGAGGGTGAAAATGAAGGTGAAGATGATCTGCCTTTTTAAATAATAAGTAGGAGGCGTTTATGTTCAACAGCTATATGACTCTTGAAGATGTTGACGTAACTGGAAAAAGAGTCTTTGTGAGGGTTGATTATAATGTTCCTCTTGATGAGCATGGTCATATAGTTGATGATACAAGGATAAGAGAAACTATACCGACTATAAACTACCTTTTAGATAAAAATGCTAAAGTTATACTTGCATCGCATCTTGGAAGGCCAAAAGGGGAAAGAAACCCTAAATACTCTCTTTTTCCTGTTGCCCGAAGACTTGAGAGGCTTTTGAATAAAGAGGTTAAGTTTGCTCCTGATTGTGTTGGAAATGAGGTTGAAGAACTGGTTTTTGGTATGAAAGATGGTGATGTTGTTCTCCTTGAGAATCTTAGATTTCATCCAGGGGAAGAGAATAATGATCCTGAATTTTCAAAATCTCTTGCCAAACTTTCACAGATTTATGTTATAGATGCTTTTGGAACATGCCATAGAAAGCATGCATCAATGTATGGAATAAAGGACTTTGTTCAGCCTGTTGTTATGGGATTTCTGCTTGAAAGAGAGCTGAAATACTTTGAGAAAGCCCTTGTTAACCCTCAGAGACCTGTTGTTGCTTTTATAGGAGGATCGAAAGTTTCATCAAAGCTTGGTGTCATTAAGCATTTACTGGACAAAGCTGACAAGATATTTATAGGAGGAGCAATGGCCTTTACGTTTATTAAGGCTATGGGTTACGATGTAGGTAGTTCCCTTGTAGAAGAAGATATGTTTGATGAAGCTCTTTATGTTATAGATGAAGCAAAAAATAGAGGAGTGAAGTTCTACCTTCCTGTAGATTTTATGTGTGGACAGGCTATCTCGGAACAGACACCTGTTATTGAGGTCGCATGGCAGGAAATACCTAAAGGGTGGATGGGACTTGATATAGGGCATGCATCGGTAACATTAATAAAAGAAATACTTAAAGATGCACAAACTATTATATGGAACGGTCCTATGGGTGTTTTTGAGATAGATAAATTTAAAGGTGGGACTTTTGGACTTGCACATGCAATAGCCGAGTCCCCAGCTCTATCAATAGCAGGTGGAGGGGACACAGATTACGCTATTCATAAAGCAGGTGTTATAGATGATATTAGCTATATATCAACAGGTGGAGGAGCATTCCTTAAACTTCTTGAAGGTAAAGTTCTCCCATGTCTTGAGGCTATAACGAAAAAAGAATAAGAGGTATCTGTTGGAAGTGGAAGGATATATAAAAACTGCTAAAGAGGCTGCTGTTTTAGGCGGTCATATACTGAAAGAGTATTTTAAAAAAGTTAAGAAAGAAGATATTGAAAGTAAAGCTGTTAAGGATTTTGTCACTTATGTTGATAAACTTTCAGAGGAAAGGATAAGGAATTTTATATTATCCGTTCATCCAGATCATGCCTTTTTAGGTGAGGAGGAAGGAGTAGTTGGCAATAAGAAAAGCGATTATCTTTGGATTGTTGACCCTTTAGATGGAACTAAAAATTATATAAATGGTTTCGAGATATTTGCAGTGTCTGTAGCCCTTCAGAAAGAGGATGAGATAATAGCAGGTGCGATCTATGTTCCTATGCTTGATAAACTTTATTGGGCCGGAAAAGGAGAAGGTGCATATCTTAATGGGGAAAGAATAAAGATATCAAATAGACCTGTCGAGATGGCGCTTGTTTCTACAGGTTTCCCTTTTAGATATATAGAAGAACTTGACAGTTATTTAAAAGCATTTAGAGAAGCTATGATAACCTTCTCAGCAATAAGGAGACCCGGTGCAGCCGCTGTAGATCTTGCTTTGACGGCTGAAGGTGTTTTTGATGGTTTTTTTGAGATGAAATTATCAGTTTGGGATATTGCTGCGGGGATTTTACTTATAAAGGAGTCTGGCGGAGTTTTTACAAATTTTGATGGAGAAGAAAAATTAGATGGAAATGTTATAGCTGGAAGTCCTCATATACATAAAGAACTTTATAAAATAGTTAGAAAAACGCTTGTATAATGGATTATAAAGAAAAGTTAAATAGGCTTAGAAATAAGATAGATCATATTGATGAGGAAATCTTGAAACTGCTTAACGAGCGAGCTAAGCTGGCTCAAGAGGTTGGACATATAAAAAAGGAACATAATCTTCCTATTTACGTTCCAAGCAGGGAAAAGGCTATATTTGAAAGACTTGAGAGACTCAATATTCAACTTGGAGAAATTTTTCCTACAGATGCTGTAAAGCCGGTTTTCAGAGAGATTATTTCAGCCTGTAGATCGACGGAAGAAAGTATAAAAGTTGCATATCTTGGACCACGGGCAACGTTTACACATCAAGCAGCTATAAAACATTTTGGTCAGGCTGTTGAACATATTCCCGTTTCAACTATAAAAGATGTTTTTGAGGAGATAGTGAAAGAAAAGGCAGATTTTGGAGTTGTTCCTGTTGAAAATACTATAGAAGGTATAGTTAATTACACGCTTGATCTTCTTGTTGATTATCCTTTAAAAATAACAGGAGAGGTTATACTTGAGATATCGCTTCATCTTATGGGTATGAATCCGGATATAAAGGATATAATCAGGGTATATTCCCATAGGCATGCTTTTGCTGAATGTAGGGACTGGTTGAGAGAGAATCTACCAGATACCCAGCTTATAGAGGTGGAAAGCACAGCAAAGGCTGCTGAGATGGCAAAAGATGATTATGAATCCGCTGCTGTTGCGAGTGAAGCTGCCGCTGATATATATGGGCTTCACATAATTGAGAGAAAGATTGACAGACATATTCATAACTTTACAAGGTTTCTTGTTATAGGGAAGCAGATACCAAACAGAACAGGTAATGACAAAACAACATTTATATTTTCGGTCAAAAATGAGGTTGGTGCTCTTTATAAAACACTTGAACCTTTATACAGACACGGAATAAATATGACCAAGATTGAATCAAGACCGTCCAAGAAAGAAGCATGGGACTATATTTTCTTTACAGATATTGAGGGTCATATACAGGATGAGAAGGTTAAGAATGCTTTAGAGGAGCTTGAAAGAATATCTCCATTTTTCAAGATATTAGGTTCCTACCCTAAAGCTCACTGAATCTAAGCCTGCTTAGGAAAAAAAGACCTATTACAATATAAAATAGATCCACAGAAAGTATCATAATATGAGGAACTGCACCGCTCTCAGACATAGAAGATATAAAAGCAGTTCCATACCAGTAGATAATTATTGAAATAAAGGCTATTACAAGTTTATCTTTTTTTCTACTCCATAAAAATGGAAAAACAAGAACAGAAAGTATAAGGGGAGAGAAGACTGTTGCAAGTTTTGAGTAAAACTTACTCCAGTAATAACCGGCAGGATATCCAAACTTTTCAGCTATAACAGCGGATCTGTAAAGCTGTAATATAGATACAGGTTTTTTAATCTTTACAAGTTTTTTGAGATTTTTTATATCTACAGATACAGGAAATTCAAAACTCTTAAATTTTTCATAGTTAAATTTAAAAATATCTGTTAGGTCTATTATTTTTCCGTTTTCAATGAGGATACTTGATTTTTTTATTCTGAATCTATCTCCTTCAATCCTAAATACAGGATTGTAATTTTCATCAAACTTCAAAAATATAATTTTTTTTCCCTCCTTTTTGCTAAAGTCAAGAAATTGAAAGTATATATAGCTTTTACTATCAAGTGTTATCCATCTATTGTAAGCAAAAAGATACTTTTCTTCTTCAGGGGGTTTTTTCTTTAGTATTGAGTAAATCTTTTCAACTTCCTTTTTTGCATTGGGCATAATAAGTTCAAGGTTTATTATCTGTACAAAAGATAAAAATAATGGAAATATAAAAAGTTTAAAAGATAAAGATCTTAGGGAAATGCCGTTAAGAAGAATAGGATATATCTCTTTACTCCCTATAAGATCTTTTGCAAGAAGTATAAAAGCTATAACTGTAGATATTGGTAGAATGTAGTATATCTTTTCTGGAAGCTGGTATGCTATATAAAGTGATAAATAGTATATATCAAGCTGTTTGGCCTTTCTTAAAACTTCTATAAGTTCGGCAAGAACAGCAACAAACGAGAAAGAGGGCAAGACAACAAAAAGGTAAACTGTCAGTTTTTTATATAAATATCTGTCTAATATTTTCATTTAAAACCTTTATTTTTGATAAATGTAGTTAAATATGATATATTATTTTGGTTAATTATTCACTTGAACAAAGCACGCTTCCCGCTGCAAAAGGGTTGCCCTTTGTGGTCGTTGGGAAGCGGAAGAATAAACCCTTAAGGAGGTATGTTTTTATGGCTTTTGAAATCACGATGAGAGAACTTCTCGAAGCAGGGGTTCATTTTGGTCATCAGACAAGAAGATGGAACCCCAAAATGGCACCTTACATCTTTACTAAAAGAAACGGTATTCATATTATTGATCTTGCAAAAACAATTCCTCTTTTTAAAGTGGCATGGGAATTTGTTAGAGATGAAGTTGCAAAGGGATCGGACATTCTATTCGTAGGTACTAAAAAACAGGCACAACAGATTATTGAAGAGCAGGCATTAAGATGCGGAGCTTACTATATAAACGAGAGATGGTTAGGCGGTCTGTTAACAAACTTTTCAACCGTTAGAAAAAGTGTTGCAAAACTTAGAAAGCTTGAAACTATGGAAGCTGAGGGGGCTTTTGAGATACTTCCTAAAAAAGAAGTTGTTAAATTAAAGAAAAAGAAGGAAAAACTTGAAAAGTATCTCAAAGGTATTAAAGAAATGGAAAAGATACCTGATATCATATTTATAGTAGATACTGTCAGGGAAGAACTTGCAGTAAAAGAGGCTAAAAAACTTGGTATTCCTGTTGTTGCAATAGCAGATACGAACTGTGATCCAGATATGATAGATTATCCAATACCCGGAAATGATGATGCTATAAAAGCTATAAATCTTATAACAACAAAGGTAGCCGATGCTGTTATAGAAGGCAGATCTTTAAGAGAGAGCGTTGGTGAAGCTGTTGAAACAGAGAGCATAGAAGCTGAGCTTATGAAAAAGGCAGAAGAAGAAGGCGTAGCAGAAATAGGAATTGTTGAGTCAGGCATCCATGGAGCAAATGCTCCTGAGAAAGAAGAGGCTATAGAAGAAGCTGTAGATAAGGAAGTTAAGGAGCACCTTCCAGAAGAAATTGAAGAAGCAAAGGAGGAGTTGAAGTAATGGCTACAGATGCAAAACTTGTTAAAACATTAAGAGAAATGACAGGGGCAGGAATATTAGAGTGTAAAAAAGCCCTTGAAGAAACTGGAGGAGACCTTGAAGAGGCTGTTGAGCTTCTAAGAAAAAGAGGTATAGCGAAGGCAGCTAAAAAGGCTGGAAGGGAAACAAAAGAAGGTATAATCCATTCTTATATACATGCTGGTGGAAGGGTTGGTGTTTTACTTGAACTTAACTGTGAGACAGACTTTGTTGCTAGAAACGAGGTTTTCAAAGAACTTGCAAATGAGATAGCATTACAGATTGCCGCTATGAAACCCCAATATGTCAGCAGAGACGATATACCAAGAGAGGTTATTGAGAAAGAAGGAGAAATTGCGAGAGAGGCTGCTATAGCTGAAGGTAAACCAGAGCATATTGCAGAGAAGATAGCTGAAGGGAAGCTTGAAAAGTTTTTCAAAGAAGTCTGCCTTTTAGAACAGCCCTATATAAAAGATGATAAGAAAACTGTTGAAGATCTTATAAAAGAGTATATAGCAAAGCTTGGAGAAAATATAAAAGTATCAAGATTCTGTAGATATGAAATAGGGGAATAATTTGGGCTTAAAGTACAGAAGAGTCCTTTTAAAACTATCTGGAGAAGCTTTAATGGGGGATCGAGAGTACGGTATCGATCCCTTTTTTATTGACGAACTTGCGGAAGAGATAAAATCAGTATATGAGATAGGAGCTGAAATAGCGATTGTCATAGGAGGAGGAAATATATTTAGAGGTGTTAAAGGATCTTCTATAGGTATGGATAGAGCAACTGCAGACTATATGGGTATGCTGGCAACTGTTATGAATGCTCTTGCACTTCAAGATATCCTTGAGAAAAAAGAAGTCCCAACAAGAGTTATGTCCGCAATAGAAATGAGACAGATAGCGGAGCCTTATATTAGAAGAAGAGCGATTAGACATCTTGAGAAAGGAAGAATAGTTATATTTGCAGCAGGAACAGGATCACCATTTTTTACAACAGATACTACAGGAGCATTAAGGGCTGCTGAAATCAAAGCTGATGTTCTTCTTAAAGCTACAAAAGTTGACGGTATATATGATAAGGATCCTGTTAAATATTCTGATGCCAAACTTCTCAAAGAGATAACCTATCTTGAGGCAATAAATAAAGACTTAAAAGTTATGGATCATACAGCATTAACACTATGCATGGAAAATAAACTTCCTATAGTTGTTTTTAATATTAAGAAAAAAGGTAATATTATGAAAATTCTGCTCGGAGAACCTGTCGGATCTATTGTTAGATAAATACTTTTCAGTGGAAAGATCTGCCAGTTAGAAGAAAAAGAGAACAAATCATCCCAAATCTGTAGAGAATCACTATAAGATTCATGTAAGCTATATCCCATTGAAAATGAAGAGATAATGTTGTTCTCGTGATATAATATAATATTAGCCTTTATCACAGTGGACAAAGGAGGTCGGGATGATACAGGAATACCTGAAAGATGCGGAAAAAAGAATGAAAAAAGCTGTAGAGAAGTTTAAAGACGAACTTGCAAGTATAAGAACAGGAAGAGCATCAGTTGGTCTTGTTGAAAATATAAAAGTTGATTATTACGGGGCGGAGATGCCTCTTAAACAAATAGCATCTATAACTACACCGGAACCCAGTCAAATACTTATACAGGCGTGGGATCAAAATGCGGTTCCTGCTATAGAAAAGGCACTCCAAGAAGCAAATCTTGGAGCAAATCCACAAACTGAAGGTAATCTGATAAGGTTAATACTTCCACCTATGACTGAGGAGAGAAGAAAAGAGATTGTAAAGATGTTAGGTAAGATGGCTGAAGAAGCCAGAATAGCTATAAGAAATATCAGAAGAGATGATAAAGAGAGAATAGAAGATCTGAAAAAAGAAGGTTTTTCAGAAGATGAGGTTAAAAAAGCCCTTGATCAGTTACAGAAAATTACGGATAAATACATAAAACAGATCAATGACTTAGCTACTACCAAGGAGGAAGAGATCCTCTCAATCTAACATTTTGACAATCTTTGAAAAATCCTTATATTAATCCATAGTAAAATTTGAGTGGGGTATTGTAAAGTTGAAACAGGAGATAGTAGAAAAGGTCAAACAGATGCTTCAGCCTCTTTTGGAGGAAAGAGGGTTAAAACTTGTAGATATAGAGTATATAACAGAAGGTAAGCCAGTATTGAGAATATACATTTACAATCCTGAGGGAACGAGTATTGAAGATTGTGAGTGGATAAGCAGAAGAATTGGTGCATTACTTGATATAGAAGATCTTATACCTTTTTCTTATACATTAGAGGTTTCTTCGCCTGGACTTGAAAGAAGGTTAAAAAATATTGAAGAGTATGATATTTTTAAAGGAAGAGATATAAAGATTGTTTTGAAAGAACCTTCAGATGGTAGAAATGTAATAAAAGGTGTTCTAAAAGGTAGAGAAGATAATATTATAGTTATAGAAGAAAAAGGAAAAGAGGTTAAGATACCTGTAGAAAATATATCAAGAGCAAATTTAGAATTTAAACATTAAAGGGGATTTAGTAATGGCAGTTAAACTGAAAAATGTGATAGAGTCGGTAGCAAAAGAAAAAAATGTTCCTGAGGAGATAATAGAGAAGGCTCTTATAGAGGGTATAACAGCTGCCGTTAAGAAAGAATACGGATACAAAGATAACGTTAAAGTTATATTTGATAAAGAAGCAGATGAGCTAAAGGTTCTTTTAAAGAAAAGAGTAACGCCGTTTGTTGAAAATCCAAAAAGAGATATATCTGTTGAAGAGGCGAAAAGAATAGATCCCAAAGTTGAGGTGGGAAGTTATATATATGTTCCCCTTAACCTTGAAGAGCTTGGAAGAATAGCATTAAATGCTGCTAAAGAGGTGATAACATATAAGGTTGCGAGAGTTGAAAAAAATATACTTTTTAAAGAGTTCAAAGAGCTTGAAGGAAAGATAGTAACAGGAACTGTGAGAAGATTTGAGAACGGGGATATTATTGTTGATTTAGGCAGAATAGAAGCTGTTTTGCCAGAAGAAGAACAAATAAAAAAAGAAAAGTATAAGGTTGGAGACAGGATAAGAGCTCTCATCCTGAAAGTTATAAAGGATGGTTCATATCCTGTATATGAAAGAGGCAAAGTAAAGAGAATGATAAAACCAATAGACAGGGATAAGCCACTTGTTATTCTTTCCAGAACACATCCAAACTTTTTGAAAAAACTGATAGAGATTGAAGTTCCTGAAATACAGGAGGGTGAGATAGAGATAAAAGCTATAGCAAGAGAGCCAGGTGAAAGAGCTAAGGTTGCTGTATGGACTGAGGATAAAAATATAGATCCTGTAGGTGTCGTTGTTGGACTTAAGGGAAGCAGAATTCAAAACGTATCTGCAGAACTCTCAGGGGAAAAAATAGATGTTATAGAGTGGGATCCAGATCCTGCACAGTTTATACTTAGAGCACTTTCACCATCTCATCCGAAAAAATGGAGACTTCTTGAGGACGAAAAAAGAATAGAGGTTGCAGTTCCCAAGAACGAGCTTTCACTTGCCATAGGAAAAGGTGGAATAAATGCAAAGCTTGCACATAAACTTACAGGATGGCATATAGATATACTCAGCGAGGAAGATTTTGAGAGAATACAACAGTTACCAAGGAAAACAACAGGATAAGCCTCTAAGAACCTGTATTTTTTGTAAAAAAAAAGACCCAAAGAGAAGCTTATAAGATTTGTTAAAAAAACAGGCGAGGTTGATATCCTTAAAAGAAAAGGTGGAAGAGGTTTTTATGTCTGTCCAGAGTGTATTTTAAAACTTAAGGGAAAACATAAAAAATTTATAAAGGTAGAACCGGAAAAATTGAAAGATCAGATAAAAAGGCAGCTAATAAGTCATATACAGATAGGATGGAGAGGAAGGATCTTAAAGATAGGTTATGATCAAACTGAAAAAGAGATAAAGAAAGGAAAAAAAGGTTTTATTATTTTTGCATCGGATGTGGCAGAAAGGACAAAAAGGAATATTTTAAGGCTGTTTAATGGTGATTATTTTGTGATATTTACTAAGGAAGAACTTGGAAATTTAATAGGCAAGAAAAATGTTGGGATAATATTTGTCCCTGAAACTAAATTTGGTTTAAAATTAAAAAGTTTGATTAAGCAATTTTTAGACCTTGAAGGAGGTAATGTTAATTGTCAAAAATAAAAATTTCCGATCTTGCAAAAGAGTTCGGAATGACGTGGAAAGAGCTTGCAGGAGAGATAGAGGAGCTTACAGGTAAAAGTGTGAAGTCTCCTTCTACAAAAATTGATGAGGAAATAGTTTCCCTTCTTAGAGATGTCTTACAGCCTGTTGAAGAAGGCGAGGAAGTATCTGAGAAAAAAGCAGAAAAGGAGGAAGGCTATAGAGTTTTTGAGCTTTCCCACGACCTGAATATACCTTTTGAGGAACTTGTTGAGGATCTGAAAGCTATAGGATATGCAAAAAGCATTGATAACTTCACTATTCTTGATGAAGAAACTATAAAAAAGTTAAAAGATTATATAAAAGAAAAGAAAAAGAAAGAAAAAGAGAAAAAGAAAGAAGAAAAGAAAATTAAAGTAGAGAAAAAGACTGAAGAAAAACCTGTAGAAGTTAAAAAGGAAGAAAAGAGAGAAGTAAAAATTGAGAAAAAAGAGGAAAAGGCAGAGAAAAAAACTGAAAGAAAAGAATTAAAAAGAAAAGAAAAAACAGCTTTGAAAGAAGAAAAGATTGAAAAGAAAAAAACGGTTGAGGAAAAACCTAAGAAAAAAGAGACAAAAGAGGTCAAAAAAGCTGAAAAACCGAAGGTTGAGACTGTTGAAGAAAAAGAGGAGACAAAAATAAAGATACCTGAAGCGGAGATAAGAAAAGAGACAAAAGAAGAAAAAGCCGAACTTGAAGCATTAAAGAAATTAATGGGACCACAGCCTAAGAAGAAAAAGAAAAAAAAGAAAAGAAAAGAAGAAGAAAAAGCACCTGTTGAAACAAAAGAAAAAGAGGAAGAACTTAAGATAGCCATAATTCCAGAAGTTGTTACAGTAAGAGAGCTTTCAGACATACTTGATCTACCTGTAAATGAGATTATGGCAGAACTGCTTAAGAGAGGAATTCTTGCAACGGTAAACCAGACTATTGATCCTGAAATAGCTCTCCAGATAGCTGAAGAGCATGGTTATTTAGCTGAGATCCAGAAGGAAGGAGAGGAAGTAAAGATCGTAGAAGAATTACCACAGGAGGAGAAGAAAAAACTTTTAGGAGAAGAGGAAAATCTTGTTGAAAGACCTCCTGTTGTTACAGTTATGGGTCATGTTGATCATGGTAAAACAACACTCCTTGATACCATCAGAAAAACAGATGTTGCCGCTAAAGAGAAGGGAGGGATAACACAGCATATAGGTGCTTATAAAATAAAGCTCAGCAGTGGTAAAGAGATAACATTTCTTGATACACCTGGACATGAGGCTTTTACAACATTAAGAGCAAGAGGTTCAAAGGTTGCTGATATAGCTGTTCTTGTCGTTGCTGCAGACGATGGCGTAAAACCACAAACTGTAGAGGCTATAAATCATGCAAAAAGTGCAGGCGTTCCTATTATAGTGGCTATAAACAAAATAGACAAACCAGGTGCCGATCCAGAAAGGGTTAAAAGAGAACTTTCCCAGTATGAACTTATTCCTGAAGAATGGGGTGGAGATACTATAATGGTTCCTGTCTCTGCCAAAACAGGTCAGAATGTTGAAGAACTTCTTGAAAATATTCTTCTTGTTTCAGAAATACTCGAACTCAAAGCGAATCCTGATAGACCTGCTGTTGGAACTATAATTGAATCAAAGCTTGATCCAAAAAGAGGACCTGTTGCAACGGTTCTTATAGAGAATGGTACATTACATCAGGGAGATTACTTTGTTGCCGGGTTTACATGGGGTAAAGTTAGAGCAATGTTTGATGAGAGAGGAAAGCAGGTTAAGGAAGCACCGCCTGGAACTCCTGTAGAAGTACTCGGATTTAGCGAAGTTCCACAGGCAGGAGATAAATTTGTTGTGAAAGCGACAGAAAGAGAAGCAAGACTGCTTGCGGAACAGAGAAAACAGAAGTATGAAGAAGAACTTCAGGCAAAAAGAACAAGAATACATCTTGAAAATCTTAAGGATGTTAAAGAGATAAATATAATATTAAAAGCCGATGTTCAAGGATCCCTTGAGGCTATAACAAAATCTATAGAGGAACTTTCAGAAAAATTTGAGGATGTAACTATAAATATTATCCACAGCGGAATAGGTGCTATAACAGAGAGTGACGTTATGCTTGCTGCTGCATCAAACGCTCTAATAATTGGATTTAATGTAAGACCTGATGCTTCGGCAAGAAGGGCAGCAGAAGAAGAAGATGTTGATATTAAAATATACGGAATAATTTATGATCTTATTGATGATCTTGAAAAAGCTCTTAAGGGTATGCTCACACCTAAGGAAAGGGAAGTTTTACTTGGCATATGTGAAGTGAAGCAGATATTTAGAATAAAAGGTGTTGGAACGGTTGCCGGCTGCATGGTAACAGAAGGGGTTATAAAAAGAAATGCAAAAGCAAGACTTGTTAGAGATGGTGTTGTTATATATGATGGGGAGATAACATCCTTAAAGAGATTTAAAGAAGATGTTAAAGAAGTGGCAAGAGGTTATGAATGTGGGCTTATGCTCAAAGATTTCAACGATATCAAACCAGGAGACCAGGTGGAAGCATACGAAATAGTTCAGGAAAGGACAGATTAAAAGGGAGTTTAATCTCCCATTTTTGTATCTGTTTCGTTAAGCCTATTTTGGGATTATTCTTTTCCTATTTGAGATACTTTTATTAAAACATAGTTATCTTTTTGGCTATGTCTCTCTGCCTTTCAAATACATATTTTGCTATCTGATTTCTTACTCTATTTGGAATATCTAAAAGTTTTATTCCAGCCCTAACAAGGTTATTTCCCTGATCTTTCATATATACAATCTTTCCCTTAATATCAAAAACATTATTTTTAAGCTCAAGTTTCATATTAAGTTCTTCTCCTTCTTGCAGACCTATATCCGAAGGAAGTATTATGCCTATCCCTGCTTCACTTATATCTTCAACAGGATACTTTTTGTTACCTAATATTAAAAATGCAGGATTTTCTGGTGAGGTTGTAACCCTTACATACTTCCTGTTTAACTTTGGTTCAAGTGCAAGAGATGGAAAAGATGTAACCATTTCTTTGTCGTCATGTATTATTACTGTAGCAATAAATATATCAGTTCTGTACTTAAAATAAACAACCCTATTGTCTAAGAGAGGTATTCTTAATTTCTCATTAAAACTCCATATTATCTGTTTCCTTTCATAATCAATATCAAGAACTTTCAGTTTTGCTTTAACAGGAACTTCATTAAAAAAAACTGCAACTTCAATGTTTTCCTGATCTTTCATCCAGTTGAGTATCTCCCTTAAAAAACCCTTTTCCATTTTTTCTCCTTTTGCTATATAATTCCTAAAGGGGCAAATAATGTTAGCTATAGATTATATACAACTTTCCTATATAAAGGGCATAGGAAACAAAACATTAAAGCTTTTAATAAATACTTTCGGCAGTCCACAAAATATTTTTCAGCTTTCTTTTGATGAGATCTCTTCAGTTGCCGGCAGGTCTGTTGCAGAACTTATTTTGAAAAGAGATAAAAAGCTGAAGAAAATTGCAGAAAAAGAATTTCTTAAAGCTGAAAAGAAAGGAATAGAGATCGTATATTTCAATCATCCATCATATCCCGAACTTCTTAAAGAGATACCTGATCCGCCTTTGTATATATACTGTAAGGGGAATTTTGGATTTTCAGATTCTATCTCCGTTGTTGGAAGCAGGAGGTTTTCCTCTTATGGAAAGACAGTTACAAAACAGATAGTATCATATCTTTCCGCTCAGAATATAAATATAGTCTCAGGTATGGCTGTAGGCATAGATTCTATAGCTCATAACACAGCTATAGAAAAAGGAGGGACTACAACGGCAGTTCTTGGATCTGGTATAGATATTGTTTATCCTCCTGAGAATAAAAAACTGTATGAGATGATTATAGAAAATGGTGCTGTTATATCTGAATTTCCATTAGGAACTCCTCCTAATAGATACAATTTTCCATACAGAAACAGGATTGTTGCAGGTATATCTTATGCTACTATAGTAACTGAAGCTTCTGATAGATCAGGTGCTCTTATAACGGCAAAACTGGCAAATGATTATGGGAGAATGGTTTTTTCAGTCCCATCTAATATTAATAATCCATATGCAAAGGGAACTAATGCACTTATAAAAGATGGAGCACTGCCTCTTATTGATATAGAGTGTATTAAAGAAGAAATTCCCTATTTAGGGAGATCTAAAAAAGTGGATATACAGCTTTCTGATATTGAGAAAAAAGTAATCTCTTTTTTATCTTCCCCAATGCATATAGATATAATCTCAGAAAAAACAGGCATACCTGTTTCAAAGCTTATGATTTTACTTTTTGACCTTGAAATCAAAGGTGCTGTATCCTCAGAAAATGGTATTTATATCAGATTGATTTAATTTTCTTTTGATAAACATTCTTCCTGTGATCTGTCTGTATAATGTCTCAAACGCAAAAGCAAAAGAAACAATAAACATTCCCGTTATAAAACTGTCTTTCTGATTATTCCACTGGTATATTAAAAGAATGATAAATACAGAAAGAATAATACTCAGGTTTATCATAATAAGAGGTTTTTTCCCACCAGCTTTCTCTGAAAGTCTGTAGTGGGAAACGATAACAAAAATGTATATTATTAGAAAAACAAAGCTTATTAGTGCTGATATGCCGTTGAGATCAAAAAATAGAGCAAATGTATAACTGAGAAAAGCTGTTATAAAAAGTCCTTCAGGTTCATTAAACCATACCTTTCTTTCAAAAACCTTTGGAAGATGTCCTTTTTTTGATAGAACATAGGCTATATTTGCTCCTCCATATAATGTTGCATTGATAGCAGATGAAGTGGAGAAAAGAGCACCCAATGCAACAAGTGTAAATCCGATATCTCCTAAGAAAGGCTTTGCAGCTTCTGCTAAGGCATACTCCTTTGATCTGATAAGACCTTCAACACCAAGATTTCCGAGGGCTACTATTGAGACGGATATATATACGAAGGCTACAATAAATATACTTATGTATATGGCTCTTGGGACATTTTTTTCTGGATCTTTAATATTTTCAGACGCATTTGTAATAAGACCAAAACCCATATATGTAAGGAAAAGAACGGAAGAAGCAAAAAATATGCTCTCAATACTTTTACTGCTGAAGTTAGGTTTTATAAGTTCTGGATTTATACTCCATACCCCCAGAGTAACAAATGATAAAAGGACAGAGATTTTTATCATTACAATCCAGAATTCCGCTTTTCCAACCGCTTTTGATCCAAAGAAATTAAGGGATGTAAAAAAAAGTATTATTCCTCCCTGTATGAGAGCTGTGTATAGAGGTTTTTCAGTAATATGAAAGAGTGCAAGAAAGTATCCTGAGAATGCTTTTGAAAAGAGAGATATGGATATTACATAGCTAAACCACATCAGTATGCTCAGTGTGCCTGTTAAAAGATTATCTCCTATGCCTCTTATAATAAACTCTATGGGTCCGGCATTTGAGATAAATTTTGATCCTAAAAAAGAGTATGAGTATGCAACTGAGAAAGATATCACAGCTGCAAGAAGAAATGCCAGTGGAAGATTGCTTTTACAGATCTGGGCACCAACGCCAAGAATTGAAAATATCCCGGCACCTATCATGGTGCCTACAGCTAAAGAAACTGCCTCCCAAAGCCCAATTTTTGATTTTTTCATCTATTCAAAGAGAAATCGGTTCTTAGGCTCCTCTCCTTCCCTTACTTCTTTAAGCGAAACCTTTGCTCTTCCCATCTCATCTATATCTATAACTTTTACGGTAAGTATATCACCGACTTTTATCTTATCTTTTGCTGATCTTATTCTTTCAGGGGATATCTGGGATACATGGAGTAATGATAACTTTCCTGGCATTAATTCAACGAAAGCGCCGTAATCTTCAACCCTTGTTACCTTACCCATATAAACTTCACCAAGTTCTATATCCATAATCAATCTTTCTATCATCTCTTTTGCCCTGTCTGCACTCTCACCATCTACAGCATATATTCTGACAAGACCTTCTTGATCCAGATCTATTTTTACACCTGTTTCATCAATGATTTTCTTAATATTTTTTCCAGAAGGACCTATAATTACAGGGATCTTTTCAGGAAGAACCCTCATAGTTATCACCTTAGGTGCATGTGGAGAAAGTTCTGATCTTGGTTCTGGAATGGCTTTATACATGAGGTCGAGAATGTGTAATCTTGCCTTCCTTGCCTGCTCCAGTGCTTCCTGAAGGATTTCTTTAGAGAGTCCTTTAATTTTTATATCCATCTGTATAGACGTTACACCGTCTCTCGTACCTGCCACTTTAAAATCCATATCTCCAAGATGGTCTTCATCTCCTAATATATCTGTCAGGATAACATACTCGTCCCCTTCTTTAAGAAGTCCCATCGCTATTCCAGCAACATGTTTTTTCATTGGAACGCCGGCATCAAATAGGGAAAGAGATGCACCACAAACTGTTGCCATGGATGTTGAGCCATTAGACTCTAATATCTCTGATACAACTCTTATAACATAAGGGAATTCTTCTTCATCCGGTATTAAAGGCTCAACAGCTCTTTCAGCAAGATTTCCATGACCGATTTCTCTTCTTGATGGAGCTCTGGGCGGTCTTGCTTCACCGGTTGAGAAAGGCGGAAAGTTGTAGTGGAGCATAAATCTTTTTTTCTCTTCTCCTTCTTCAATACTCTCCTCTATCTGTTCTTCTCCTGGTGCACCTAATGTTGTTGCAACAAAAGCCTGTGTTTGACCTCTTGTAAATATAGCTGAACCGTGGATTCTTGGGAATAAACCAGTTTTAATCCAGATTGGTCTTATTTCATCAGGTTTTCTTCCGTCTATACGAATCTTCTCTTTAAGAACTTTTTCCCTCATTATATTGGAAACTATCTCTTTGTATATAACTTCTGCCTTTTTCTCTTTATCTTCTGGTATGTTAATCTTTTGAGAGGCTTCTTGATAGATCTCTTTTATCTTTTTATTTCTCTCTTTCTTATCAAGTATATTAAAAGCCTCTCTGACACTTTCACTTACTATACTTTCAAGTTCAGCTTTTATTCTTTCATCCTCTTTGTCTATCTCCACAGTAATCTTTTCTTTTCCCGCTTTTAATCTTAATTCATCCTGAAGATCGCAAAGCTTTTTTATTTCTTCGTGGGCAAATAAAATAGCGTCAAGAATTATCTCCTCGGATACTTCTTCAGAGCCACCTTCAACCATAACTATTGCATCTTTTGTCCCTGCCACAACTATATCTATATCGGAATGGTTTCTCTGTTCGTATGTTGGATTGACAACAAACTTTTCGTTAAGTCTGCATACTCTAACACCGGCAACTGGTCCTTCAAATGGAGCT
>Ga0256914_1001147_pt1 | contig 25016 bp, 17 predicted proteins | sample HulkmetaG_FD_191571 | JGI IMG/M metagenome (GOLD analysis project Ga0256914, IMG submission 191571) | Hydrothermal chimney microbial communities from Main Endeavour vent field at the Juan de Fuca Ridge, Pacific Ocean - Hulk | ecosystem: Environmental > Aquatic > Marine > Hydrothermal vents ... | reverse complement strand
GGGAAGTTCGCCAATGAGGTCTGTTTCAAACTGGGCATAGGAGGCGGGAACATCAAAAATCAACGGTCCTTGCTGATTTTTCTTAAAACGTAACTACTAACGTACCCACTTCAATCTCCACAAAGGCGCAAAGACACTAAGAACACCAAGAATTTCAAAGCTTTTTCTTTTCTTCGTGCCTTTGTGGCTTCGTGTCTTCGTGGTTTCTAGCCGGGCTACCTTAGTAGTAACCTTAAAACTGAAATTGCTCCAACCATACGGATGCGTATCAATTTCAGGGCCGTTTGCCTAATGGTGCACTGGCCGAGTGAACTCGGATTCTGCAGGAGCCGCCCCCGCCATAGTTTCCTTCCCCGCCCACCTCGGAGCGGATGAGGAGTTGTGGGAAGGTGTTAAGATAGCGCCCAAGGTCGCCCTACGGCGACCAGGACCGCGAAGATCGTTCCCTGGCCACAGGCCTGAAGCGCCCCGATTTGAGTCGGCCTGGAAAGCAAAAAAACGCCCCCATTTTGAAACGTATCGCAACCATACTCGTGGTTTGGATTTTGGCAACCACATGGGATAAGATATTAAGTTGCGGCGATTTGCACCCACCGCTCCACTCCCCATCGCACGAGCCAAACCAAACCGAACAGGTGGGCGTCTGGCCCAAGCGCAGAAATCCTCAACATAGATTTCGCAGCCAATTTTACCCATCGAAACACTCTACTTATGACACAAAACAAACTCATCATCCGCGGCGCACGCGAACATAATCTCAAAAATATCGATGTAGAAATCCCGCGCGACAAACTGGTTGTCATCACAGGTCTTTCAGGATCGGGCAAGTCGTCACTGGCTTTCGACACCATCTATGCCGAAGGACAGCGACGTTATGTCGAGTCGTTATCAGCCTACGCCCGCCAATTCCTGGGACTCATGGAAAAACCTGATGTCGATCAGATCGAAGGATTGTCTCCGGCTATTTCAATCGATCAGAAAGGGACCAGCCGCAATCCCCGCTCCACGGTGGGTACGGTGACCGAAATCTACGACTACTTGCGCTTGCTCTTTGCTCGCATCGGCCAGCCCCACTGCCCTCGTTGTGGCCGCCCCATCACGCGGCAAACAGCACAGCAAATCGTAGACGCCATCACTGAATATCCTCGGGGCAGTCGGTTGCTCATCCTGGCGCCAATTATCAAAGACCGCAAGGGGGAACACAAACAGGTATTCGAACAGATTCGTAAAGCGGGGTATGTGCGGGTGCGGGTGGATGGTGAAATCTTGGATGTGAATGATGAGATCGGATTAGATCGTTACAAGAATCACACCATCGAAGCTGTAGTGGACCGCCTCATCATTCATCATGGTGATGAGAATGGCGAGGGACTGGATTTAACCCGACTTGCCGATTCTGTGGAAACAGCGCTGAACCTGGGCGGCGGCGTCATCATCGTCTCAGACGTAACAAAACGGGAACAGGCCAACGATCGCCTTTTTTCCGAGCATCTGGCCTGTCCGGTTTGCAACATCAGCCTACCAGCCATCGAACCTCGCACATTTTCCTTCAACTCACCGCATGGCGCTTGCCCCACCTGCATGGGACTGGGCACTCAAATGGAATTCGATCCAGAGCTGATTGTGCCCAACCCTGACCTGAGCCTGGCGGAAGGAGCTTTGCATCCGTGGTCGCGTGATTCAGCGGTGTATTACCAAGCCCTGGTCGAAGCCGCTGCTCGCCATTACGGCATTCCTGTGGATGCGCCATGGAAAGAACTAAGCCGCAAGCAGCAAGACGTCATCCTCTATGGCGGCAAACGCGGTGAAACTTTTACAGTGCGTTATGTAAATCAATATGGGCGAACTCGGCAATTCCAAACCTCTTACGAAGGCATCATTCCCAATCTTCAACGTCGCTACAAGGAAACAACTTCGGAGTACATCAGGGGCGAATTCTTGGAGCGTTACATGACTCAACGCCCCTGTCCAACCTGTGGTGGCAAACGACTACGCCCGGAGGCGCTGGCCGTAACCATCCAGGGACTCAATATTCATGAAGTAACGCAAATGTCGGTGGCCCAGGCGCTGAAATGGATCAAGGGATTGCGCGGCGCCGCTGAATATGAGCACTACAATGCACCGTTGCCAGATGAAGTTCCAGCCACCTCACCCCTTTCACAACGAGCCTGGACAATCGCCCGCCAAGTCCTCAAAGAGATCCAGGCGCGGCTGCAATTTATGCATGATGTGGGTTTAGATTATCTCACGTTGGATCGAAAAGCGGGCACGCTTTCGGGAGGTGAGGCTCAGCGCATCCGCCTGGCCACCCAGATCGGATCTCAACTTATGGGCGTGCTATATATCTTGGATGAACCCAGTATTGGGTTGCACCAACGTGACAACGCCCGACTCATCAGCACTCTGACCGACCTGCGCGACTTGGGCAACACCGTGCTGGTGGTAGAACATGATGAAGAGACCATGCTAGCTGCAGACTGGATCGTGGATCTGGGGCCTGGTGCAGGAGAGCATGGTGGAGAGGTGGTAGCCGAAGGTCCACCGGCAGCCATCATGGCTAACGAGACCAGCCTCACCGGAGCCTATCTCTCAGGTCACAAACAGATACCCACGCCCGGGATGCGTCGTCCTGGTTCGGGCGATTTTCTTGTGGTGCGTGGCGCACGAGAAAACAATCTCAAGCGTATCACCGTCAAATTCCCATTAGGCAAATTCATTGTCGTCACTGGCGTCAGCGGATCAGGGAAATCTACCCTGGTCATTGATACGCTGTATCGGGCGGTGGCCCAGCGACTCTACCGCTCACGAAAAAAACCAGGCGCCCATGACGCCATCGAGGGGTTACAGCATCTGGATAAAGTGATCGATATCGACCAGACCCCCATTGGCCGTACGCCACGCTCCAACCCTGCCACCTACACCGATCTCTTCACCCCTATACGAAAACTCTTTGCCAGCCTGCCCGAGTCCAAACTGCGCGGGTATAAACCTGGCCGATTCTCGTTCAATATCAAGGGAGGACGCTGCGAAGCCTGCCGTGGGGATGGAATCATTCGGATCGAGATGCAGTTTCTGCCCGATGTCTATGTGCCTTGTGAGATTTGCCACGGCAAGCGCTACAATCGAGAGACGCTGGAGATTCACTACAAAGGCAAGAATATCGCAGATGTGCTGGAGATGACCGTGGATGAGGCGCTGGAATTCTTCCAAAATATCAGCAGCATTCGCAACAAACTAGAGACGCTAAGTCGAGTTGGATTGGGCTACATCAAACTGGGGCAACCCGCGACAACTCTGTCAGGGGGTGAGGCGCAACGCATCAAGCTGGCCAAAGAGCTCTCTCGCCGCGCCACCGGCAAAACGCTCTACATCCTGGATGAACCCACCACAGGCTTGCATTTTGCCGATGTAGAAAAGCTACTGGCCGTGTTGCATGATTTCACCAGTCGCGGCAACACAGTCCTGGTCATCGAACATAATCTGGATGTGATCAAGTCTGCGGACTGGGTGATCGATCTGGGACCAGAAGGCGGTGACCAAGGGGGCCGTATCATCGCCGAGGGCACGCCCGAACAAGTAGCCCAAAACCCACACAGCTACACCGGGCAGTATCTCAAGAGCGTGCTCGAGCGCACTGGCGCATCGAAGCATAGCGCCCCACAGCAATAACATCTTCTCAATATAAAGACAATCGTAAGATATCGCCATTCTTCAAGACCTTGGAGGCCACTTCCTGCCTCCAAGGTCTTTCTTGAAACAAGGTGCAGGTTGTACGATCAGGATGGGCCTGGGTGAAAGTGCGAATGAACACCGATGAAGAAGTCATTGCACGAGAATGGTCGTATAGACAGGCTGTGCATTGCCATCCAGATCCTGCACCACAAACCCAACCTGATACTCACCCGGCGGCACATTCAACTCTCGCCACTCGAAAGGCGTGTCGCCAAAAGTGACCGTGCCGCCAGGCTCAGAAACGACAGCAACCTTCCGCCCCTGCTCATCCAGATCGAACCATTTTTCAAGCACGGTAAAGGTGTCTCCCGGTTTAGGCAAAATCTCCCGCGCTGCCCCGGTGAAATTATCGTTGGTGTAGCCAAAGACCTGTTTCAGCTGGCCCGTGCCATTGTCGAAGTAAAGACGGGCATAGCGCTGTTCGCCGTCGGCGTAGGTATAAATGCCATCCACCGTATACACTGCCTCGTCATAGCTGGCCCCATAACGCTGAGGAGAAAACAACGCGGTGACGGTGTGTTCCCCATCATGGATACCGAAGAAGAGGGGCTCCCATTCAAATTCCAACGTAAAAGCTCCTTCACCCCAATCAGGATAGGTGACGCCGCCCACAGTGCGATCGTTGCCGCTTTCGAGGTAGTCCATATCAGCGACGAAGAGGGAGTTGGCCTGTTTATCCAACATACCGGTAAAGAGGTAAATGTAGCCGATGTTATCGCCCTGGATGTCGGCGCTGATGAGTACAGGCCGCCCAGAAGAAGCGGTGCGGGCGGAAAGCTTTATGGGAGAGACGCTCATTTTTCCCGAGCCTGGCGCCTGCACTTGTGAGGGTTTCGGGGTGGGCATGGGAGCGCTGGGCTCGGCTTCGAAACGTCGTCCAGTGTAATGGTAGTTGAGAAAGTTATCCCACAACGAATTGTGGGCAAAACGATCGGCGGTCATCTCATATGAATGACCACCGGCAACATTGTTGAGATAAAGACGAGAGGTGGGAAAGTAGATGGAAATGCCGTGAGATCCAGGCTTGTTACGCCCGTGCGTTTCGGCCAGCACGGTGCTGTCCAGTGCTTCCAGAAGATCATCCGCAGCCTGCTTTACTGCTGCATCAGAAACTTCGCGTTGCAGAAGTTGAGCAAAACTACCCAAATCAAGATAAGATGGGCGAGCGTTACGCCCAAACACGCTGGTGTAAGACTGCGCATAACCACGAGCTTTGGCGACTGCCTTCTGGTCGGCATCCTGCAGCGTGAAAGCCAACCGATTCAATGCGTTTATTAACTGGGGAAATCGTTCCAGATCCACCAACGAAAGCGTGGCCCCATCCACCATCTTCTGGGCCACCTGCCGGGCCGATACGCCAAAACGTCCCACCATCTCAGCTCTGGCGCTGTCATCGACAATGCGTTGATCGGCGCGAATGTAACTCTTGACGACAACCTCGCCAAGATCGGCGCCATCCATGTTGGGCTTGGCCAACAGTTCACGCAAGAAACTGGCATAGGCCCATCCAACTGCCGGTTCCGTTTCCTGAGAGGCAACGGCAAAGCGAGCGTAAGGTTGAAGCGCTTCAAAAACCTCGACATGAGCCATCAGACAGGCGTCAAGGCCAATGAATTCGAAACGCTTGATCCCTGTCGTACGCTGAATTTCCGCCAGCGCCCGGTCCAGCTCGTTGAGATAAAGCCGATCGCCCATGACTGAAGCCAGGGGAATGTCATCCGCCCCCCGTCCGCGGGCGGTGGGATCCGACCAGCCTCCCGGCCACCCCATACCATGGTCGGAGAGAATGAGAGCATATTTATCTGCCGGATAGTTTTGCACCGCCCATTGCACGAACTCGACCAACGTGTCACCATCCGCCATGTTGGCTTCGCCAATGTCCATCACTTCTCGAGAAGAAAGACGATTTAAATCGGGATCAAATGTGACGTAGAACCTTTTGGTGGATGTCCAGTTGCCATCTCCGCGATATCCCCCACGATAGCGATCTAACTGAGCAACAATTTGCACTCGATCGCTGGATCCTGCGCGCTCGGCCTCGTTCAGATCGATGTCGATATCTTTTTCAAGAATCTTGTCATCTGCATCCTGATAAAGCATGATCAACCAGGTGTCGCCAGCACCCGTGGCGGCAGCAGGGGGAGCGACAGCCTCGGTAGCTGCGGGCATAGGCGTTGCTGTTGCCCGTGCTTGAATTGGTTGTTGAGAGACGGGGGGCTGAGCAGATTGAGGTTGACGGGGAGCGCTGCCGCCGCCCAGCAATTTGGGTAACATGAAAACCAGCAAAATCAGCGCAATAAGAGCAATCACCAGGCAACCAAGTTTTCCGCCACAGCCGCCAGGCATGGCGGGCATCGCCCCACCCGGAACGCCCCCACCTCCAGATGGCGGACGCGGCGTGTAACCATCCCCGCCCCCGCTGGAGGATGGCGGCGAGGGAGCGGGGCGACGATCACGCGTGGGAGCAACGGCTCGCTCGCGCGGCGCCGATGATGTTGTTCGACGGCGGCGTTTTGCGCGTATGGTTCGTTTTTCTTCTGGCATAAGAATCGTAGAATGGGAGAAAGAGAGAGGAGGCCGGTCACTCACACCGGGATGGACGAGATATGGCGCCGGGCCATAAAAGATGCGTCATTGTCCTTGTGCTGCTTCCGCCAACATGCGTAGGGCGTCTTGCACACCTTCTGCCACCTGAGTTTCATCCAGGCCGGTCTCTTGCGCGGCTTTGACGATAATATCCGATTGCTGCGGCGCTTCATCGAGCATTCCGTCAATATCTATTTCATCCATGCGGGAAGCGCCAGAGCGGTTTTTCTGGGCTAATAGCATGGTTAGGGCGCTGGTCACAAGTGCGCTGGCCTGGGCTGGCGGAATGCCGAACTTCTCGGCCAGAGTGCTGATAATAGGACCTACAATGGGCATCTGAGAAAAATCAGCGCCGCCACTGCCCCCCATCAAGCCACCCAACATGCCGCCAGGACCGCCTCCCCCGGCCAGGGCTCCTAACATGCCGCCCAAATCACCATCACCGCCGCCTAGCAGGCTGGCGATTCCCCCTAGTGCTGACTCATCGCCGGACGCCGCATTGGCCGCTCCGAGAAGTTCGCTCAATCCACCACGTTGGGCGTCGTCGTCAGAAGAATCAAGCAAGGAATTAAGAAGGTCGTCTGTCATGAGATTAAATCTCCCTTTGAGAATTTTTGTGGAATCAAAAGCCAAATTGGCAAAACAGCATTTTTTAATCCATAATAAACCATTAACGACGATCATGCATCAACTCAGCCACCGCAGTGGGTTTATCCCAGAGCACTTTTCAGGAGCAAGTATCGATGAAAACCAACGTCAAGGATATTTTACAGATCAAAGGCAATCAAGTTTGGGCTGTTTCTCCCCAAGATACTGTTTTCGATGCACTGAAGCTGATGGCAGAAAAGAATGTCGGTTCGGTGCTGGTGATGCAAGGAGAAACGCTCGTGGGCATTTTATCCGAAAGGGATTACGCCCGCAAAGTCATCCTGCACGGGAAGACATCAATGACGACGCCTACCAGAGAAATCATGACTCACGAGGTCAAAACAGTGGGGCTGGAGGAAAGTTTGGATCGATGTATGGCCATCATGACCGTCCAGCACATTCGCCATTTGCCAGTGATGGATGAGGACAACAAGGTGATAGGCGTCATCTCCATCGGCGATGTGGTAAAGGCGATCATTGAAGACCAGGCTTTTCTGCTTGAGCAAATGGAGGCATATATCGGTGGCCCCAAGTTATAGTCTGGGGCCATCATCAAGCAAAACGACGCTGACCGCGCGGACGTCCTGATGCTTTGATGAGAAAAATCTGACAGATGGCTTCATCCCCTAAGCGGGACAGGATGCGAGGAGCGCTGTTTTGCAATGCCTTCAGATCTTTGTCGGTCGTGGTGATGGTAAACACCGTGGGTTTTCGGGTGAGATAACGGTAGTCGATAAGCTGGAAGAGCTTTTCTGCCGTCCATGCCGAGCTCATGCGCGGGCTCAGGTCGTCCAACACCAGCAGCGGGGCGTCTTTGATTTGCTCAAATCGAACCATAAGTGAGAGATCTGCGCTGGGGGACATGGCGGCGCGGAGAAAATCCATCAGCCGAGGTAAGGAGATGAATAACACTTCGGGCTGCGTGCGACGCACATGATTGGCGATTGCTGCAGCCAGATGGGTTTTACCCACGCCGGACTTGCCGATGAAGGTTATCCAACCTCGCGGCGTTTCGGCAAATTGCCATGCGGCGCCACGCGCATTGGTGAGGTTCCGTCGTACATCTTCGCGGCCACTGGCCGGGATGAGAAAATTCTCGAAGGTCTGATGTTCATGCAAATGTAGTTCGCTGAGTTCCACCAGATGGTCGATGTAGCCGCCACCGCGATAATCTGTGGCCAGGATGCGATGATGTTCCACGAGATCGACATCCATCAAACGAGAACGAATGCGAGCCTCAAGCGCAGAAAGAGGCCGATTAGTGGTGATGACGGTGGGTAATCGTCGCAGGTAGCGATGGTTGAGTAACTGAAAGAGTTTCTCCTGAGCCCAGGGGGTGGCGCTCTCTGCGCCCAAATCGTCAAGGATGAGTAAGGGGGTGTTTCTCAGTCTGTCAAAGAGCTCATCATATGTTTCGGCGCTATTGGGTGCAAAGGTGGAACGAAGATGGTCTAGGAGATCTGGAGCAATGATGAAGAGGGCTTCGCCACCGTTGCGGATGACTTCGTTGCCGATTGCAGCAGCAAGATGTGTTTTTCCTACGCCATACCCCCCAGAAAACAGTAGCCACCCCTGCGGCGTTTGGGCAAAACGCTGGGCGGCTTCATAGGCGGCGCGAATGGTTTTGCGGCGTTCTAAGGTCAGGCCCACGCCTTCGGGATGAAAGCTGTCGAAGGTCATGCGCGCCAACAATTCCATGCTCCCCAGCGCATTCATTTGTCGTTTACGTTTGGCCTGAATTTTAGGAAGCGCACATTGGCAGGGGATGGCTTTGCCAAAATCAGGATGCCCCATAGGCACATCTTTGACGTAAAAACCATACCCATGACAAATGGGGCAGTTGGCGTCGCCAATGCCAGATGTCGGGGTGGCCGATTCATTCATGGATGAAGAGTCCTGGTTCGTCGGGTGTTTTTGTATTTGAGATGTCACGTACCCCAGGAGGTCGTCTAGGCTGTGAGGGGATGTCTTTTCCATGTTGTGCCCAATTGTTGAGAATACGTTGGATGTAAGCCAAATTGCGGGCGTTGCGCTCGATGGCCAGACTGAAGGCATCGTAAATCCATTCTTCGGGATAGTCGCGTTCCAGATGGCGCAACCGTTCGGCAAGCATGGGCGTGACCATACCGATATTCTGCTCGTAAAGCAAAAAGATATTTGGGCGCTCTTTTTCGAGTCCCACCACGACGTCGTCGATATCGTGCATAAGGCCCCTAAAATCACCTTTTCGCAATCGCTGCACAGCCTCGCGACCTTTGGGCGAGTTGAGGAAGTACCATTTTTCGACGTTGGCCGCGCGTTTGACCTCGATCTCAATTAGTACGCCGCGCTGGGCGGCTCGCGTGAAGGCCCGGCGCGTTGCGGCTTCCTGTTCTGACGGCGTTGCGCCCATCCCCGCCAGAAAAATCAAATCAGCCAGAGCGTCGTCCAGACGCACATAGCGAACATCGCCAACGCCCTGAGCCAGCCTCCAAAAGGTGTAGAGAATGACTTTAATTTCGGCCAAATCATCGACCAGCGGCAAGACTTCGGCGAAAAACTCATTCGGGATGGGCGTCAAGTGCGTTTTTCCAGCGGTAAAGCCGCCGAAACCTTTGAGTATTTCATCAGACATAAGGTTTCCAGATGTGATTATGGCCTGGAAGCGAACTCCAGGCTCAGTTGTTGGAGCCGGGTAGCGTATTCGGTAGGAAGGACGCGAATCACTTGTGACCCCGCAGAACGCAGGCGAGCCATCGCTTGGGCATCAAAATCGTCCGGGCTGGCCAGAACAAGGACAGTTTCGGCCCGGAGGGCTTCGGAGAGATCATCGCCGATGACTGCACCTGTGTGTGCAGCAAATCGCAGGGTGTGAATTAACGCGACCTGGTCTTGGGGAGGAGATTTTACCAATATATAGAGACGAATGGATTCAGTGTCACCTGAATCAGCAGACAGCTCATGGGCAGGGTGGTCGTCATCACCTGTGGTAAAAGTGACCCATACCTCATGGCCTCCAGGCATTTCCACGGAAATCGCTTCGCTCAAATCAGCAGGTTGTAGATAGTATTTGCCCGCGCCTAGGGGAGCAAATTCACATACGTCATCGCCATACTCTGGCTTATCTCCAATTATACGCACCATGCCATCCCACTCGTCAGCCCAAATCCGCACTGGTAAACCAGTTCGACCAGGGATACGCACCCGAATGACGCCAAAGCCGGGCGTGGCACCAATGTCCTCCACTTTCCAGGTCCAGGCCTTGGGTTGGGCATTAAACTCACTACGTTGTTCTTTATCCGGCGCATCACCACCATCCGAAGCCATCTCGTCTGAAGGAGATTTGGGTGTTGCCGCAATGGCGTCGAATTCCACCTTGACCCGATTGGTTCCATCCACCTCGACATGTTCGATGAAATCGGCGTCATCGCCCTGCAAGATCAACTCATATTCGCCAGCTTCCAGGCCCGACACTTCAAAACGTCCTTTTTCATCCAGAGGTTGAACGATTTCGCGTCCCTTGGGGCCGCGCACATAGAGCTGCCATCCTACCCCTTGTGGGACCTGACCATAAATGACACTTCCGGCAGGCATCACAACAGGTAGTGCAAAGTTAACCTCTCGATGATTGCGTCCGGTCATCTTGAGACCGCCACGGCGCAGCAGAGTATCGAGCACCCGCACATAATATTGGCCTGGCCCTAGATGATCGAATTGATAGCGTTCATCCTGCCCCACTTCAGTCGTGCGTTCTCCTCCCGGACCTTTGAGTATCACCTTGCGCCCTGCGCCATGCAACACCCGCCCAGAGATGGTGCTGTAGTGCGGAATTTCAATATCAGGGGCTTCTAGGTTCACAGTCACATCATTATCGCCATCTAATTCGATCTCTTGGACATGTTCGAGATCGGGAATCTGCAACCGGTACAAGCCTGCGGGTAAATCTTCGAAAGTAAATGCACCTTCATCATCGGTAATCATTTCTCCGATCAAGATGTTATCATGCAGAAGAAAGACGCGCAGCCCTGCACCATGGGTGATACGGCCAGAAATACGGCTATGATGAGGGGCATCGTCGCTCGTTTCAACAGGACGGAAAGTCACATGAAGGATTTGCTTGCTACCGATTCGCACCCGAGGGGAAATGCCCAATCCCTCTGGTTCTATGAGGTATTCACCCGGTCCCAGGGGTGAAAATTCCAACGCGTAAGGACCAAATTCTGGTTTGCTTCCGGTTTCCCGGGTGTAACCATCCCAACCGTCGGCAGAGATGCGCACAGGCAATCTGGTCTTGCCTTCCACACTCACGCGGATGCTGCTCAAACCAGAGGAGGGGCCAACATCCTCCACCAGTGCCCGCCATCCAGACTCGGAAGTAGAGGGGGGTGGCGCAGACTCGGGCTCACCGATCTCGATAGTCACCTGATTCTCGCCATCCAGCTCGATGCCCAACCTGACAATATCCGCGCCAGGCACCGAGAGTCGATAACTACCGGCAGGCAACTTTTCGATGCGGAAACGTCCTTGCTCATTGGTATAACTGTCGACCACATAACCGGCCGAACGCAAGATGACTCGCATGTGAGGATAGCCATGAATGACGCCACTGACTACACTATGGGCGGTGTCGGCAACAGGAGGAATAACACCCCCGCCATCATCATCGAAATCGAATTGCCGGGGTCGTTTTGGCAATTTTTCCAGTGCATCAACGGCAGGAAGGCGTCCTCCGGGCCGGAAGGGGGAAAACCAAGCGTGCCCCTCCCATCCTTTGGCTCGCAAAATCGAGGCCCCCATCAGCCAAAATGCAGTAGCAAAATAGTAATCGGGTGCAGGATCATAGTGTTTGCTGACGCCCATCATGATTTCGGCGATATCCACAACCTTTTGAGCGTGGCTTTCGGGCGTTGTGGTGGGATAACGGGGATCGGGGTCTTCACCAACGATGGGGCCATTTTCAGTGCTGATGATGGGAAGATGGCGGCCCAAATGCTTCATGCTCAATGCAGCAAAACGTTCATACGCCAAAAAACATGAGGCATCTTTTATGATGTCGGCTTTTGGATTTTTGCTCTCGTTCCGCCTTTCATTGATGAACGCCAGCGTACGCGTCCCCCATTGAGCCCCGGTCCAGGCGTCGGTGCCCATGGAGCGATATTCCTCAGGCGTGAGCAATTCGCCAAACCGATTAACCCGATCGTAAGGGTAATCCAAAGGATGATTGATATCATAATTATGGATGGCCAGCCATACTGGTTCATCGAATAGATAATCGCCGCCATGTTCGATAATCTTCCCGATGAGATCCCACTGCGTGCCAATCGCTACAGCGGGAACGGCAGGATAGCCGCCCAACCCTAGAATCGTCTCCATATCGACGATTGCGGCTCGGGCCACATAATCGATGGCGCGCTCTCCCGGCAAGGCGCCTTTTTCCCATTCACTCGAAAGCTCGGGCTCATTATTGAATTCGAAATACTTCACGCCAATAGCGATGAATTCCTTGAGTTGTTCAATTTCTTCGCGGCCCAAAACGGCTTTTCGTAAATCCACGACATTGGGTCGATGGCGGTAGATGCGCACCACGGGCATGATATCCGCATCTAAAAGCATCTCGGCCAGGAGCAAACCGCCAGAGTGCAACAGCTTGACCCACTTAACACCCATTCGTTGGAGTTGTGGAATCCATGTCTTGCGAAGCTCGCCAGCGCCCACCGCTCCGGAATTTCCCGGGGTCCAGTGCATGCCGATACCAGTGTCTTTTGGGGGACGGGGATAGTCTTTCAGGTCCATGATCTTTTGGGGGATGTAGCAGCGTATGAAAAAGTTTAACAAGGCTCCGATAAAGCGACCATTACCTCGTATTCATTTTATCGCAAAACACCAATTACCGCCATAAGCCATCAATGCGTGGACATGTTTCAAATCACATCGTCTTCGGCACGACCATTTGTTTTTTTTACCAAAGGTGCAATGAAAATCAACAATACGAATAGCAGAGTTGCCAGGCTCGTAGCCATGCCCAACCACGCAGCCCATGGTTGATACCGCCAGACGATGCGCCATTGGCCCGCAGGCAACGCTACGGCGCGTAAAATACCATAGGCCCGCAGGTGGGGAACTTCGCTCCCGTTGACAAAAGCACGCCAACCTGGATAGTCAATTTCACTAAACACGACAATGCCCGGACGGGCCAATGAGGCTTCAGCTTCGAGGTATTGTGGCTCGAAATGTGTTAGTCGAAGCGTTTCAGGTTCGTCAGCGTCGGAAAGGGGTTGAGGCGCCGGGAGGGGCGACTGCTCTAGAACTGCAACCTGTTTGAAATCGAGAGCAGTATCGGCTGTGGCGGCAATGGCCGCATCCACATCCGCAACTCGTTGGTAATAGTGGGCAATCCATACAGGAGCGCCTCCCAAAAAGACCTGGTAAAGTCGTTTGTCCCCTTCATCCTGCACCAGCTTCAAAGCGCCATGTTCAAGATGCCTGGCAGTGAGGATGTGTTGGACATTAAGCATAGCCAACCACCGAATTTCGGGGACAGATTCGATAAATCGATCGTAACGTTCGATGTGTAGAGGAGAACTGCCCACCACATCACGCAATCGATACACCAACGCAGCATTGCCATCCCCCAGCCAAAGCCCCTCACTGCTCATTCGCCAGTCAGGCAAAGAGACATTGTGCAAATAATCGACCATGGCCGTTTCAGGAAAATATCCCTGGGGCGGCGATGGAGCCAATACCAACCCATTATTTGCAAGAAACAAATCTAGAAAAAGCAGGCCAATGATTAGTATTGAGGCAAGCTGGATTTTCAATGGCGACGCTTGTATACGGGTGATCCAACGCCTGATTGCAGCAAATCCCATGCCTGCCAGGACAACCATGGCGAAGCTGAATAGATATGCCAAACGCTCCTGGCTGCGAAATAGAGAAAAACCAGGAACGAAACGGTAGAACACAGGAAACAGAAATCCATTCCCACCCAATGCCAATAGCAATGTAACGCCAGCAACCACGGTCCAAAACCATACTTCGGCTTTGCGAACGAAAATGATGCAAGCAACAGCCAGACCCCAGGCAAAGACACCAACATACAAAGGGGACCATTCACCGTAGTTCGCTCTCACAATTCCCCATAGTTCAGGAAGCGAGAAGCCGTTGGCGACATCTGCATAACTGAGATGCGCTCGCGGCGACAGCTGCAACAATTCAATGCCGGGTAGCCAATGGGCGGCGCCAAAACCAACAGCAATCCCGCCCACCAACAACAACGAGGCCGCCATAAAACGCCCCCCAAGCCGCTCGCGCCAGATACGGAAAAGCAAATATGGAAAACTCAAATAGGCGAGATAGAGAAAAATCTGAGGATGTCCGGCCAAAATACTGATACCCATGACAAGGCCGGGCAGCGCCATGAACCAAAAAGAGCGGCGTCGGATGGCCTGCTCAATAAAGTATAGCACCAGCGGGAGCCAGATGGCTGTATAAAGGATCGTCAACTGCAAGACAGGGTAAGAGCTTAGATATCCCCCGGCAGCAAAGGCCACGCCCGCAAAAACTCCAGCCAGCTCATCTTTGACGCGACTTCGCACGAACAGGTAAGTGAAAAAGCCCGCCAGCGCCAAATGCAGTATAGCGTCGAATTCCAATGCCTTCAATGGCATGGGAGGTGGAAAGACACTATGCCATAAGCCCAAAGGATAAAAGGGAGCAAAGAGGCTGGCGCCAGCTGCTGGCTCACCACTGAACGTGTAAGGATCCCAAAGAGGCGCCCGCCCGGAGCGCCACTCACCCGCAACAAACACGCGCATGGGATAATACTGCTCGATGAAATCGCCATATGCAAAGTCAAGCTGCTCCGGGCCGGGAACCCACACCTGCCAAAATAAAATCATCGATATCATCAGAAAGAAGGCGAAAACCCATATTGGTTTGAGCCACTTTCCATTTGCAAAATTCATCACACCGCCTTTTCTCCAGAAGCCGGTATCATTGCATCAGAAGCTGAGGCTTCGAGAACGCCGCCGACTCGATCGTGGGGAGTCAAGCGTCGATGTCGGACGCGAATCTGCCATGTGCGAATCGCTGCCTCTATCTTCACAGGCACGCTCATCTTGGATCTCCCAATACGACGATCTTCGAAATAAATAGGCACCTCCACCGCTTTGTACCCCAGCCGTTCCGCCACATATGCCATCTCAACCTGAAAAACATAACCATTTGACTTAATACGATCAAGACCAATTCCCTCTAGCGTCGAACGGCGCCAAGCCTTAAAACCAGCTGTGCCATCTTTAACGTCTAGATGCAAAATAAATCTGGTGTAAATTGCATTGGCCCACCAGCTAAGAAAGCGTCGCCACCAGCTCCAATGCTGGTCCAGCCTGCCGCCTTCCACGTAACGCGACCCCACCACAACATCCACTTCAGGTTGATGTCTGAGAATATCGATAAAAATGGGAATATAGAGAGGTGAATGGGAAAAGTCAGCGTCCATTTGCACCACCACATCGGCTCCCATCTCGAGTGCGCGGCGGAACCCATCGAGATAGGCCCGGCCCAAACCATGATCCTGATAACGGTGAAGTACCGAAACCTTGCCGGGATTTCGTTTCGCCAGAGCCTCGGCAATGTCGCCGGTGCCGTCGGGCGAATCATCATCCACAATAAGAATATGCCGATGGCAATCTATCTCAGGTAAGGCCAGAACCTCGGCAGTAATGGCTTCGATATTGTCAGCTTCGTTGTATGTAGGAATAACGACGACTAAATTCATGGGGTGATTGTCAGGCTGTGGGCGAAAGGGTGACGCGCCATTATAGCAATCTGCTTCTGAAAGAGCAAAGCGATTGTACTCTTGGAAGGCGGCATCAAAACTCGCGGCAGGGCATGTGAATCAAACCGAATACAGCGAGTTTTATAGGTGTGCGTGTGAATCAGACTCCCACCGCAAAATTACCACGCGGCAACTGTGAACAAAGGACTTGACGAATCTTCGACAATATCCTATGATAGGCACCTATTCGATTAGGGATTCTTTTTCTATCACTGTTGTATCCGTCATTTTCTTCTGCAAAGGAATGTCCGTTATGTCTAACCAATTCAAACTTGATAAGGTGGATTTTCAAATTCTCGATATTTTGCAGCATGAGGGGCGTATCAGCAATGCCGCATTAGCCCGGCGCATCTCATTATCACAGCCAGCCACCCATGCCCGCCTGAAACGATTGGAGCGCAGCGGGCTTATCCGCACCTATATGGCTTTGTTAGACAGGGAAATGTTGGGGTTTGAAATGCTATGCTTTGTGCACGTGACGCTCGAAAAACATCAACCCGACCATGTAAAAAATTTCCACGCTCGCGTCGCTGAGATGCCTGAGGTTATCGAGTGTTATCATGTAACTGGCGATTATGACTATTTGCTCAAAGTCGTGATGCGCCACCGTCGCGACCTTGAAGACTTTTTGGTCGATAACCTCTCTCGCATCTCAGGCGTAGGGCGCGTGCACACCAGCGTTGTGCTACGCGAGGTAAAAGAAACATACGCCCTCCCCTTGATGTTGGATGCCGAGGAGGAGTGGGCGGATTCGGAACGCTAAACGTCAATATGGATGACGGCAACTGAGCGACAGTTGCCGTCACGCTTCATCGACTCAAGCGCCGAATCGCTTGAGTCGATCGGCAAAGCCCAGGGCCCAGGGGATGATCTCAGTGGCGTGGAAGAGTCCAAAAGCGCCTCGCTCGCTGGCTCGCTCACCGAAGATGGTGACACGATCCTGCATGACATCGGGCCCCCAAAACAACGTAGGGACAGGATGATGGGAATGAGCGCGTAGTTTTGCGGGCGTGCTATGATCACCCGTAACAATGAGAACGCCGGGATTCAAGGCTACAATTTCGGGAATGATGGCGTCAACAGCTTCAATTTCGTGCATCTTGGCGTCAAAGTTGCCATCTTCGCCATAGCTGTCAGTTTTCTTGATGTGTATGAAAAAGAAATCGTAGTCGTCCCACGCCTGTTTCAGTGCGGCGATCTCGTGATGCGGCCGATCACCTTCGAAGGTAATAACCTCCATCCCCACAAGTTTGGCGACGCCTTTATACATGGGATAGACCGCAATGGCTGCAGAACGCAGTTGGTACGTATCAGAGAATTTAGGCAAGCCTGGGTCTTTGGCGATGCCGCGCAGGTTCAAACTATTGGCCCGCGGCTCATCGACCAAAACTTGACGAGCTTGCTCCACCCATTTGTTGATGAGTTGGGCGGTGCGCGCCCCTTCAGGCGTACCGCTGAGGTCTTCTACTGGCAATGGAGGTTGCCCCGTAACCAAAGGATCGGTTTCGGTGAGCTCGCCTCCCAGTCCCTCTCCCCGGAAAATGACGACAAAGCGATGCTCCTTCACAGGTTTGACGATGACTTCCACGCCATCATCAGCCAGATTGGTGTGTTTTTGCAACTTATTAGCCAGACGAATGCACTCATCGGTGGAAATGCGCCCAGCGCGGCGATCGAGGATGACGCCTTGTTCATCGGCGGTTGCAAAGTTGCCACGAGCGGCCACATCGTTAGGGCCCAGATCAAACCCAATGCCCAGCGCCTCCAACACGCCTCTACCGATCTCGAACTGCACCGGATCATAGCTGAACAAACTCAGGTGCGCGGGGCCAGAGCCTGGAGCAATGCCCGGGCGCACCGGAATGGAACGGCCACTGCTGCCTTCACGGGCCAACCGATCTAGGTTTGGCGTATAAGCGGCTTCTAACTCGGTCAGACCATTAGGCGCCATTGGCAAGCCGCCCAAACCATCCATCACCAGCAAGACGATTTTTTTGTCATTTCTGAGCGCAAGCGCTTCGTAGATTTTATGCTCGGTAATCATCATTTTTCACCTCATAGAAAAGGGGATGGACGATCATCGCCCATCCCCAACAGCGTTAACCAAAAAGAGTTTAAACCAAAGCGACTTCAGTGGTAGGATCGAATAGGTGCATGTTCTCCATATTCACCACCAAATCGATGGGCTGACCGGGCACAGCCTTGGTGCGAGGATCGACTCGAGCGATAAATTGTTTACCGCCAGTCAACGCATACACGAAGATCTCATTGCCCATGAGTTCGTAGAAATCTACTTCAGCCTGAAGGGGCGCTGCGACGATATTGGGCGGCACGAATTCAGCGGAGTGAATATCCTCCGGACGAATACCAAAGATGACTTGCTGGCCTCTGTATTTGCGTAGTTTATCAGCTACGTCGGTGGGAATTGCCAAACGGAAGGATCCGCCGTCCACAAATAGTTTTTTGGTGTCGGCCTCTTCAACAAGCGTGGCATCGAAGAAATTCATGCTGGGGCTGCCAATGAATCCCGCCACAAAAACATTGGTGGGATGATTGTAAAGCACCTGAGGCGCGTCCACCTGTTGTAGAATGCCATCGCGCAGCACAGCGATGCGATCCGCCATTGTCATGGCTTCGACTTGATCATGGGTGACGTAGATAAAGGTGGCCCCCAGGCGTTTATGCAGGCGGGTGAGGTTGGCGCGTGTTTCGACGCGCAATTTGGCATCCAGGTTGGAAAGGGGCTCATCGAGAAGGAAGACTTTGGGATTGCGCACAATCGCGCGCCCAAGCGCCACACGCTGTCGCTGTCCGCCTGAAAGCGCCTTGGGCTTGCGGTCGAGCAAATTGCTAATGCCCAGCAGTTCGGCAGCCTCTTTCACCTTCTGACTAATTTCATTTTTAGGCACTTTGCGAAGTTTCAATCCAAATGCCATATTATCGTACACCGTCATATGCGGGTACAACGCGTAGGATTGAAACACCATGGCGATATCCCGATCTTTGGGAGGCACATCATTTACAATCTTGTCGCCGATCTTGATGATCCCTTCAGTAATCTCCTCCAGGCCCGCCAGCAACCGTAACGAAGTGGATTTACCACACCCGGACGGGCCGACATATACCATAAATTCCTTATCATTGACGTGCAGGGTCAAATCGTTAACAGCGACGACATCGCCCCAACGCTTTGTTACATGTTCATAATCCACGCTGGCCATGAAAAATCTCCTTGTTGAGATGGAAGACATCTTTCATCAGCAGAACTGTTCGGTCGTCAGGTCAGGGCCGGATGCCAGGGGGCGAGGCTACTCACCACGACTCCTCTGTGGCCTTTGCATCCTCAACTGGTCTGCCTGCGGGCATTACCGCCGACACCGTCTAATGAAAGCGTCTATTACTTTAGATGAAAATTCATTGGGAAATAGTGTTGAGAACAGATACGTAATCTCGTCCAATAAGCGCCTCCTGAGCAAACGTAAAAAAAGTTACGAAAAGAACTTCGCTGCATTATATCGGAAACAATGAGAATACGTCAAATTGATTTCGACAGTTGGGTCAATATCAATTCAACCGGTGCGGATCAAGTGCATCGCTTATGTCGAAATGCGACGAAGCCACACCAACGGCATCGTGGCCATAAGTCTCACAGAGGTCAGGGAATGGAAGCGTTGGCGTCGTCGTGACGCTGGCCTTCGTGCAATATGTGGTAAATGGTGTCGCGCTCTGCAGGAATGCGCCCGAGGTCTAAGATTAAACGTTCAAATTCTGCGGGAGGCATGTATTCTCCCGTATCAGCGCCAGCACTGCGGCTGATGTTTTCGTTGCGCAGGGTGCCACCAAAATCATTGGCGCCCGCCAGCAACAACAATTGAGCCAAAGCGGGCCCCAACTTCACCCAACTCACCTGGATGTTGGGTATCCAGCGCCCGAGCATGATGCGCGCAACCGCATGCATGAGCACATCTTCGCGACCCGAAGGCCCGGGCTGAGCTGCGCCCGAAGCGTAAAGCCGGGTATTGTGGTGAATGAATCCTAACGGCACAAATTCGGTGAAACCACCTGTTTCTCGTTGGATATCGCGGATGATGGACAAGTGCGCGGCCCAATGTTTTGGGCCATCGATGTGACCGTACATGATGGTGGCCGTGGAGGGAAGTCCCACTTCATGCGCTGTTTTAATGATCTCAATCCACGCGTTAGCAGAGAGTTTATTTTGGGTCAGCTGTTGTCGTATTTCGATATCCAAAATCTCGGCAGCAGTGCCCGGAATGCTGCCCAGTCCTGCTTCTTTTAGCTCGATGAGTATATCACGCACAGGCCGCCGCAAAATCTGGCTGGCATATTGAATCTCGAATGGAGAGAAGGCATGAATATGCAGTTCAGGGGCCACTGTTTTGATAGCCTGCACCAATTTTATATAGATATCTCCCCCTAACAATGGGTTCAACCCGCCCTGCATGCACACCTCGGTACATCCCCAATCATGGGCCTCTTGCGCCAATTGCGCCACTTCTGCGATTTCCAGTGCATAGGCGTCGGGATGCTGGCGAGGCAAACCGAATGCGCAAAAGGTGCACCCGGTGTAGCAGATATTGGTGAAATTGATGTTGCGGGTTCTCACGTAGGTCACCCGGTCCCCCACCTGGCGGAACCGAAGTGCATCGGCAGCGGCGGCGATGATGGGAACGTCATGGCCGCGAGCGCAAAACAAAATTTCAGCGTCGGCTTGTGTGATATCTCGATCTTCCAGCGCCTTTTCTAAAATGAGGCGGATATCAGGAGTGGCCAGGGGTAAGAGTGATGTAATCGGTGATGAAGTTGATGACACTATCAAAATACAATCCAGTCCAACAAAGAAGAATAAGAAACCCACCGAACAGGGCGTGCTATTTTGGCGCGAGTTGCCAAATTTTGCAAATTGTTGCAGACGTTTTTCACTGGTTCTTCAGTGCTTTGGCTCGAGCCAAGGTGCGTGCGGGCAACCACTCGGATGAAATGAAACGGGGATAAATCGAGAGGCGCTCGCGCAGTTCGAAGCCTGCATCAGCGCTCACTGCGGCCAACTCCTGGATGGCCGGCCAGGGCGCTTCGGGATTGATGTGATCCCGAGTGACAGGTGAAATCCCACCCCAGTCATTGATTCCGGCCAAAAGGTAGAGCGCATAGGCTTCGGGCGCGAGATTGGGCGGCGCTTGAAGGCTGATTTCAGGTGGCAGGATGAGGCGAGCCACGGCAAGAGTGCGAACCATCTCCAGGGCGCTGGGCTCATCTTTGGTCCGAAAGCGGATATCGGGCTTGCGCCGGAAGTTCTGGATGATGACTTCCTGGATGTGGCCATGGCGGCGGTGCATATCTGCAATGGCGAAAAGGCTGTCCACGCGCTCTTCGGGCGTCTCGCCAATGCCGATGAGGATGCCCGTGGTGAAGGGGATGTGCAGACGTCCTGCGGCCTCCAGCGCAGCCAGGCGGCGGTCGGGCGCTTTGTCGGGACAGCCGAAGTGAGCCTGACCTTTTTCCATCAGCCGGGGGCTGATGTTCTCCAGCATCATGCCCATGCTGCCGGCCCAGGGACGCAGCTTGCGCCATTCATCCTCGAAAAGAGCGCCTGGGTTAGGATGCGGGATCAGCGTGGTCTCCTCGAAGACGAGCCGCATCATCGCAGCCAGATAATCCACCGTGGTTTCATGGCCCAACCGGGCCAACTGCTCCCGCGCGGCCGCGTGAACCAGCTCCGGGCGTTCGCCCAGGGAGAAGAGCGCCTCTTTGCATCCAGCCTGCTCGCCAGAGCGGGCGATAGTTAGCACCTCGACTGGGGTCAGCGTTTTTGCCTGAGGATCCCCCGGTGCGCGGGCAAAGGTGCAATAAGCACACTTGTCTCGGCACAGGTTGGTAAGGGGGATAAAGACCTTGCGGGAATAGGTAATAACACGTCCCCAGGTCTCGTCGCGCACAGCGCTGGCCCACTGCATTAACGCCAGCAGATCGCTGCCCCGAGCACGGATCAGGTGATAGGCTTCCTCTGGTTTGATCACCATCACGCTCATTCAGTTTGACATACCCCGCACCATGCGGATGCGATCATAAAGTGCAAGCAAAACAACGATGCCGTTCAGGCCAAAAAAAATGGTCAGCACCTTGCCGCAGGGTACATTTGGAGTAAGATCGCCATAACCAATCGTGGTCATGGTGACAACCATGAAGTATGTCGAATCCAAAAAGGACCAGCCTTCAACATTGTGAAACGACACTCCACCGATCAAAATCGTAATTCCTGCATACAGCAACACTGCGCGCGAGTGCGCATCTCTAAACAAATCGATGAGAAATAACTTCTCGAATGTGTTCTTTAGCATATTCAATGCTGGCAGACGCTTGCTTAATCGCAATTTCGGAGCCATTGGCATGTTTTCAGCTTCAGATGAGCCAGATTGAGTCAGTTTTGCGATTTTCGCGGCAATCTCAGCGCCGCGAACACGCCGAATCAAATCAAACAATACCAACAATAACACGATGCCGTTGATGCCGAAAAAGATGGTTAGGATTTTGCTCGCAGAGGTGGTAGGAGAGAAATCACCAAATCCAATGGTGGTCAGGGTGACGACAACGAAATAAAGCGAATCAAGATAGCTCCAATCTTCCAACCAATGAAAAAGAAAAGTGCCCAGCGACACGATGGTGAGGGCGTAGATTAGAACTGGGCGGGCGGTGGCGTTTCGCCAGAGATCGATGAAAAACAATCGTCCAAAAAAACGAAGTGCGCTGCGAATAAGGAATTTCATACTTTGTCGGAACAAACGAAAACTGCGGCGTAACTGTTGCATGATGGTTGATTCTTGCATGGATGTGTACGCTCTATGCGCTGATGATGCGGAACTGCTGAGAATCGTAACGCAAATTATATCGGGATAGTAGATAAGAACTGATACATTGTACAATTTTTTCAAGTGTGCCCAAAACTGATTTCGATCAGCGGGCGGCTGGGCATGAAGTTTGTATCAGGCTGCTAGGGAATCTGGACTTACATTCAGAGGTTGCGCACAGCCCCAGATATGGCTGATTCGCAATGCAACCACCAGACGCTCCCGAGAAATGACGAACAGAGACGAAGATGGACGAAAGGACAACGATTTCTATCGCCTATGTTCGTCCTTTTGTTTTATGGTCCGTGTTTGAGTCGGAAGCGCAGGCTGCCCTGTTCAGGGCTATTGGCTGGCAAGTGCGTAATGTGAGTTACATTATCTGCCTGGGAATTGGCAGCCATATGTATGGTAAGATTTTTTCCATTCGCTCTTGTGTGGTTTACACTTATCCCATGTTGTTCTGCGATAGTGCAACAACCGTTCACTTCCTTAGGAGGGAAAATGATGAAAAAGATTTTCGTTTTGATGGCAATACTCATCGTAACAGGATTGGTTCTGAGTGGCTGCGGTGCGCCCGCGACCCAAGCGCCCACATCACAGCCTACTCAACCTCCGGCAGAGCAGGCCACTGAAGCGCCCAAGCCTGCCGAGGCGCCGCCGGCTGCTGAACCTGTGACCATCCAGGTCTTTTACCCAGTGGCCGTGGACGCGCCCATCGCGGATATCCTCAAGGGTTACATCGACGCATTCGAGAAAGAGAACCCCAACATCACCGTAGAGCCGGTGTTCTCGGGCGGCTATGGCGATGTAAAAACCGCAATCCAGACTACCATTGACGGCGGCGGACAGCCCCCGGCCCTGGCCGTGATGCTGGCTGCAGACATCTACGATCTAATCAATGCCGATTACATTATTCCCTTAGATGACTATATCAACAACTGGGAATATGGCCAGCGCTATCTGGACGATTTTATTCCTGCGTTCATGGAGAACTCCTATACCGAAGATGGACGTCTATGGAGCATTCCCTTCCAACGCAGTGCGGTGGTGCTTTATTACAACGCTGACCTGTTCAAGGAAAATGGTATCGAGCCGCCCGATAGCTGGCAGGCCCTGGCCGAAGCGGGCCAGAAGCTGACTCTGCGCGATGGCGATGAGGTCAAGCGCTGGGGCATCGAGTGGCCTTCTGGCTGGCCCTACTGGCTGTTCCAGCCCCTGGCTATCGGCGCGGGTCAGAACATTGTGGGAGATTCCTCAACCGAAGTCATCTTCGACAACCCCAAAGTCATCGAGGCGGTGCAGTACTACATCGATCTCTCGCATGAATACAAGGCCATGCCCGAGGGCGTGCAAGGCGTTTGGGGCCAGGCTCCCAGCGATCTGGCCAGCGGACAGACCGCGATGATCGTGCATTCCACTGGTAGCCTGCGCAGCATTTTGGAGCAAGCGGATTTTGAGGTGGGCGTGATGGCCATCCCGGGCAAGGAACAGGGGGCGTACGCCACGGTGCCAGGCGGCGGCAATCTTTACATCTTCAAGGGCGCACCCAAAGCACAGCAGGACGCGGCCTGGAAGTTCATCGAATTTATCACTCGCCCTGAAAAGACGGCCGATTTCAGCATCAACACAGGCTACATTGCTCCCCGCAAGACAGCGTATGACACCATTCCCATGCAGGAGTATCTGAAGAAGACGCCTCAGGCTAAAGCAACCAAGGATGTTCTGCAGTACGCGGGCAAGGAATTCTCCGTCCAGGACTTGGGCGAGGTGCGCAACATCTTCCACGATTACCTGCAGAAAGCCTACAACGGCGAGATGAGTCCGGCCGATGCCATGGCCGCGGCCCAGAAGGCGGCGGACGAGGCTCTGGCCCCCTTCCGCGACTGATCTCTCCCAACGACGTGCGGCGCACTTGTAAATGGGTTTGAAACCCATTGAGGAAAGTGCGCCGCACTTTTTCTCTCCAGGAGTCGTTCATGAGTGCGATCACATCTGCGAAGCGTATGCGCCGCAATCCCATCCTGCCCTATCTGCTCATCCTGCCCACCTTCATCTTCGTGGCCATGTTCACGGCCTGGCCCACGCTGCTGGCCCTTTACCAGAGCTTCTTCCGCCAGCGCCTGAACATCGCCAAATTCCGGGAGCCTACGTTCATCGGGTTGGGGAACTACACGACTCTCTTCAGCGATCCCCGCTTTCTGCTGGTGCTGAAGAATACCCTCATCTATGTGCTGGTCACCGCACCCATCAGCATCGTGCTGGGATTTCTCTTCGCCCTGCTCATCAACCGGGCCATCAAGGGCATTGGCCTGGCCCGTCTGGCCTTCTTCCAGCCCACCATCCTGCCCATGGTCAGCGCGGCCACCATC